>Ga0116146_1002578_pt1 | contig 15947 bp, 12 predicted proteins | sample AD_JPNHG2_MetaG_FD_89748 | JGI IMG/M metagenome (GOLD analysis project Ga0116146, IMG submission 89748) | Active sludge microbial communities of municipal wastewater-treating anaerobic digesters from Japan - AD_JPNHG2_MetaG | ecosystem: Engineered > Bioreactor > Anaerobic > Digestate | place...
ACTGCAGACGCTGGCCTGGCTGGCCTGGCTGAAGGAGCGCGGGGGCCGGCAGTCCAAACCCTCGCTGGTGATTTGTCCCGCGTCGGTCCTCCACAACTGGCGCCGCGAGGCCAGCCGGTTCACCCCGGCGCTGCGAGTGCTGGTGCTGGAGAGCGGCGCGGCGCGCCACAACCTCCGGAAACGGATTCCGCAGCATGATCTGATTGTCACCAATTACGCCTTGCTGCGCCGGGACCTCGAGGAGCTCCAGAAGTTCTCCTTCCGCGCCGTTATTCTCGATGAGGCCCAGTTCATCAAAAACCCCGGCGCCCAGGTCACCCAGTCGGTCAAGCAGCTCAAGGCCGAGCACCGGCTGGCGCTGACGGGCACGCCCCTGGAAAACCGGTTGCTGGATTTGTGGAGCATCACGGACTTTGTCCAACCCGGCTACCTGGGCAGTCAGGAACAGTTCACCGAAACTTACGACCCGCGCGGCGAAAACGCCGAGTCCGCCCAGCGCATCGCGCGCAAGCGGTTATCCGCCCGGCTGCGCCCCTTGCTGTTGCGCCGGCTCAAGAAGCATGTCGCCAAGGACCTGCCCGACCGCATCGAGCAACGGCGCGACTGCGAACTGGGCGAGGAACAGCGCAAGCTCTACCTGGCGGAGTTGCGGCGCAGCCGCGAACAGGTCATGAAGACCGTGGCCGAGAAGGGCTTGAACAAGAGCAAGATTCACGTGCTGGCCGCGCTGACGCGATTGCGCCAGATTTGCTGCCATCCCCGCCTGGTCGGCAGCGATGCGCCTTCCGGAAAAACCGAGACGCTGTTCGAATTGCTGGATTCGCTGGTTGCCGAGGGGCAGAAGGTCCTCCTGTTCAGCCAGTTTGTGCAGATGCTCGAACTGCTGCAGGAGGAATGTCTCCAGCGCCAGTTCCCCACGCACCTGCTCACCGGCCAGACCAAGGACCGGCAGGAAGTGGTTCAGGCGTTTCAGAACGACCCCAACCCCTCGGTTTTCCTGCTCAGTCTTCGGGCCGCGGGCACCGGCCTGAACCTGACCACCGCCAGCTACGTAATCCTTTACGACCCCTGGTGGAATCCCGCCGTCGAAGCCCAGGCCATTGACCGGTCTCATCGCATCGGCCAGACCCAGACCGTCAACGCCTATCGCCTCATTTCCCCGGGCACCGTCGAGGAAAAAATCTGGGAACTCCAGCAAAGCAAAGCCCAAACCATCGCCGACGTCCTGGGCGAGGAAGGGTTCGCGCGCAGCCTGTCCAAGGCCGACCTGGAATATCTCTTCGCGGAAGACTGAAACCGGCCGCGGAGCCTGAAGATTTGGCTGGCGTCGGCGTCTTAATTTTTGAGACTACCAGTCATGAATCCGACTCGGCAGTGTTCTCGCCGCGCCTTCCTCGTGCGCGCCACGGCTTCGGCTTTCGCCGCCACCACCGTTCCCACCCTCATTCCCGCCACCGCCCTGGGCCGCGGAGGCGCCCCGGCGCCCAGCCAGCGCGTGGTGCTCGGCGCGATTGGCACGGGCGACCGCGGGCAGGACGTGCTGCGCCATTTTCTCCAACAGGCCGAGTGCCGGGTGGCCGCCGTCTGCGATGTGCGCCGCGACATGGTCGAACAAGCCAGGGCCCTGGTGGATGGCCGCTACCAGAACCGGGATTGCCGCGCTTACGCGGACTTTCGGGAATTGCTCGCGCGCCCGGATATTGACGCGGTGCTGATTGCCTCGGCCGACCACTGGCATGTGCCCCACGCTTTGGCGGCCGTTCGGGCCGGCAAGGACCTTTATGTGGAGAAACCGCTCGGGCTTTCCCTCGAGGAGGATCAGATCTTGCGGCGCGAGGTGCTCCAGCGCCGCCGCGTGTTTCAGTTCGGCACCCAACAACGGTCGGATCGAAAATTCCGGCTGGCCTGCGAATTGGTGCGCAACGGCTGCATCGGCACGCTCAAACATGTCAACGTCTGGTCGCCGGGTAGTGAGCCGGGCGGGTCCACCCGCCAGGTGCCCGTGCCCGCCACGCTGGATTATGACTTCTGGTTGGGGCCGGCCGCCTGGCGGCCTTACACCGAAAACCTCGTGGCGGTGGGCTGGGCAAAAAGATGGTGGTTCGTCTCGGATTTTGCGGTGGGCTTCATTGCCGGCTGGGGCATCCATCCGATGGACATCGCCCTCTGGGGCGCCGGCGACCGCGCTTCCGGCAAAGTCGAGGTCGAAGGCACGGGAACCTATCCGGCGGAGGGCATCTGTAACACCGCCGCGGAGTGGGACGTGAACTTCAAATTCAGCACCGGCCTGACCCTGCGGTTTTGTGGCCGGCCCGACGGCACCAAAGCGCCGTACCCCCGGGAGCAGGAATGGCGGCAGCGTTACGGCGCCATCGAGACGCATGGAACCGCCTTCGAGGGAACCGACGGCTGGGTGCATGTGGACCGCAGCCGCCTCCAGGTGCATCCCGAAAGTTTGCTCGATCTGGATCCGGAGAAGTTCGCCGTGAAATTGACCCGCAGCTCGGATCAGGTGAAGAGCTTCCTGGCGGCAGTCCAAAGCCGTCAGGCAACGGTCTCTTCGATTGAGTCGGCGGTGCGGGCCGACGCCTTCTGCCATGTGCCGGACATCGCCCTGCGGCTCAAACGCAAGCTGACTTACGACGTCAAGGCCGAGACTTTCCCGGGGGATGACGCCGCCAACCGGCGGCTTCGTCTCCGCCCCATGCGCCCGCCCTGGCAGGTCTCCTGAACCCCGGCACCGCCGTGCCCGTGAAACCGCCCACTCAACTCCGCCCTCTGGTCGCAGCCATCGCGGCCACGCTGCTGCCCCTCGTTCCGGCCGCCGCCGCCACTCCGTTGCCCGGCAAAGCCGGCGTCTATTGCCGCTTGACCGATGTGATCGAATCGCCCGCCGCTCTGAACCGCACGATGAACGAGATCAAGGCCGCGGGCATTGACTTCATCCTGCCCTACGCCAAGCTCACCAGCGGAAAGGTCAACTGGGACAGCCGGGTCGCCCCCGCCGAACTGGCGGGAAAGACGGACCTGATGGAAAAGGTGGTGAAAGCGGCGCACGCGGCGGGACTGAAGGTGTACCCGGTCTTTTGCGTGGCGACGGAAGGCGGCGATGAGAAGACCAATGAGCTGCTTGAGCGGCATCCCTCCTGGGCTTTTGTCGTGGGCGGACGCCGGGTGGGCTACATTGACCCCGGCAACGCTCAAGCCCGCCGTTATGAAATGGACCTCATGGTCGAGCTGGTCACCCAGTATCCGGTGGACGGCCTGAGCCTGGACTACATGCGGGCGCCCAACCGCGTGGGCTACACGGTCACCGCGCGGGACCACTTTCTCAAAACCCACCAGGTGGACCTGGCCGAACTCACAGCCGCAAGCAGCGAGGCGCTCGACACCGAAGGCGGCAAAAAGGCGGCGGCGACCGCCGCCGCCAAGGCCCGCTCGCACCCGGTCTGGCCGGCTTATCGGGCGTGGCGGCGCGACCAGCTCAACCAATTCATGCGGCAACTGCGCGCCGCCGTGCGCCAGGCCCGGCCGGACCTGCCGCTTTCGAGCTACTGCTGGGGAGCGCATACCTACACCGGCAACTTCGAGACCTGCCAGGATTGGAAAACCTGGATCGCGGAGGGCTGGCTCGATTGGATCAATCCCTCCGGGTACCGTTACACCGACGAGGCCTTCCGCGAAGCGGCCGAGCTCAACCGCCGGAATGTTCCCAAGGGATTTCCCTATTACATTACCATTGGCGTTGCCACCAGCCACGGCAAACTGCCGGACGTGGCCGCCCTCAAAAAACAGCTCGAGTTCTCGCGGCAGGCGCAAGCCGATGGAATCATCTTCTTCACCTGGGAAGCCTTGCGGAGGTTCATGCCCGAAGCCGGGGAGGCCATCCGCCAATGGCAGCCACTTTCAACACCTTCGACCCCATGAATGCCTCACGGATTCTCCTGACCTTTTTGGGCGCGCTGCTGCTGTCGGCGGGCCGGCTCCCGGCGGCGGATGTCGAACCCTCGGCCCGGCCCAACATCCTGTTCTGTTTTGCCGACGATTGGGGTCGTTACGCGGGGGTCTATGCCGCCCATGAAGACCGCCCGTCGGTCAACCAGGTGGTCCGCACCCCCGCCATTGACCGCGTGGCCCGCGAGGGCGTCCTGTTCAAGAACGCCTTCGTCACCGCCCCGAGCTGCACGCCCTGCCGCAGCTCGCTCTTGTCCGGCCAGTATTTCTGGCGCACGGGTCTGGGCGCCATCTTGAACGGGGCGCGCTGGGACGCGGCAATCCCTTCCTATCCGCTGCTCCTGCGCGACGCGGGCTATCACCTGGGCAAAAGCTACAAGGTGTGGAGTCCCGGCACGCCGGCGGATGCGCCTTACGGGGGGCAGGCGCACGCCTTCGAAAAAGCGGGTCGGGATTTCAACAATTTCAGCGAGGTGGCCACCCGCCTGGTGCGGGAGGGCATGGACTTTGAAACCGCCAAAGCGCGCATTCTGGGCCAGGTCCGGCAAAACTTCCTGGATTTTCTCGCCGCGCGAAAACCCGGCCAGCCGTTTTGCTACTGGTTCGGCCCGACCCTGACTCACCGGGCCTACGAGAAGGGCTCCGGCAAGGACCTTTGGGGAATCGAGCCGGAGAGCCTGAAAGGGAAGCTCCCCAAGTTCATTCCGGATGTGCCCGAAGTGCGGGCGGATTTCGCGGATTATCTTGGCGAAATCCAGGCGTGGGACGCGGGGGTGGACGTGCTGTTGCGCGAGCTCGAGCGGGCGGGCGAGCTCGAGCGCACCCTGGTGGTGATCAGCGGCGATCACGGCATGCCGGGCGTCCCCGGCGGGAAATGCAATCTCTACGACTTTGGCGTCGGCGTCGCCCTCCTCGCCCGCGTGCCGGGCGGCAAGGGCGGGCGGGTGGTCGAGGATTTCGTGAACCTGATGGATTTGGCGCCGACCTTCCTCGAATTTGGCGGTGTCAAACCGCCGGAGGTCATGACCGGGCGCAGCCTGGCGGGGATTCTGCGGTCCGACAAGTCCGGCCAGGTGGACTCCGACCGCACCTGGGTCGTCACGGGCCGCGAGCGCCACGTCGCCACCGCCCGCGAGGGCAACCTCCCCTATCCTCACCGCGCGCTGCGGACCAAGGACTTTCTTTATGTGCGCAATTTCGCGCCCGACCGTTGGCCCATGGGCCAGCCGAATTTCAGCTCCGACGAGGACGCGCCGTCCGTCGAAGAAATCGAGACGATCACCCGCAGCGCTTTTGCCGACATGGATGCCAGCCCCACCAAGGCCTGGCTCTTCAGTCAGCGGAACGAGCCGCGTTGGAAGTGGCATTACGATTTCGCCTTCGGCAAGCGCCCCGCCGAGGAACTCTATGATCTGCGGCGGGACCCCGATCAGACCCGCAACCTCGCGGCCGATCCCGCTTACGAGGCCACGCGCCGCGACATGGCCGAACGCTTGCTCAAAGTCTTGAAAGAAACGGGGGACCCCCGCGTCACAGGCGACGGAAAAACTTTTGAGCGCCCCCCGTTCACCGACCCCACCCCCGAGCCGCCGCGCAAGACGCCCCCGCGCAAAAAGGCGCTGGCGGCGGCGGCTGGCACGCCGGCTGGCGGCCTGGGATTCTGATTCCCATGCCCTCGCAACTCTGGGGGCTGGTTCCCAGCCCACAAGAAAGAATGCCATGAACCGAAGAACATTCGTCAAAACCCTTCCCGCCGCGGCCGTCCTGGCCAGCACGGTGACGGCGTGGCCGCAGGCCGCCCCGTCCCCTGCCCGCGAGCTCAAACCCCTGCTGCTGCCCAAACCCGAGAAGGAGGGAGGCAAATCTGTCCTGGCCGCACTTCAGGAGCGGAAGACCATTCGAAGCATCAGCGCCCGCGAGCTTCCTCCGCAAATGCTGTCGAATCTGCTCTGGGCCGCGTTCGGGGTGAACCGGGATAAAGCATCGTTCGGCAAACCGGGCCGGACCGCCGCCTCGGCCAGCAACTCGCAGGAAATTGACCTCTACGTCGCGCGGCCCGACGCCGTGTATGTTTACGACGCCACGGCTCACCGATTGAACCCCATTGCAAGCGGGGACTTTCGATCGCTGGCGGGACGCGGGGCGGCTGCTTCCGCGCCCGTGAATATCTTTTATGTGGTTGACCTCACGCGCTATGACACCGGGCCCGGCCAACCGGACCGTCGCATCGGCGACCCGGAGGTTCAGAAGTCTTATTATTACACGGACACCGGCCTGATCGCCGCGAACGTGTATTTGTTTGCGGCTTCCCAAGGCCTGGCGGCGTGGTTCCACAACTGCAACCGCGAGGCGGCCGCGAAGCAATTCCAACTGCGGCCCGACCAACGCGTGCTGTTCGCCCAGACCGTGGGCTATCCGGCCTGAGGCCCGCCCCTGGAAGCGAGTGGCTTGGGACGCGGGACGGCGGAAGTCAGAGCAAGAGGGAACGGGCGCCGGCGGCGAGGAGAGCCCCCACCAGGGGGCCGAGGATGGGAACCCAGGCATAAGACCAGTCGCTGTCGCGTTTGCCGGGGATGGGCAGGAGGGCGGTTCCGATAAACTCGGCAAACAAGGGATTCATAAAGCGAAGGCGCAGGGTCAGTCGGCGGTCTTTTCCCAATCGCGCGCCCGGCGCAGCGCGTCGGTCCAGCGGCCGCGGCGTTCGGCCATTTCCTCAGGCGGGCGCGCGGGTTCAAAGACTCGTTCCGCACCGCCGGCCGGGGAGAGGTCCGACGGGTCTTTCCAGAAGCCCGCAGCCAGACCCGCCAGGCTGGCCGCCCCCAGGGCGGTCGTTTCCAGGACTTTGGGCCGGATGACCGGCACCTGAAGGAGGTCCGCCTGGAACTGCAGGAGAAGGTTGTTGGCAGCCGCGCCGCCGTCCACGCGAAGTTCCTGGAGGGGGATGCCGGAGTCCTCCTTCATCACCTCGAGCACATCGGCCACCTGGAACGCGATGCCTTCCAGCGCGGCGCGCGCCAGGTGGCCGGCGGTGGTGGCGCGCGTGAGCCCGGTGATGGTGCCGCGAGCATATTGGTCCCAATGCGGCGCGCCCAGTCCGGCAAAGGCGGGCACGAGATAAACCCCGCCGCTGTCGGGAACGGTTGCCGCCAGCGCCTCCACCTCCGCGGCGTGCCGGATCAGGCCAAGGCCGTCCCGCAGCCACTGCACGACCGCCCCCCCGATGAACACGCTGCCCTCGAGCGCGAACGTGGTTTGACCGCCGGCCTGCCACGCGACGGTGGTGAGCAGCTTGTGCCGCGAGGGAACAGGCGCGGCGCCAATGTTCATGAGCATGAAACAGCCGGTGCCGTAGGTGTTCTTGGCCATCCCACGCTCGAAACACTGCTGCCCGAACAAGGCCGCCTGCTGGTCGCCCGCGATGCCCCCGATGGGAATGGGCGCGTCGAAAAGGCCGCGAGCCGTCTCCCCGTAAATCTCGCTGGACGGGCGGACCTCAGGGAGCAGGGTGCGCGGAATGTCCAGAATGCCGAGCAACTCCTCGTCCCACGCGCCGGTGTGGAGGTTGAACAGGAGCGTGCGCGACGCGTTGCTCGGGTCGGTGATGTGCAGGGCCCCATTCGTCAGGTTCCAGATCAGCCACGAGTCCACCGTGCCGAAAGCCAGGTCGCCGCGGGCGGCCAGAGCCTTCGCGCCGGGAGCATGGTCCAGCAGCCAGCGAATTTTGCTGCCGGAAAAGTAGGCGTCCAGGACCAAGCCGGCTTTTTCCGCAAAAACAGCCTCGCAACCCCGGCGCTTGAGCGCGTCGCAAATGGCCGCGGTGCGGCGGTCCTGCCAGACGATGGCGTGATAGACCGGTTCGCCCGTGCGCCGGTTCCACAACACGGTGGTTTCCCGCTGGTTGGCAATCCCGATGGCTTTGATGTCGCGGGCCGTCAACCCGGCTTGGGAAAGCGCCGCCCGCGCCACCGCGAGCTGGCTGCTCCAAATCTCACGCGGATCATGCTCCACCCAGCCGGGTTGCGGATAAACCTGCCGGAACTCCTGTTGGGCCACGGCCCGGACCCTTCCCTCCAGGTCGAAAACAATCGCGCGGGAACTCGTCGTGCCTTGGTCGAGAGCCAGGATCATGCCTGGGGCGATACGAGATTCCGCGCCGGATGACAAGGCTTTTGTCCCCCCGGCGGTTCCAAACAACGCCCGAGCGCCCAACCGGCGGCGCAGCAACGGCTTGCTCCTTCCCCACCCATAAGCGGCGTTGAAACCTGTCAGAACGCAGCGGAAAGCCTGTGCCTAACAGCCTGCACTTCCAGCCTGCACTCTCATCGGTGCTTTTCCAGCAGGTGCCGGTCATATTCGGCTTCGGCATCAACCTCTGGTGGCACTAACCCCGCAAGGGCGGCGACTTCAGGATGGATTTCCGGCTCCGCGCCGGACCGCAGTCGTTTCAGGTACCCGGCAACGACTTCCGCCACCGTCAACCCGTGCTGCTGCGCGTACCGTTGCAGGAATTCAATCTCCTCGCTGGGCAAGCTGAGTGTCAATGTGGCTGTCGGCATGGCTCAAGATGGCTCTGGCTTGCTCAACATATCCAAATTCGCCTTTCTGGCAAACCGTACCCCGTCGGTCCATGCTGAACCCATCCCGCGCCGCCGCGAGGCGGATTTTGGACTTTCCCTTTCCTCGGGATTTGATAGACTGGCATTTGTGACTGCAGAGACCTTCAGGAAAGAGATCGGCGAAGCCTTGAAAGTGTACGATCGCTATATCGTGTGCCTTGACAAGACCCCCGACGAGTTTGAGGCGGCGCTGATCTCGCTCCTGAACAAGGCCATCAAGGCCTACGAAACCCGCGGCCCCCAGTTGCGCCATGGCATCGCCCTGGACCGTCACATTACGGTCATTCTCAGCCAGACGGAAGGTCCGCGCCCCTTGTGCGGCATTTATTTCAATCTGCACTCACCCTACCAAAAGTCGCTTCGGGCCAAGACCCCCAAACCCGCCCACGAACCGATCAGTGGCGGAGCCGAAGTCTGAGAGCGGCCCGCCCCCGGGCGCCGGACCGATTTTGCCAGCCCCGACCGCTCCGACCGCTATTGGTCGCGCACCAGGTCGCCGATCGCGACCTCTCCCGCAATCACGTCCGCCACGATGTTGTCATCCAGTTGGGGACCGGTGATGCGCACCTGGCCCACCTTGAGTCCCTGCCGATACACCTCCATCACCAGGTCCACCGGCGGCACCTGCACCACCGGAAAATTGATGACCACAAACCGCCCGCTGGGGTTGTACTTTACAATCTTGCCCGTCCGAACCTCCGAAGGCGTTACGGTGATCTTGTCCGCCGTCGGCGCCGGCGAGGCCGCCCGGGCCTTGGCTGGCGCGGCCGTGAAGGCGGGCTGGGATTTCCGGCCCGCGCACCCGGCGCCCAAGCCAAGCCCCAATGCCATGAAGACCACAAGAAATCGCATGGGGGCAGTTAAGTGAGCCGCGCGGAGAAGTCAAACGCCAAATCGGGGCCTCCTGCAAAAGGTACCGGATCGGATTGACTCTTGTTCAGTCCCGGAGAACAATAGGAAGTATTCGAGTTAAGAATACTCGTGGTGCCTATGGATTTCGACGCCCTAACCTTGTCGCGGCTGCAATTCGCGCTGACGGTCATGTTCCATTACCTGTTCCCGCCGCTGACCATCGGTCTGGGCGGGTTGATGGTTTCACTCGAGGCCATGTACCTCAAGACCGGCGACCGCCAGTATGAACAGGCGGCGCGGTTCTGGACGAAAATTTTCGCGGTCAATTTTGCCATGGGGGTCGCGACCGGCATTGTGATGGAGTTTCAATTCGGCACCAACTGGTCCACCTACTCGCGATTTGTCGGCGATGTGTTCGGGTCCGCGCTGGCGGCGGAGGGCATCTTCGCCTTTTTCCTCGAATCGGGTTTTCTGGCGGTGCTGGTGTTTGGGTGGGACCGGGTCTCGCCGAAGATGCACTTTTTTGCGGCCTGCATGGTGGCGCTGGGAGCGGTTTTTTCCTCCATCTGGATTGTGGTGGCCAATTCGTGGCAACAGACGCCGGCAGGGTTCCATCTGGTGGGCGAAGGGACGGCCATGCGGGCCGAGATTACGGATTTCTGGGCGATGGTGTTCAACCCCTCGAGCGTTCACCGCCTGCTCCACGTGCTGATCGGCTGTTACATCCTCGCCGCGTTTTTCGTGATGAGCATCTCCGCCTACTACCTGCTGCGCGGCCGGCACGTGGATTTCGCAAAGAAAAGCTTCGGCTCGGCCCTCATCCTGGCAACCGGGATGTCCCTGGCCGCTCTGGTCCAGGGCGACATTCAGGCCCGAAAACTCAAGGACACCCAGCCTGCCAAACTGGCGGCCATGGAAGCTCACTTCCACACCGGCACGGGCGGCACCCCCCTGTACGTTTTCGGCCTGCCGGATGAGGAAAAACAGACCGTCAAGTACGGCTTGGCGATTCCCAAGCTGCTCAGCCTCCTGGTGCACGGCAACACCCGCGAGCCCGTCGCCGGGCTGGACCGGATTCCGCGTTCGGACTGGCCCCCGGTGGCGATGACCTTCCATTCCTTCCACCTGATGGTTGGCCTCGGGTTCTTTTTTATCGCGGTCACCCTGCTGGCCTGCTTCCTGTGGTGGCGCGGCACGTTGTTTCAGACGCGCTGGCTGCTGTGGGTTTTTGTCTGGAGCATTCCCTTGCCCTACCTGGCCAACCAGTTGGGCTGGGTGGCCGCCGAGGTCGGACGGCAGCCCTGGGTGGTCTATGGGCTGATGCGGACCACCGACGGCGTTTCCAAGGTGGTCAGCGCGCCCCAAACCCTCGGCTCGATCATCCTCTTCAGCCTCATTTACGCCCTGCTCTTCGCCGTCTTCCTCTATGTGCTCAACGACAAAATCCAGCACGGACCCGATCCGGTCACACCCGGACGGCCGGGCGGCGACGCCGGCCCGGGCGGCCTGGCGGCCGTCACCGGCCTGCGCGCGGGCACCGGTGGCGCCTCGCTGACCATGCCGGGCGACGGCCCGGCTCCAGCCGATTCCCAATCCTCGAACTGACTATGGACCTGAATCTCTTTTGGTTCGTGCTGCTCGGCGTGTTGCTGGCCGGGTATGCGATTCTCGACGGCTTCGACCTGGGCGTTGGAATTCTGCATCCGTTTGTCCGAACCGATGCTGAGCGCCGCATTTTGATGAATTCCATCGGGCCGCTGTGGGACGGCAACGAGGTTTGGCTGGTGACCTTCGGCGGGGCCTTGTTTGCGGCCTTTCCCGAGGTTTATGCCACCGTGTTCTCGGGATTCTACACCCCCTTCATGGCCCTGCTCTTCGCCCTGATCTTCCGGGCGGTCTCGATGGAGTTTCGCAGCAAGCGCGAGTCGCCTGCCTGGCGGCGGTTTTGGGACTGGTCGTTTTTCGGGGGCAGCGCGCTGGCCACCTTCCTGTTTGGGGTTGCGGTGGGCAACGCGATGCAGGGCATGCCCATCGGGCCGGACCGGGAGTTTCAAGGGGGCACCCTCGACCTGGTGCGGCCGTATCCGCTGTTGATCGGGGCGCTGGCCGTCGCGACGTTCGCGCTGCACGGATCGCTTTATCTGCACCTGAAGACCGAAGGCGAGCTCCAGCAACGGGTGCATCGCTGGAACTGGCGCGCGTTCGGCATTTTCCTCGTGCTCTATCTCTTCGTCACCATTTACACGCTCGTGCAAATCCCCCTCGCGACCCGCAATTTCGAGCGCCAACCGTGGGTCTGGATCGTGGTGGCGCTGAACATCCTCGCGGTCGGCAACATCCCCCGGGCGATTTACCGGGGGCGGCCGCTTGCGGCGTTCTTCAGCTCCTGCGCGACGATTGCAGCCCTGACCTTCTTCTTCGGCGTCGCGCTGTTTCCCGAGCTCGTGCATTCCTCGCTCAATCCGGCATGGAGTCTGGACGTTTACAATGCGGCCTCGTCGCAGAAAACCCTGGCCATCATGCGCAATATCGCCTTCCTCGGCATGCCCTTCGTCCTGGCCTACACCGCTGTCATCTTCTGGGTGTTCCGCGGCAAGGTCAAAATCGGCCACTTCAGCTACTGACCGCGGGCTCGACTTGCCGGCTGCCCGTTTCCGGGCCATGCTGCGGTCATGGATTGGACGGTTTGGATTGTGGCGGCGGCGGTCGTTGCGGCTTTCTTCGCCTGGAAGCGTCTGGCGCTGGTTTCCCCGCGGGAAGCCCGCGCCTGGCTTGCCAAGGGAGCCCGAATCATTGATGTGCGCACGCCGGGCGAATATCAAAGCCGGCATGTGCCGGGCGCGATCAATGTCCCGCTGGGTGACCTGAGCGGCCAGATCGGACGCCATGCGCCCGACAAAACTCAACCCCTGCTGGTCTATTGCCTGAGTGGCGGCCGCAGCGGCGTGGCGCAAAGCCTCCTCAAACGGGCCGGCTATCAGCACGTTTTCAACCTCGGCTCCTACGGACGGGCGGAGAAAATTGTCACCGGCGGCAGGTGAGGCAAACCCCCGCCCGCCGGGCGCGGGTTGGAGAGCAGGCGGACAAGTTCGCGTGGCGAGGACACCACTCCTCCGTCCTCGGCGGCAGCGAGGCATTTCGCCCCCCTCCTCGGCCCGGAACTCAATGGGCACGGGGGAACCCCGTCCCGACCGGCCCCGTTCCCGCCTCGGCCGGGGTGTTACGCCAGGATGCCGCCTTTGCTGGCGTTGGTCACCTGCTTCTGGTACCGGGCCAGCCAGCCGGTCAATTCGCGCCGGACCGGTTGCCACGTTTGGCGGCGCTGAGCCAGCTCGGCCTCGGGCAACAGGATGTCAATCCGCCGGTTGGGGAAATCAATCCGCAAACGGTCGCCGTTGCGCAGCAGACCGATCGGGCCGCCTTCGGCCGCCTCGGGGGACACATGACCAATGCAGGCGCCCGCCGTGCCGCCGCTGAACCGCCCGTCGGTGATAAGCGCCACCTTGTCGCTCAATCCCATCCCAACGATATAGCTGGTGGGCGAGAGCATTTCCTGCATGCCCGGCCCCCCGCGCGGCCCCTCGTTGCGGATGATGACGATGTCGCCGGCTTTGACTCCGCCGGCCAGAATGCCGGCACACGCTTCTTCCTGGCTTTCGTATATCACGCAGGGTCCCTCGAACACATACGCCGGGCCGCAAGCGGCCTTGAACGCCTCACTGATGCCGGCGGTCTTCACCACCGCGCCCTCGGGCGCGAGCTGGCCATATAGGATGGCCAGGCCCCCATCCGGCATGTAGGCGGTTTCCTTGGTCCGGATGCAGTCCTTCGGATCAAACCGGAACGCGCTGTCGTGGGGCATGAGCCCGCTGGGCTGGGCTTGCTCGAGCAGGGCGGGGCGGTACTCGTGATACGCCTTGCTGATCTGCCAGTTCCGCAACCGGCCGGTGCGCACCAGGCAGACCCGTTTCTTTTCGCCCCCTTTGCCGTACTGCCAGATGATCAGCACGGGCGTGTTTTTCAGTTGCCCCAGTTCGGCCCGCACCAAACCGCGAAACTCGGCCAGCTTCGCGCTCAGCCCCGCCTGGATTTCCGCCGGCCCTTTCCACGTCACCTGCTCGTCCACCTGGAATTCGGCGTCCGGCGTAAACAGGCCGGCGGCCGCCTCCGCATCCCCGGCGTTAAAGGCCGCGGCGAACCGCCACAGCGTGATGGCGCGCGGGTCGGCGGGGAAGAACAGCAGGGGCTTGGGCGCCAGGTTCCCGCCGGCCGTTCGCGCCGCGGGCCCCAGTTTGTCGGCCGGATCGAGCACCAGGGCCGAACAGCCGGACACCCGGGCGGCCTTGGCCCAGGCGGTGCATTGCGGCGACCGGACATCCCACTCGTCTATGTTCTCGCCGAGAGTTTTTCCCGTCACCGTCTTGCAGTTGACATTCAGCGCGCCCATGCGTTTGAGCTCGCCAAGAATCGTATGGATGCCCCCCGCGCGATGCACATCCTGAACATGATAATTCGAAGAGGGGGAGACTTTGCACAGGCAGGGGATGCGCCTCGAGATTTCGTCAATCCGGCGGATGTCATATTCAATCCCCGCCTCGCGCGCGATGGCGAGGGTGTGCAGAATGGTGTTGGTCGAGCCGCCCATGGCGACATCCAGCATCAGGGCGTTGTCAAAGGCTTCCAGCGTCGCGATGTCGCGCGGCTTCAGGTCGGCCTCCACCAGCTTGATGATGGCCCGGGCCGCGCGCTCATACAGGGCCTCGCGTTCCTTCGACACCGCGAGGATGGTCCCGTTGCCGGGCAGCGCCATGCCCAGGGCTTCGCAAAGGCAGTTCATGGAATTGGCCGTGAACATGCCGGAGCAGGAGCCGCACGTCGGACAGGCGCTCTGTTCGAGCCGTTGCAGGTCTTCGGCGGAGATTTTGCCGGTCTGCAGCTCGCCGACCCCCTTGAACACCGAGATCAGGTCCGATTTCTGCGTGGCGGCCCGCAAGTGTTCGGGCAAGTCACCCTCCGTCTCGACTTGGGCGACCCCGGCGGCCATCGGTCCGCCCGACACAAACACCGTCGGAATGTTGACCCGCATCGCGGCCATCAGCATCCCCGGCACAATCTTGTCGCAGTTCGGGATGCAGATCATCCCGTCAAAACAATGCGCCCGCAGCATGGATTCCACGCAGTCGGCGATCAGTTCGCGCGAGGGCAGCGAATACTTCATCCCGCTGTGGCCCATGGCGATGCCGTCGTCTATGCCGATCGTGTTAAAGATGAAAGGCACCCCCCCGGCCTCCCGCACCAGCCGTTTGACCAGTTGCCCAATCTCGTTCAAATGCGCGTGCCCCGGTATGCAGTCGGTGTACGAGTTGGCGATGGCGATGAACGGCTTGTCCCAATCCGCCTCGGATTCGATGGAACCAGTCGCCCGCAACAGCGAACGATGCGGCGCCCGTTCCATGCCTTTCTTGATGATGTCAGATCGCATAGTCTTGCTCCAGTTAACGAAAAAAACCATATCACCCGCCCCCCCGCCTTGTCACGGCCTACTTCCACCGAACGGGCATCTCCCGCCGTCTCCCGCCATCTCCCGGTGTTTCGGGCGACCCCTCCCGCTCCCCCGGGAGCTTCTCCCGGTGTTCCGGGAGCTTCTCCCGACGCTTCGGGAAATTTTCCCTTTAGAGAGAATAGAAGAGAAGAGAATAGAGGGAGGGGAACGAACGGCGCCGGCGTTCCGGCATCCTGGCGGGAGGAATGTCTCCGCCCCCCCACCCATGGAGGAGGGATGAGAGATGAGGGATCAAGGATGAGGTACGGCGCTGCCGCGCCGCTTTGGATTGTCCCTCCACCTGCCCCCATCGCAATCCACGGCTTCTGGGACGAGACGTCCCAGCCCCCATCCCGACCCTCAATGACTTCAGGGGAGGCGACGTCTCGTCGCCGTCACACAGCTCTCCCTCCCCCAGAGCGGTAGGGACGCGTTTCACGGCGTCTCCGTTCTTCCCTTAAATGTCAGGGACCTGGTGGAACAGGTCCCTACCCAATCCCTCGCCCCCCCTCCCAACCCAAAACTTCCTGGGACGAGACGTCCCAGCCCCCATCCAGACTCTCAATCACCTCGGGCCTCGAGACGTCCCGTCTCCACACCTCCCACGCCTTCGAAACCAACACCCCCTGGGACGAGACGTCCCAGCCCCCATCCAGACGCTAATTGTTTCGGGGGTGGAGACGTCCCGTCTCCACCCGCAACGCCCGTCATCAGTTCGAGACTTCCCCTGCCCTTTCCCAACCCGTCTTCAAAACCCTGAAAGGGCGCCGAACGGGACGACGACGGTGCAGACGAATTTCTGCCCTTTCCCAACCCGTCTTCAAAACCCTGAAAGGGTTTCAGACAGTAGCCGGGGGTAAGGCCGTTAGGCCGCCACCCCCGGTCCCCCGTCCCCAAAATTCCAGCCCCCTCCGCTTGCGGAGGGGGTTGGGGGTGGTGGCATCCCAGAACCTCCGCAAACCGTCAGTCCCAATCCATCGCGA
>Ga0116146_1002600_pt1 | contig 15820 bp, 11 predicted proteins | sample AD_JPNHG2_MetaG_FD_89748 | JGI IMG/M metagenome (GOLD analysis project Ga0116146, IMG submission 89748) | Active sludge microbial communities of municipal wastewater-treating anaerobic digesters from Japan - AD_JPNHG2_MetaG | ecosystem: Engineered > Bioreactor > Anaerobic > Digestate | place...
GAAAGACAATAAAGAAAATAGAAAATATCTCTTTTAAGATTGATTTACTTAAATTACATGTTTCTATTGAAAATGAAAATTGGGAAATTGCAAAAGATTCATTAGAAAATTTAAAAGATTATAAGTTTTTAGAAGAAACATATCTTTATAACCTAATATTAGTAGATTATAAGAGTAAAATAGATCAAAATAATTATTCATTTTTTCTCGAAAAGTTAAAAGAAGAAGAAAATAGTTTTTCTTATCCAATCTATCAACTTATATTTGTGACAATGTTTTTTAATAATATGGATAATCTTGCCATTTCTTTTTTTGAGGAAAATAAAGATAAGATATTACAGAAAGAATATGAAAAATATTATGCTCTTATCCTTTATCTTTATAATAAGAACAAAAATTATGATAAGATAATCAATCAGATTGATTTTAACTTATTAAATCTGGTTTCGAAAAAATATTTTCCTTATTTTTATAGAATTTATTATGAATCAATGATAAATGAAAAACAATATGATAAATTCCTTGAAATAAGTAATAATCTTTTAAAATTCAGGGATGAAAAATATTTAATATTAAGTCTTATAATAGATAGTATGATTTTGCAGAAAAAGTATGATGATGGTATAAATTATTTATTAAATAGTTCAATTCTTAGTAATTATCCGCCATATTATTATCTTTTATTGGCAAAGTTATATATTGAAAAAGGTGATGAAAAAAATGCAATAAAAAACTTTAAAATAATTGAAAAGATGAATCTAGATGGATATGATAAAGATAATATATATTCATTTATCTGTTATTATTATTTAAAAACAAAAAAACTTGATGATTTTAAAAAATTATTTAGTCTAATTTCAGATGAAGGAAAGAAGAAAAAAGAAAATATAAATCTTCTTTTCAAATATGATTTTTTAATAAAAAACTATGATGAAATTATAGAATTATCGGGCAAGTTGCCAGATAATATAAAGGAAGATAAAACAATTATCTTTTATATTGCTAAAGCATATTATGAAAAAAAGCAGTATTCTCAAGCAATAATTTTCTTTTCTAAATTGATAGAAAAAGTTGATAATTTTAAAGAAAAGTCTATTTTTGCAATATATATTGGTAATTGTAATGCTTACCTGGGAAACTATTCCACTGCTAAGTTTTTTTATAAACAGGCTCTAATATTTGATAAAGAACAGACATATAGTATAGTTAATAATCAGATTTTAGAAAAATATGGCAAATAACAATTAAATTAAATTTAATTTAATAAATAGGGGTAAAAGATGGAAAAATCAAATCTATTAAAAGAGAGGAATCCTATGTCGACAAAAGTAGATTCATTAAATTCATTAATTGGTGAGAATTCCGTTTTTGAAGGTAAATTTTATATTGCCGGAAGCTTAAGAATTGATGGGAAATTTGAAGGTGAGGTTAAAACTGAAGAAGAACTTATCGTTGGTGAAACAGGCAAGGTTAAAACAGATATTTATGCTAAAAGAGTTACTGTGGCTGGAACTGTGATTGGCAACATTGACGCAGAAGAAGAGGTAAAACTTCTTTCTACAGGTAAAGTTCTTGGGAATGTTACAGCACCTAAAGTATATATTGAAACCGGAGTTATGATTAAAGGTGAAGTTAAGATTCATTCTGGTCAAAAAGCAAATCTTGAATCTATTATTCTTGAAACATATAATAAAGGACCTAAAATTCCTCCAAACATGGGCAAACCTCAATCTGAACCTCAGAAAAATCCAAATCCAAATCCACACTAAAAATTTTAATCAATTAAAAATTTACTGCATTTATTTGTTCATTAGGTCGATATTTTAGAAAAAGTTAGTTGGTAGTTAGTCTACCAACTTATCTTTTTTTAATTTTCCTATTAAGTTTAGTGAGAAAAAAATGATTATAATTAAAACAGATGAAGAAATTCAGATAATGCGTGAAGGTGGAAAAATATTAAGTAAGCTACTTGAAGAGTTGAAACAATTAATAAAACCTGGAATAAGTACTCTTGAACTCGATAGATTCGCTTATGATTATATTATATCATCTGGTGCAAAACCATCTTTTTTACATTACAATGGTTTTCCAGCTTCTTTATGCATTTCATTAAATGAAGTACTAATCCATGGTATTCCAAAAGAAGATATTATTATTAAAGAAGGTGATGTAGTCTCTATAGATGCTGGAATCTACTATAAAGGTTATCATACTGATGCAGCAAGGACTTATGCTATTGGGAATGTAGATAAAATTATAACAAAATTGATAAATATAACAGAAAAGTCATTTTTTGAGGGAATAAAATTTGCTAAAGCGGGCAATAGATTATCGGATATATCGGCAGCAATTGAAAGAACTGTCGTTGATGCGGGTTTTTATGTGGTCAGAGAATATGTTGGTCATGGGATTGGTAAAAATTTGCATGAAGAACCTTCAATACCTAATTATGGCAAACCAGGAAATGGTCCTATATTAAGAAAAGGAATGGTTTTTGCAATTGAACCTATGGTTTTACAAAAATCTCCTCGAGTAAAAACAAGATCAGATGGATGGACTGTTGCTGCTACAAATGGATTGACTACTGCACATTATGAAAATACAATAGTAATAACAGAAAATGAACCAGAAATATTAACTATTTAATAAGTAGATCATTTTCAATAGTATCTATAATTACCTTTTCTGCTCTTATTTTAAGTTCATCAAATTCAATATCATTTTCCTTTTTATCAGATGAACTATCAATGGTTTTGAATTTATCTTTTGATATTGCAATTAATTTATCTATGGTATTTAATAAAGATAAACTATCTACTTTATCTTCATCAATCACAATATATGAAGTAGATTTTTGTTCAAAATATTTAGCATTATTGTATTGTTCGCCCCTGGATGCCGATTTTAATGGGATAAAAATAGCAGGTGTTTTTGTTGCAACTATTTCAAATACAAGATTTGCTCCAGATCTTGATATTATTAAATTTGAATTTTTCATGCAATAAGAAATCCCTTTTGAAATAAAACTAACCTGAAAATAATTGGGATGTTTAAATTCAATTTCCTTATTTTCACCTGTTTGATGAATTATGCAATATTTTTCGCATAATTTTGGCAAAATTTCATATATTATTTGATTTATCTTTAAAGAGCCTAATGACCCACCTAAAACAAGTATTAAAGGTAAATTATTATCTTTTGATTTTAAAAATTTATTTAAATCTTCATCAATCTCGATATCATTAGCATTATTTTTTATGTCAAAATAGTCTATAAAAAATTCATTTCTAACGGGATTTGAAGAAAAAACTGATTTTTGTGAAGGAAGCTCTTTTAGAGTATCTTTGAATGAATAGAAAAATTTTCTTGAAAAGTAAAGATTGATCTTATTGGCAAGTCCGACAGTATAATCACTTTCATGAGTATAAAAAGGAATTTTTAGTAATTTAGAAGCTACTGCTACTGGAACAGAAACAAATCCACCTTTTGAGAAAATAAAAGAAGGTCTTTCTTTTATTAAAATAAAAATCGAAGCAATAATGCCAAATAAAAATTGAAAAATGTCTAAAATATTTTGCAAATTAAAAATAGTAAGTAAAATGTTTTTTTTCCTTCTTAATTTACCTGATGGTATGTGATATATTTTTATTCTATTAAAGTAATTATTTATAATTTTTTTTTCAAGAATTTTACTCTTATTTGAGCCAATCCATTTTAAATCATAACCTCTTTTGTCTAATTCTTGAGCTACAACTATAGCTGGAATTATATGACCACCTGTTCCACCGCCAACAATAATAGCTTTTTTCATATATACCCCATTTGTGCTATTTTGTTATTAATAATTAAGCATATTTAAATATTATTAAAACAAAATATTTGACAAAAGCAATTTAATATTTTATCTAATTTTTAAGCTTAAATGATAGACTATAAGAAATTAATTATATTTTTTCTTTTATTATTCTTTATTTTATTCCAATCCCCCATATTTATTATAGATTCAAAAAATAGTCTGGAAACAACCTTCAATATTTCAATATCACGAACTTTTAAAAACATAAATGCAAAACCATCATATTTTGAATTTTATTTTCCTGAAAGTTATGTAATAGCAAATTCTCAATTAAATATCCAATCTTTTTCATCTATTGTTATGTTTAATCCCGAGCCAGATAATAAAGTTTTCGAATATGATAAATTTCAAAACAATATTTTAAAATTCTCATATTCTAATATTTATGGATTTTCTGTTAATATAAGATTTAAAGGTACCATAAAATCAAATAATAATAATATATTTTATATCCCATATCCTTATGAAGAAAAGGACATACCTTCTTCTTTATATATTTTTTTAGAAAACTCTCCAGATTCTACGATTTTTGATTTTGCAAATGAAATGGCAAAAAACAAAAGCAATTTATTGAGTATTCTTTTAAGTATTAAAAACTATATAGATAATAATATTAAGTATTCACCTTTTTATATTGGTAGAACTCCTCAAAAAATATTAACTGAAAAGGTCGCAAATCGAGAAGAATTAATAGATTTTTATGCTTCCATATTAAGAATATTAGGAATACCTGTTAGAGTATGTTGTGGACTTAGTATCCCTCAGAAATATGAGTTTATTGAAGAGAATAAGAAAGATTCAATGGAAATATATAGCTGTAAAGGTGTTGTAACATATCTTGAAATCTGGACAAAAGATTATGGATGGATATTTTTCGATCCTTTCTTTTCATTGATCTCTTCATTAAATAATATAATAAAATTCGGACATGCACAATATGTAAATCAGCTTCATTATATATATTTTGAAAGCAAAAGTTTAAATATTTCTATAAAAGATTACTATGATATTGAATTTAGTTATAATAATCCAGTTTCATTTTTAAAAATTAAAAAAAATCTTTTTGATTATTTTATTATTTTTCAGAATAATTTTTATAATAATTTTGAACAAACTTTATTAAAAAATAACGAAAATAGAATTCAAAGTTATTATACCGGATTTGATGATATTGAAAATAAAACATTATACTACTATGGTTTTGATACAAAAAAGGAAATAAACTTAAAAGATCAAGCTTTTTTACAAAATTTCTATGTTGAAAAAGATTATATAGTTAAAAAATTAATATTAAACATACCTGTTATTAATAGTAAAATAAATATAAAACTATATAAAGGTTCAGATATAAATGAAAAAAATCTTTTATATCAGACATATATTGAAAAAAATACTTCAGGGAAAAATGAAAATAGGTTTATAGAAATAAATCTTTTTGATCTTAAATTTCAAAATGGTTTATATACTCTTTATATTTTTGTTGCAGAACCTACTAAAGATTGTATATTTTCATTAGATGAAGCACCAAATTTACCTGGTTTTTTCCCTCTGATAATAATAAAGGATAATATATCGATTAAAACAAATTTGGTTCTTCCTATGGTTTTTAAATATGATTGAATAAAATTTTATTTTTTTAATTTTATAAAATGGAGGATTACATGAACAAACATCCATACTTCAAAGATGTTGATGATGCTAAATGGAATGATTGGCACTGGCAAATTCAGAATAGAATAACAGATCCACATGTGCTTGGAGAAATTTTTAATTGGGATTCAAAAAGAATTGAACAAATGAAGGACTATTTGAAAATACTCAGGATGGCTATAACACCATATTATTTATCTTTAATAGATATGGAAGATTATGAAAATGATCCTGTATATTTACAGGCAGTTCCATCTGTTTATGAGACTCATATTGTTTCTGCAGATATGGCAGATCCTTTACATGAAGAAGTTGATTCTCCAGTCCCATTAATAACTCATAGATATCCCGATAGGGTTCTTTTCCTTGTTACAGATCAATGCTCAATGTATTGTAGACATTGCACAAGAAGAAGATTTGCGGGACAAACAGATAAGCCAGCTTCCAGCGATTTAATAGAAAAAGCTATAGAATATATAAGAAACACAAAAACTGTAAGGGATGTTTTAATTTCAGGAGGAGATCCCTTAACATTGGGAACTGATCAACTTGAAAAAATTATTGCAAAAGTCAGAGAAATTCCTCATGTTGAAATAATTAGAATTGGTACAAGAGTTCCAGTTGTCCTTCCAATGAGAATAGATGAAAAACTTGTTAATATGCTAAAAAAATATCATCCTTTATATATAAATACTCATTTCAATCATCCTAAAGAAATAACAGAAGAATCAAAAAGGGCATGTGAGATGCTTGCAAATGCGGGTATCCCTCTTGGTAATCAAACAGTTCTTTTAAGAAAAGTAAATGATGATGCAATGATAATGAAAAAACTTATGCAAAAACTTTTGACAATAAGAGTAAGACCTTATTATATTTACCAGTGCGATCTATCACAAGGTATTGAACATTTCAGAACAAAAGTTAGTAAGGGTATTGAAATTATTGAGATGCTTAGAGGTCATACAACTGGAATGGCAGTACCTACTTTTGTAATAGATGCTCCTGGTGGTGGTGGTAAAACTCCTATTATGCCAAATTATTTAATTTCAATGAGTCCACAAAATGTTATTATTAGAAACTATGAAGGTTTTATTGCAAGATATGAAGAACCTCAATATGAAGATAAACCACTTCCAAATAGAGAAAAATATTTAAATGAAGAGATGATATCAAAAGATGGTATTGCTAAATTGTTTTATACAGACCAGTATTCTATTGTTCCAAAAGATAATGCAAGAGAAAAAAGACACGAAAAATATCATAAAAAAGATAATAAATAAAAAGTTTAAAAATTAGATTATTCTTTCCATTTTACAAGATTCGGGTAATTGATCCTGATAAATTTATTTGCTGGAACAATTCTTAATGAAAAATGCTGAAGTCCAGGATTATTGAATGAGAATTCTCCTGCAAATTTTGCAACATTATCCTGATACCTTTCTATAAATTTTAATTTAATAATCATGTAATTATTTATTTTTTCAATATCATTGAACAATTCGACTTCGATTAATTTTTCATCAATTTGGTCAAGATATACATATGTTTCTATTGATATAGTATCACTGGAACTTAAAACCTTTAAACTTTCGATTGAAGTAAAAAAGTCTTTAATATAAATTTTTGACCAGTTGTTTTTTAATATTTCCAAAGTTGATGATATCTCTTTTAGCATCTTAAAATTATCTTTTTCAATTTGTAAATAATTTTGATAGGCAACTTTATAATATTTTTCAATATAATCATCTAACATTCTTTCTATATTAAAATGTTTTGAAACGGTAATAATGGAATTTTTCATCATATCAACCCAGAGTTCTGGAATACCATTTTCATTTCTTTTATAGTAAAGAGGGATTATCTCATTTTCTAACATATCATAAATTTGAGTTGCATCTGCAAGATCTCTTAATGATTCATTAGAATAACTTTCACCAGCTGTGATGGCCCATCCATTTTCTCCATTATAACACTCATCCCACCAGCCATCCCTGACACTGAAATTTAATACTCCATTCATTCCAGCTTTCATTCCTGATGTTCCACATGCTTCGAGTGGTTTTATAGGTGTGTTTAACCATATATCGACTCCTTGAACAAGATTTTGTGCTATATTTATTGAGTAATTTTCTAGAAAAACCACATGTTCTTCACAATCATATTGATGGGAAAAATCGATTATCTCTTTTATAAGATTCTTACCCATTAAATCAGCAGGATGAGCCTTTCCAGCACAAATTATTTGAACAGGGTATTCTTTATTCTTTAAAATTTTTGCAAGTCTTTCCTTATCTTTAAAGATTAATGATGGTCTTTTATATGGTGCAAACCTTCTTGCAAAACCTATTGTTAAAAAATTTGGATTTAAAATTTTAGATACAGAGTTTACTTTTGTAGGAGAATAACCTTTATTTATGTAATCATTCATCAGTAGTTTTCTAATAAAGGAAATAGTCTTTTGCTTTTGTCTTTGATGAATATTCCAGATTTCTTCATCAGAAATTTGTTCAATATTATTCCAGATCTCTTTATTTTTTGCATTTCCAATATAAGATGAACCAATGTATTGATCAAAAAGCCTTGATAAATCTGTAGAAATCCATGAATAATGAACACCATTTGTTACATAATTAATAGGAATTTCTTTTTCTAAAAGATTATCGAAGCTTTTTAGCCACATTTTTTTTGATACATGTCCATGAATCCTTGAAACACCATTTGCAAGTGAACATAATCTTAAGGCTAAAGCTGGAAGCCAAAAAGTGTTTTTATCTTCCGCAACAAGACCGTATCTATATATTTCTTCTGGATTAATATTATTTGATAAAAGATAATTATCTAAATATTTTTTTACCATATTTAAAGGGAAATTCTCATTTCCTGCATCAACAGGCGTATGAGTAGTAAAAATGGAACTGGTTTTTGTAATTATAAATGCTTCTTCAAATGAGATTTTATTTTCTTTCATCAAATCAATAAGTCTTTCAATTAATAAAAATGCTGAATGCCCCTCATTAAGATGGTAAATTTTAATATTATGATTTAATGTTTTTAAAAATCTATATCCACCAATTCCAAGGACAATTTCTTGCTGTATTCTTTTTTCTCTATCTGCAACATAAAGATAATTTGTTATATCTCTATATTCGGGAGGGTTTATTTCTATATTTGTATCAAGAAGATAAATAATATTATTTCCAACAAGTATCTGCCATATTTTAGCATATATTATTTTATCTATCATTGGTATTTCAACAAATACAGATTTACCATCAGAATTTTTTAATTCTTTTAATGGTAAGTAATAAGGTATATTTTCATGATAAACTTCTTCCTGCAATCCATTAACATTTATTTTTTGATTAAAATATCCATATCTATATATTAGACCAACCCCTATTAGAGGAAGTTTAATATCTGATGATCCTTTTAAATGATCACCCGACAAAATCCCAAGACCACCAGCAAAAATAGGTAAACTATCATGAAGACCGTATTCCATTGAAAAGTATGCTATATAATCATTTTGAAATATTTTCTTATAATCACTTTCTTTATTTTTATAATCAATAAACTTTTGCCAGACTTTATTTAATTCATTAATAAAAAATTTATCATTTTCAAGTTCTTTAAGCTTTTCCTGAGAAAGATTATGCAAAAGCGCTATAGGATTTCTTCCTACTTTTTTAAATAATTCTGAATCTATTTTATAGAAAAGTTTAACAGCATCTTTATCCCATAATGACCAGATATTATAAGATAAATTAAGAAGGTTTTTAAGACCTTCCGGGAATCTTGGGTAAACAAAAACATCTTTGAAAAACATTTAATCCTCCATACATCATTTAAATCAACTTTTCTTCTAAGTGCGAAATAGCATATAAATAGTTTTGATAAGAGCTTTCAATTGATGGGAAATTTGAAAAATCGTATGTCCCAAAAAAATATTCAGACATATTTTTAAAATAATCAATCGAAGATAATTTTCTTAAATTTTCCAATAATAACTCATTATTTTGCTCTTTTGTTTGTTCAATTAAAGAATAAAGAGATAGTTGAGAGTTTATTTGAAGATCATTTCCAAGATATGGATCTAAATTTTTAGAACTTCCTCCGATTGAAATATAATCTTTAGTAGAAAAGAGCTCAAGGTTTTCAATATTATCATTTGTTATTTCTGAAGGTAATATGAACTGATTTTTTCCCTTTTTGAGTATTAATGATGGTAGGTCATATAAAAACTCCAAAATTCCACTACTTTCATTAAGGTAATATCCAAATGTTTCAATGTCAAAAACAAGGTTGCAAAATATATTTTTTGCTTTTTTATCATAAAATTGTAAATCATCTATCCATCTGGAATATTTTTCTGCAGTCAAAGGAAATTCTTTCCAGTTTTTATTGGAAAAATTAAATGTTAAGTCATCAGATAATTTTTGATTTCGTAGTAAAATATATTGAGGATTTTTACCATAAGCTTTATAAAGATTTAAACCTGGTTTAAATCCAATTACCTTTTCAGAAGGTTCTGTTAAGATGTTTTTTAAAGAAGTAAAACCTCTAAGACTGTCTGCAATTTTATCACTATAAATTAGTTCTGTATTTCGAAAGGTTTTAGGTATAAAGTTAAATAGATTATAAACAAAATTAATATGTTTATTTACTTCAAAAATAAATTCATTTTCATTATACAAAAAAGATAAAGAATTATAATATGGTTCTGCAAGAATTTCAATATTTTTAGTTTTACTAAGTTCTTTAATAATTTCAATAATATCAGGGCAATATTCATTTAGTTGTTCAATGATTAGCCCCGAAAAAGAGATTGAAAACTTAAATTTAGAATCAAATTTATCCATAAGTTTCAATAATAATTTAAGAGTTGGTCTATATGAAAGATTTGCAATTTTTTCAATAGATGCTTTGGATAGATTATAATCAAAAACAGTATCAATGCTTCCAATATCAAAGATTGATAATTTTTTCAATTTATAGGGTTGATGTAATCTAAAAAAAATCAATATGTTTATCATATCAATTCCTTATAACATTTTTCTATCATCATTGCTGATTTATCCCATTGAATTTTAGTAACTTCTTCTGCTGCCAATTGACCAATTTTGACCATTTTATTAGGGTCTGAAAGTAGATCAAGTATTATTGAGGTCATTTGATCGATATCCCAGAAATCAACTTTATATACATTTTCTACTATTTCAGATACTCCCGATTGTTTCGAAATAATTGTAGCAATTCCAAAACTCATCGCTTCTAGTGGGGCAATTCCAAATGGTTCTGAGACAGAAGGCAAAATCATTATATCTGTAGCAGATAGAATTGATTCGACTTCTTCACGATTTAAAAAACCTGTAAACAAAAATCTTGTAAGAAGTCTTTCTTTTGCTGAACTTTTTATCATCTTAGTTGCAAGATCTCCCGTGCCAACCATAATGAATCTTACCATTGGATATATTTTTATTATTCGTTTTGCTACCTCCAGAAAATACTCTGGTCCTTTTTGTAAAGTTATTCTACCTAAAAAGAGAATTACTGGATCTTTAAAAATCCTTCTCTTTTCTTTATGAATATTTTTTAAGTGGAATGCATTATGAATAACTCTTATTTTAGCAGTATCTATTCTATATCTATTGACAATAAGATTTGCAGTATAATTTGATACTGATATTACTCTATCAGCTAAGGTCATGCCTATATATTCAATCTTATGAATTCTTTCATCTCCTACACCCCCTGATCTATCAAATTCTGTAGCATGGATATGTGAAACAAGAGGTTTGCTTTTTGTTTTTGATGCTAATATACCTGCGGGATAACATAACCAATCATGAGCATGAACAATATCAAAATCTATTAAATATAGGCATTTTGATACTTTATTTGTATATTCTCTCACCTTTCTAAAAAGGTCTTCTGAAGATAGAAGATTGGTCTTTAATTCTTCGAAAATTCTTAATTGATTTTGATTACTTAAATTATTTTCTATTTCAAAAAAAAAGTTAGAAAACAAAAGGACCTGTTTTAATTTATTTGAACTTGAATATCCATTTATTCCCTCACATATTCCTAAAAATTCAAAAATTTCAGATTGAGTATATGTTTTATCATGAAATAAATCTTCATATTTTTCTTTATCGACATCATTTATAAAAGTTGGCTTTAAATCATCTATATCTTTTTCATTTTTTAGTACAAAATATGCGTCAATTTTAGTAGGTAAAATAAGGATAATTTCAATATTTCTTTTAAGTAAGCTTTTAACCATTCCGTAGCATGCCATAGCAAGACCACCAGAAATCATTGGTGGAAATTCCCAGGTTAAAAATAGTATTCTCATATTAAGTATCCTTTAGTTAATTTTTATTAAGTTTATCTAATAATCTTAAATTAAGCAAAATTATAAATCTTGTATTAAAAAACAAAATTTTTCAACTTAATTGCATAGTTAATTACAATTTGTCTATCATTTTTTCAATACAATAAAGAGCTGCACAGGACCAGGCTTGAGCAGGACATCCTTTTGCAAGATGAGGATTTAATCCGTCCCATACTTCAGCAATAGACGCTTTATGGTTTTTTATAAAACCATTTCTTAATCTGTAGATAATATTTTCAAGTTCTTTTTTTAGGATATTTTTGTTATCATATATTTTTTCAATACATTTTGCATAAAAAAGAAGCAAAAATGGCCAAACAGTTCCCTGATGATATGCAAGATCTCTTGAAATTTGAGAACCAATATATTTTTTTTTGAAAGCTGGATCTTTTGGAGAAAGAGTTCTTAAACCATATGGTGTTAATAGTTCTTTTTTCGCTATTTCAATCGCAAGTTCAATTTTATCTTTTGTAACAAAATCAAAAGGTAATGATAAAGCTATAAGGAAATTGGGCCTTATCTCAAATATTGGCTGATTTTGATAAATTCTATCGGCAATTAAGTTTTCATGAAAATATTTTTGCATTGATTCTTTTGTTTTATTGGTAAGTTCAATAAGTTCATTTTCTTCAATACTGAAATTAGAATTATTTTTTTTATTTTGGCATGAAATTTTTAATAAATTAAACTGATCCATTAATTTGATTGTAATCATTAAAGAATTATACCACAAACCGTTTATTTCTACAGGAGCACCATATCTTGGAGTTATAGCCTTATTATTTAAAACAACATCCATCCATGTAAGGGCAATCGAATCGTTTTCTTTTATTTCTAAAAGACCATTTTCATTAACAAAAAATGGAAGATTTGAATTGTATAAATAATTAAGTAATATTTCAGTGATAAACCCAAAAATTTTTCTTTGTTTACTTTCTGGAAGATATTCAAATAGCTCATAACTTCTAATAATAAACCATAAAGAACTATCAATAGTGTTATAAGCACAATTTTGCCCTTCAAAAATAACATTTGGTAATATACCATCTTGCATTTTTTCAGCATAGTTTAATAATGTATTATAAGCAAAATGATAATCCTTTACAGTATCACAATCGGGCATGAAAGCTTGCAAACTAATCATTGTGTCCCTTCCCCAGCAAGTAAACCAAGGATAACCCGCAATAATATCATTTTTTAATTTGAAATCTATCATCGCTAATTTTAATATTTCTCTATATTCACTATATGTATATAGATCAACATCTTCAAAGAGTAATTCTTTAAAAATAGATTTAGTTTCCACATTCTGGTTAACTTTTTTATTATTTTTACTCAAAAATATTCGAGGTTTATATTTTTTTAATGGATGGTCAAATGCTAATGGATAAGATTCATAATAATTTATAGTTTTCTTGATAATTTTTTTTATAGTACTTTTTAATCTTTCTTCTTTATCTATTTGTTCATTATTTTTTATAGAGTTATTTTCATCTATAAGTTTATTATCAGAAAAAACTAGAGCAAATGTTTCTCCTTTTTCTATAGTTTTAATTATCGTAAATGGATTTATTAAATCTTCAAAAGCATCATAACCTCTTTCAGCTTCTCTTGAATAATATACATTTCTATATATATTATTTTGTAAAACGATTTTAAAATTCTCTTCTTCTAATTCATCATAAATATAAGTATATACACCAATATTATTATCATTTCTCTTAAAATAGATTTCATGTTCTTTTAAATTTTTATCTGCCAGTAATATAGATGAAATAATATCAAAAGTCGATGGTTTATTTATATTGTGATAAAATCTACATGAAAATTTTGGTTTTAGTTCAAGATTAATACTTTCTGATGAAAAGTTTGTATAAAAAACTATACTGATATTTTCTTCTGGATGCATCATTATATATTTCGCTATTAATATATCAGAATTAAATGGATATGATGAGTATAGAAAAAATGGAAATGGTCTCATATATGATTTTACAAGATGTCTATAACCATAAGGATAGATGATACTTAAATAGTTATTTGAATCAAGATAAAATTTACTATTATGGATAAAAACTTTTTCTTCTATTGAACTAACAAGATGATTCCTTATAAGATTATCATAAGAAGCGATAAGGATTCCATCATATTTTCTCTCATTTATAAGATTTCCAAAACCAAGAGCAAAGCCACCTTTACCATTTGTCAAAATCCATTCATTATAAAAATTTTCATAGAAGGGACCATCGAAAAATTTAATATCCATATTAATTCCCCTTTATGTAATTATAAAATAATAATTGTAGAATTCAAAAATTTAAGATAAAATGTGAATCAAATTTAAAAAAAGATTTTAATTATTATTGGGTAATAAGAATATAAAAATATGAAGATTAATTCTCTAAGGAAAAACTATTGTAAAAGGTAAACTAGACTTATTTTCTATAACATAATTTTTTAATTTTTCATGAGTAACCAACGGGGATTCAACTATAACCTTTGAACCACCAATTATATCTATCATTCCAAGTTCATTTTCGAATCTTGGTACAATATGTTGATGAATATGTTTAATAGATGCTCCAGAGTTTTCTCCTATGTTAAAACCTATATTAAACCCTGTTGGATTATATAATGTTTTTAAACCTTCAATAAAAAATTTTGTCAGATTAAATAGATGAAAATTTTCATTATCTGTCAAATTTAAAAAATCTTCGATATGTTTGTTAGGGAAAAGCATAATATGACCATTATTATATGGATATAAATTTACACAAACTGAAATAAACTCTGATTTACAGATTAAAAGAGAATTTTCTATATTATTGGATATATCACATAAAATACAATTTGAATCATTAGTTTTCTTATTTTTAAAATACTTTATTTTATCAAATTGATACACATACTTAGTAAAAACAGTTTTAAATTCTTCAAGCTTTTTCATCTTCTTTTTGAAATATCAACTTTATATATTAAAACAGGTATTTCTATATGATGACTAATATAGTCGACTACAGAACCTAAAAAAATATCTTTTAAATTTGTTTTACCATGACTTCCAATTATTACCATATCATACTTATTTTCTTTTGCGAATTCACAAATTTGAGAATAAGGGATACCAATATCCATTTTAATATCATATGAAATATCTTTTATATCAAAACTTTCAATCATTTTCAAAAATTCTTTTTCTGCGCTTTCTTTAACCTGTTTTTCAGATTCTTCATCAAGTTTTACTTCGGGATAGTATTCTGGAAAAGTATAAACAGTATTGTAAGTAAAAAAGTTTCTTTCATCTATTACATGATAAAAGGTTACATGTGCATTCATAAGTTTAGCAATATTAGAAGAATATTTGGCGACAGATTCTGCTGTCTTTGAAAAATCAAGAGGAACAAGTATTTTCATGTTATCCTCCTTGTTGTCTTATTTATAAATTATTTTCAAATAAATTTCAAATTTAATTAGATTAATTTAATTAAAAAAAATAAGATATTCTCTCTATTTATATTTTAATTTCCTATTCATCATTCTGTCAATATCTTTCTTTTTAATTGTCTCTCTTTTATCGTATAGTTTTTTACCTTTTGCTAATCCTAATTCGACTTTAACTATCTGATTTTTTAAATAAATTGAAAGAGGGATTAATGTATATCCCGCCTGGTTTACCTTTCTTGCAATTTTTATAATCTCCTTTTTATGCAGTAAAAGTTTTTTAGGTCTTGATACATCATGCTTTATGTAACCCGAATTTTTATATTCTTGAATTAAAAATCCGTATAAATATACTTCATTCTCTTTTGTAATTTTAGCATAAGAATCCGCAATGCTACAATGACCTTCTCTGATGGATTTTATTTCCGATCCTTTCAATACTATACCAGCTTCATATTTTTCTTCTATAAAATATTCAA
>Ga0116146_1002601_pt1 | contig 15820 bp, 9 predicted proteins | sample AD_JPNHG2_MetaG_FD_89748 | JGI IMG/M metagenome (GOLD analysis project Ga0116146, IMG submission 89748) | Active sludge microbial communities of municipal wastewater-treating anaerobic digesters from Japan - AD_JPNHG2_MetaG | ecosystem: Engineered > Bioreactor > Anaerobic > Digestate | place...
CGTCCTGCTGCTGAGTGCCTGCAACCAAATTGGCAAGTCCCTTCCCTACCTCTTCAAACCGATCAAAGACTGGATGGAATTGCTACTGCCGGACGACCTTCTGGGTGAGCATGGTATCCTGGCTATGATCCGGGAAGTGATGACTGAGGAAGCCTGTCAGGACGTGGAAGTGATTGGCTGGCTCTATCAGTACTACATCTCGGAGAAGAAGGACGAAGTCTTCGCCAATGTCAAGAAAGGCAAGAAAGTGCAGAGCCACCAGATTCCAGCCGTTACCCAACTTTTTACCCCCCACTGGATCGTAAAATATATGGTGCAAAACTCTTTGGGCAGGTTGTGGCTGGACAGTCATCCCAAATCGTCTTTGAAAGCCAAGATGGAGTATTACGTAGCGCAGGATGCCAATCCTGCGGAACCTGTAATCTCGCAGGATCAGAATCCTGCGCTACAGGTCAAATCACCTGAGGAGATCAAGTTTTGCGATCCCTGCTGCGGTAGCGGACATATCCTCACCTATGCCTTTGAACTGCTCCATGAGATATATAGTGAAGAGGGCTACGATCCCATCGATATCCCCAGATTGATAATCGCCAAGAACCTCTTTGGTATCGAGATCGATGAGCGGGCTTCCGAACTTGCCGCCTTTGCCCTGTCCATGAAAGCGCGCGAGAAAGACAGGCAGTGGTTCTCCCGGGCTATCGATCCCCAGATTTGCTGCCTGGAGAATATCAGCTTTACAAATGACGAGATCGAGCCCTATCTGGACAAATGCGGACGCGACATATTTACCCTCAACTTTGAACGCATGCTCTCTCAATTTGAATATGCCGATACCTTTGGTTCGCTTATTGTTCCTCACGAGCAGGATATTGAAGGCATCAAAATTTTGCTTATTGATCGAGATTTGGAGTTTGATACTGAGTTTGCTGGAACACACAAGCAGGTGATGAAGTTGATCGAACAGGCAGATTATCTCAGCACCAAGTATCAGGTGGTGGTTACTAATCCACCCTACATGGGTAAGGGCATGAGTGATAAGCTGTCCAAGTACTTAAGTGATAACTATAACGATGCAAAATCCGACTTGTTTTCGGCTTTTATTCTGCGCAATCTCAATCTCTGCCTTCCCGGTGGACAGCTTGGTTTTATGACTCCCTTTGTCTGGATGTTTATTTCTTCCTACGAGAAACTGCGTAAACATCTGATCAAGCATACTTGCATCACATCTCTAATTCAGCTTGAGTACTCAGGTTTTGATGGGGCTACTGTTCCTATCTGCACCTTTACCCTTGAAAACTCAGTGAATCCCAAACCTAAGGGTGGCTATATTAAGCTTTCCGAGTTCAGAGGTTCGGAAAACCAAGCACCAAGAACCTTAGAAGCCATCGCTAATCCCGACTGTGGCTGGTTCTTCCGTTGTAAAACTTCAGAATTCACCAAAATCCCGGGAGCACCGATTGCGTATTGGGTAAGTGACAAAATAAGAGATATCTTTAGCAGTTCAAAGCCACTTGCAGAGATTGCATCTCCCAAACAAGGATTAGCAACTGCGGACAATGATCGCTTCTTAAGGCAATGGTTTGAAGCTTCGCATGATAGAATTGGCTTTGGGATGAAGAACAGAGAAGAGGCAAGACAATCAGGCAAAAAGTGGTTTCCCTATAATAAGGGAGGCGAATTCCGCAAATGGTATGGCAATCAGGAATTTGTCGTAAACTGGGAAAACGATGGAGAAGAGATCAGGAACTTTACTTTTGATAATGGTAAACAAAGATCCGTTATTCGTAATCCGGATTATTACTTTAGAGAGTCAGTGAGTTGGTCAAAAATCTCAAGTGGTAGCTTGGCAATGAGGTTTTTTCAAAATGGTTTCTTGTTTGATGTAGCCGGTTGCAGTATATTCTCAGATTCGCGCATTACAGATGTGAAGGTACTCGGTTTGTCTAACACGCTAATAATCAGAGAGATTCTCGCCATAATGTCACCAACATTAAACTTTGAAGTTGGGCAAATATCAAACATCCCCTACCCAATGAATGACATCTTTGATGTGGATCGGATAGATAAGATGATCACACTGACCAAAGCAGACTGGGACTCTTTCGAAACATCCTGGGATTTCCAGCAATTACCTCTTATTAAGGTTACAGGTGACAGGTTACAGGTGACAGTAAAAGAGGTCTATGCCAAGCTGAGAGAACAGTGGATCGAAAGTACGCTCAAGATGCAAGAACTGGAAGAGGAGAACAATCGGATATTCATTGAAGCTTATGGTTTGGAGGATGAGTTGATTCCCGATGTCCCTCTCAAGGAGATCACACTTACCTGCAATCCTTATTACCGTTATGGAGTGGATGCAGAGGTTACAGGTGACAGGTTACAGGGGGGAGGTGACAGGTATCAGGTTACAGGTGACAGGGGGCAGGTGGGCGCTCGTTCTGAGGCCTTAATCAAGCCTTCATCTACCCTTAATCAAGCCTTAACTATTAACGCTAAATTAACGCTTGATGAAGACTTGATCAAGAGTCCGGAAAGGGGAAGCCTGGTCTTCCCTATTCGTAAAGATATAGAAGACAGGCTTTTGGCGGATACCATGAAGGAATTGATCTCCTATGCTGTGGGCTGTATGTTTGGCAGATATTCATTGAATATGCCGGGCTTGATTTTGGCAAATCAGGGAGAAGGTGTCGAAGATTACTTCGACAAGGTGTTAGGTGTTAGCGGGTTAGGTGTTAGGGGTGACGATAGCGGCGAAGCCGCCCTAAAACCTAATACCCAAAACCTAAAACTTTCTTTCATGCCTGATAAAGACAATGTTATCCCCATCCTGGAGGGTGAGTGGTTTGTAGATGATATTGTCAGCCGCTTTTCCGAGTTCCTGAAAGTGGCATTTGGAGCTGAGAAATACACCGAAAACATCAGCTTCATTGAAGATGCAATTGGAAAATCCCTGCGGAATTACTTCCTAAAAGACTTTTACAACGACCATGTGAAACGTTATAAGAAACGTCCCATTTATTGGCTCTTCAGCAGCCCTAAGGGCAGCTTCAATGCGCTTATCTACATGCACCGTTATACTCCGGATACGGTCTCGATCCTGCTTAATGGCTACTTGAGGGAGTATATCCACAAGCTCAGGGCTAAGGTCTCGCAATTGGAACATCAGTTGGGATCAGGCAGCCTCAGCGAACGTGAGAAGATGCTCACCCGCAAGGAGATTGAGCGCCTGAAAGACATAATCTCCGAACTGGAAGCATGGGAGAGCAAAGTAATCCTGCCCTTGGCTGAGAAACGCCTTGAGCTTGATCTGGATGACGGGGTGAAGGTGAATTATGGCAAGTTTGGCGAAGCATTGAAGAGGTGTTAGGTGTTAGGTGTTAGGTGTTAGAAGGAGATTGAGTTGAGTAAGATTTTGAGTTATAAAGACTTGATAGTATGGCAAAAGGGAATGAACCTTGCTGAGCAGGTATACCTGATAACTGCCGGATACCCCAAATCTGAGCTGTATTCTCTTACCGATCAGATGCGCAGGGCAGCGGTATCCATAGTATCTAATATTGCTGAAGGAAAAGGCAGGGAATCAAAACAGGAGTACTTGCACTTTCTTGCTATATCACAAGGTTCACTCACCGAACTGGAAACCCAAATACTACTGTCAATCAGGCTTAGATATCTCAGTGAGATAGATGCTGAGACTCCATTATCTCTATGTGACGAAATTGGACGAATGCTTAACACCATGCGCACCAAGCTAAAAGCTGCCTCCCAGCTAACACCTAACCCCTAAAACCTAAAAGCTAAGAGAGAAAAATGAACAAGATTGAGCAGATAATCACCAAGCAGTTCGATAAGCATCGCATCCTCTTCTGGTATGATTCAGAGCAAGAGTTTAGGGATGACTATTGGGCATTGCAGCTACCGGTTGGATGTGAAAAGATAGAAGTTGTCCATGATGAGTTCGGAGTGAAGCACCGCATCTTGATTCTGGAACCTGAAAGTAAATTCCTGCTATATTTTGCCTACGCGGAGCCCAGCCATCAGGAGAACTGGCTACTGGACCTGCAACTCTCTGAGGGGATGGTTCACATAGACCAGGGATCGTTATGGCTACAGGAATTGGGTTTGGATCGCAACCGCTTCCTGGAGATTACCAGGGATCACAAGCACTTCTTCAAAGCTGGCAAGCGGTTGGAATTACTCAGGGGACTTGTGGTTAAGGATCAGGAGTCACACACTTCCCTACGCTTGAAGATGCTGGCGGTGTGCGCTGCTAGTGAAGCCCGCTGGGAAGAGCTGCTGCTGGCGCTCCTGGTAGAATTTGCCTATGCTAAAGATGATAAATTCAATCTGATCTCCAAATGCGGATTGGCTGCGTTCCTCTGGGAGCAGCTGGAGATAAACTTCGGCTACAAAAGCGAAGAGCCAAAGCTCAAGAGCTTGGTGATAGAGCTATTCGAAAGTTCAGCTCAGATCAAAGAACACAAGATCAACCGGGATGGCATCCACGTATTGAAGCTGTTGAAGGACATGAGCCAGCACCGGGAAGCCTTTGATAACCTCAGTGCCAAATGCTCTGAATGGATAGACGCTCCCGCCTGGCTGGAGAAGCAATCTTTGGAAACCTTGTGTGAGATAGACCAGTTTGAATACGCGGAGCGCTTGATCATAAGAAGCCTAGTTGATGATTTGGAGAACAGCCAGATCAGCGATAAGGAACTGCAAAGCATCATACAGAACCGCCGGGGAAGTCATTGGTATTCTCGCTATGAGACCGAGTATCAATGCTTGGGATACGCCTCAAACTACCTTGATAGCTCATCCTCAATAAAAGTGGAGTTACACAGTCTGGAAAGCGGTTTCAAAGCCTACAGCGGCGGCTTGTACGAGATAGATCAGTATTATCGTAAATTCTGCCAGCACTACTCACGCTTAAGGGAAAACAAGGCCTTTGAAAAGCTCTCCCGCAAGATCGAAGATAACTATGGCAATAGCTTTATCTTCAAACTGGGGACATCCTGGTCGGCATTGATGCAGCAGCAGGAGAAATGGTATAATTCGCTACATAATACGCAGTTGAAATTTTGGAAAAGTCAGATTGTGCCCTACATCCAGCAGAGCAAGAAGATCTTTGTGATTATCTCCGATGCCCTTCGTTATGAAGTTGCTGCCGAACTGATGAGCCTGATCCGCAAGGAAGACCGCTTTGAAGCGGAGCTGAGTGCTATGGCTGGGACCTTGCCAAGCATCACTTCAATCGGGATGGCAGCACTTTTACCACATGAGACAATCAGCTTCGATACTAAGCATAATGTGCTGGTAGATGGACTCAGTAGCAGCGGCACTGAGAACCGGATGAAAATCATGAACAAGTATCATCCGGATAGATGTCTTGCTCTGAGGGCAGAGGATGTCCTGAAGATGCCCACAGACCAAGCCAGAACCCTGTATCGGGATTATGACGTGATCTATGTCTATCACGATGCCATCGATATAGTCGGAGACAAGAAAGGATCTGAAGTCAGGGTCTTTGAAGCCGTGGAGACAGCTCTATCTGATCTGCTGACGCTGGTGCGCAAGATGAGTTCTGCCAATGCCAACAACATCATCATCACCGCTGATCATGGCTTCTTGTACCAAAGAGACGAGCTGAGCGAGGATCAATTCCTGGATGATAAGATCAAACTGGGCGAGAATGACCTGAAACTCAGACGATGCATCATTGGCTGCAAGATAGAGAAGAATCCCAATCTGCTGATCTATAAAGCGGAAGATCTGGGCCTCGGTGGAGATGTGCAAATCGCCATTCCGCTGGCAAGCCAAAGAATGCGGCAAGCCGGATCAGGAAGCCGCTACGTGCATGGCGGAGCGTCTCTGCAGGAGATCTGCCTGCCCCTCTTGCAAGTAAGTAAGAAGCGTGTGAGCGATGTGGCGCAGGTAGATGTGGAGATCAGGCGCAGCGGAGGTAAGACGATCAGTTCCGGAGTTTTGGTCTTCAGGCTGTATCAGGTGCAACCTGTGAGTGAGAAAATGCAGGGCAGGACTCTGCGAGTGGCTTTATATGATAGTGCCGGAGAAGCCATATCCGAGCTTAAAACTATGATCTTCGATTCCGGGGAGATCAGTGATAAAGCCCGCGATATTGAATGCAGACTAACGCTTACTACTAAGGCAGATAAAGCGGGAGACGCCATCCTCAGACTGGATGAACTGATCCCCGGGACAGATAAGTACAAAGAGTATCGTAGCGAGACCTACACGATCTCGCGGATGTTTGAAATTGATTTTTAGGGTTTAGGAGATATGTGATGAATGGATTGGATAAGAAGATAAACGAGCATTTTCAGGGCTTGGTAGTCCGGAAAGACCTTGTAAAAACCGTTAAAGGCAATGCCATAGTTCCCACCTATGTGCTGGAATACCTGTTGGGGCAGTATTGCGCCACATCTGATGAAGCGGAGATTCAGGCCGGAATCGAGACGGTGAAAGGCATCCTGGAGAAGCATTACGTGCACAGACGGGATGCCGAACTAACCAAGTCCAACGTGCGCGAATCACGGATCAATAAGGTGATAGACAAGATCGCCGTGACCCTCAACGAGAAGAAGGACTGCTATCAGGCAAGTTTTTCCAATATGGGCATCTCCAAAGTTGTGGTGAGTTCCGAGATCGTGAAGAACCATCCCAAGCTGTTGGTGAGCGGTGTATGGTGTATTGCGGAGCTGGAATATAGCTATACCGAGGATAGGGACAGCAGTCCCTGGCTGCTGAACTCCATCAAGCCGATCCAGATGTCCCGCTTCGATATGGATAGCTTCCTGCAGAAACGCTCTGAGTTTACCAGCGATGAGTGGATAGACCTATTAATCCAGAGCATCGGCTTCAATCCGGAATTCATGAGCAGACGCCTGAAACTGATGCAGCTAACCAGGCTCGTACCTTATTGCGAAAGGAACTACAACCTCATCGAGCTTGGTCCTAAGGGCACCGGTAAGTCGCATATCTATTCTGAGTTCTCTCCCCATGGCATCTTGATCTCAGGGGGCGAGGTGTCTGTTCCCAAGCTCTTTGTGAACAATTCCAACGGCAGAATAGGCCTGGTTGGCTTCTGGGATGTGGTGGCATTTGACGAGTTTGCCGGGCGTAAAAAGAAAGCGGATAAAGCCCTTGTGGATATCATGAAGAACTACATGGCAAACAAGACATTTTCACGTGGTATTGAAACCTTGGGTGCAGAAGCATCTATGACCTTTGTAGGCAATACTCAGCATAATGTGGCTTATATGCTGAAGCACTCTGATCTGTTTAGTGAACTGCCGGAGCAATACTATGATTCCGCTTATCTGGACAGGCTGCACGGTTATCTGCCTGGGTGGGAAGTGCCAATCATCCGGGGCGAGATGTTCTCCTCCGGATATGGCTTCGTGGTGGATTACCTGGCTGAGATCCTGCGAGCCTTTCGCAATCAAGACTTTTCTGCCCTTTATCGTGAGCATTTCGAACTGGTTTCAGACATCTCCACCCGTGACCGGGATGGAGTGCAGAAGACCTTCTCTGGATTAATGAAGGTAATTTATCCGGATCAGAAAGCAACTGTAGACGAGATTAAAGAATTGCTTGAGTATGCAATGGAGAATCGGAAACGTGTAAAAGACCAGTTGATGCGTATTGACAAGACCTATGAAGCGGTTCGCTTTGCTTATACTGACAAGGAAGGAACACTTCATTTTGTTAAGACTGCAGAGGAAATACAATACCCCCGTTACTACCATGCGAATGATTCTGCCACAGATGACGATAATGAGCCCACAGAGGCATCGGAACCCGAATCTGGTGAAAGTACTCGATCCAAAGAGAAAGATGCGCCAGAAACGCCTGTATTGAAGCAGGGGAATATCTCTATCCAGGATAACCAGACCGGGATCTCCTATCATAGGCTTTTTGCTAAATATCTGAAGGGTTCGAAACGAATTGAGATCAAGGATCCCTTTATCAGTGCTTTTTTTCAGGCTCGCAATTTGATGGAATTCATGGAAGTGGTGGCAGCTATAAAAACCGATGCCGATGAAGTGGAAGTACATCTCATCACTAAACACAGTGAGTATCAGGACTCCAATCAAGATGAGTATTTCCGCCAGATAGCAAGCTCTTGTAACTTGGTGGGGATTACCTTCACCTATGAGATCGATGATACCATCCATGATCGTTACATCCAAAGCGATAATGGTTGGAAGATCATCCCTGGCAGAGGACTGGACATCTTCCAACCATTTGATCACAAGGACGCCTTTGCTCTTGAAAACAGGAATCAGAGATACCGAAAGTGCCGGGCGTTTGAAGTGACGTATGTGAGGTACTGATATGAAAGATTTGATTTACATCTTGTTATCAAGTTTCATAGGCTCAGGTGTTGCGGGAGTATTGCTCTATTTTGTTATCACAAAGTGGCTTGGAACAAGGATTGAGCAATCCATCAAACATGAATATGATAGAGCTCTAGAGGAGTTTAAAACCAACTTGGTATTAGAACAGAATGAGTTAATTAGCAAGAGAGCTAGAGAAATCAGTACAGACTCAAAGCTGATGACCGAGTTTCTCCATGATTGCCCACCTGATGGGTATATTCAAAGTATTAAAAATGCTGCTGGAAGGATTTTTCACGTAGACCTCACTGATTATATTGATCGTATGGTATATACTTGGCAGTTAGTGGATCATGAATTCCGGAATGAAGAAATTGATAATGTACGCATCAAGATGGTAAATCATGCTAAGGAGTTCGCCAATGAACTTTCACGATGCACTCATCAGCTGCCTGATAATCCTGATAAGTACGAAATTCCAGCAGAATGGAAGATACAAGATTACGAAAACTACCAAAAGATACTAAATATGATTTATGCTTATCGAGACCTTTTTGTTCAAGCATACGATGATTTCGTTAGAATAGCACGAAGTAAACTCACCATTACCATATAGAGAAGGATCATAAATCGGTGTAATAATGGAAAAAGTAGGCATCCAAGTTAGAGCAAAGCAGCTAATAAAACAGATGTTTGGTTCATCTGCGGAATTCCGTCCTGGTCAACTCGAGGCTATTGAGCATATCCTTAACCAAAGTGGCAGGCTTCTGATTGTGCAGAAAACTGGCTGGGGTAAAAGTGTGGTTTATTTCATCATGACCAAGATCAATCGAGAATTAGGCAAAGGCCCCACATTAATCATATCGCCACTCTTGGCACTGATGCGTAATCAGATCTATAACGCCAATAAACTTGGTTTGAGAGCCGCTACCATCAATTCATCAAACACCAAGGAGTGGGAGCAGATCCAGAATGGTCTTAAGAATAACTTATATGACCTCTTGTTAATATCTCCAGAACGGCTTTCCAGTGAGAACTTTCTCCCAGAGATTGTTCCCGCCATGGGCAGGATTGGCGCATTCGTCGTTGATGAAGTTCATTGTATATCGGATTGGGGACATGATTTTAGGCCGGATTATCGGCGTATCAAGAGTATCATTAGCAATGTATTCACCGGTATTCCTATTGTTGGCACAACAGCCACGGCCAATAACAGAGTTGTAAAAGATTTGGAAGATCAACTTGGATCAGGTTTTACAATTATGAGGGGTAAACTTAACCGGTCGGGATTGAAACTTCAGAACATCGTTTTACCAACTATAGCCGAAAGGCTTGCCTGGCTCGCTGATACCATACCTAAACTAAAAGGGTCTGGGATTGTTTACTGCCTAACCCGGGGAGACGTATTTAGGGTTTCGAACTGGTTGAAACAATGTGGTATAGATTGCCATCATTACTGGGGTGGGGATGTGCTTGATGACAACAAACAGGATCTTAGCCCAATTCTTGAGCAAAAACTGCTCGATAACAAAATCAAGGTTCTTGTAGCCACCTCAGCTCTCGGGATGGGATATGACAAGCCCGATCTGAACTTTGTTATCCATTATCAAGCTCCAGGCTCAGCAATAGCATACTATCAACAAGTTGGCAGGGCGGGCCGTGAAGTACCTGAATCTTACGGTATATTGCTACATGGCAGTGAGGAGGACGAGATCCTTGATTACTTCATGCGAGAAGCGTTCCCCACCGAAGATGAGGAAAAAGCAGTGTTGGGTTTTCTCAATACTGTAACCTTGGCAACACAGGGGCAAATCTGCAGAAAGCTAAACATGAGATCATCCCGGCTGGAAAAAGCATTGAAACATCTGCTAATCGATGGCTATATTGAAAAAAGCAAGTCTGATTACAGCAGGACAGTGAAGGCATGGGCATACGATCAACAGAGGAAGGATCAAGTACAAGCTACCCGCATTCGGGAAAGAGAGAGGATGAAAACTTATATCTCTCATGATGGATGTTTAATGAGATTCATTGCAAATGAATTAGACGACCCAACCACTCAGGATTGCGGTATTTGTGTGAACTGCAGACAAGGGTTGCTACCAACAAAACCTTCACAAGACACAGTGCAGAAGGCTCTCGAATTTCTGCATCAGGATTATGTAATAATAGATCCTCGCAAGAGATGGCCAAATGGGCTGGAATTGAGTGTGAATTTGCAGAGTAAACCAACAATTGTGATTCCCAAAGGTGAAGTTATTGAACAAGGTAGGGCATTAGGATATTTGGAAAATGCTGGATGGGGAAGTGTTATCAGAAGATGCATCAAGGACAATACAACTGTCCCCGAGGATGTTATTAATGCAGCATTTTATCTACTAACCAAACAATGGGCCCCAAGTCCCTTTCCTGAATGGATTACATATATTCAATCGATCTCTCGATCGAAAGTCATTGTTGATTTTGCCAAACGACTCGGAGCAAAACTCAGGATCCCGGTTTTGGATGTTATAGCAATTTCAAATACTTCGAAAATGCCCATTTATAAATATGAAAACAGCCAACAGCAGGTGGAAAACAGTATTAACAATTGGACAGTAAAGTCTCCTATCCGCCAGTCCCCTGTGCTGTTAATAGATGATTTTGTTAATTCAAGATGGACTTTAACAATTGTGGGCAGAATGCTTCGGATCAATGGAACTGAAAAAGTATATCCGTTCACGCTAGGGAGTGTAAAAGATACCAAATGATAATGAATAATGACGCACAGGTAATATTCCTCCTAACCTACAAACACTCCAGATCGGATTTGTTGCCCCTAACTGCCCAGGAATATTCAAAGATTGCCTACAAGATCAGAGAAATGGGATTACCTGGACCTCAAGCCCTTTTCGGCATGAATGTTGAAGAGATAGCTAAGACAATTGCTGATGATAATGATATGGCTCAGAGAATAAGAAATCTGCTTGATTTAGGAGGGACAGCCTCGCTTTATACTGAGCGTATTTTCAATCAAGGTATAAATCTTATCACGAGGACTGATCAGCTTTATCCCGTAAAATTCAAAATCATGTTGAGAGACAACACTCCACCTTATCTATGCTCTGTTGGTAATCCGGAGTTGCTAACCGAATTTCAGAAACCCTACATCGTATCTGCGGATGATGTTACCAAGCTCTCGTCTATGAAGATTCCAGAAAATCATGACAATCTGATCTGTCTGATTGCGTCATCAAGATACTGCAGACAGCTTGCAGAATGGACGAAATCATGGAGAAATGTCATCATTATCAGCTCAATCGGTCTCATTAAACTGATTCGGCAACCAGCCATTCGGGAAGCAATACAGAATGGTAATACTTTAATCATATCCACCAATGTAGTTGATGCCGAAGAGCCAAACTATCATTATTTGTACTTGTATCTAATGGCTTTTACGATGTCAACTTCCAGCACGGTAATCCACCAACAACACAATGCTAGGGTAACGCAAGTATTAGATCAAATCCGAAGCTACGAGCATCTGAAATCAAGACTAGTTTTGGACAAGGAACCAACTATTACTGGCGGTATCGCAGTAGTCAAAGTAGCCCAGTGCGAAAATGAGCAGCCTTCTGATCCCATTGGTGAGATATCTGATTCTCGGAAAGCAGAAATCTACACCATTGGCCACAGTAATCATGACGTAACTAAATTGTTGGAATTGCTTGAACTTAATAAAATCGAAATCCTCGTGGATATTCGTTCAGTACCAAGCAGCAAGTACGCTACTCAGTTTAATCAACAGCAACTGAAACTAAGTCTGAAAGATATTGGCATCAAGTATAAATACATGGGTTCTGCTTTGGGAGGTCGCCCAGAAGACAAGAGTGTCCTAAGTTCAGATGGTAAAATCATTCGTGAGTACATAGAACAAAAGGACTGGTATCAGATAGGAATCCAGGAGTTGATCAACTTGGCACAGACTGGCAAAAAAGTGGCTTTGATGTGTAGCGAAGAGGACCCTACTCATTGCCATAGAGGTTATATTGTGAGCAATACGCTAATTGATAAAGGAATCCAAGTCTTACACATAAGGGCAAACGGAGAAGCCCAGGACCTGGGACATATAAGTTCACCTACTGATCAGATGGAGATACCGTTATGAAAAAGCAGATAACCCTTTACACGATAGGGTTTGCCCAAAAGAAAGCTAAAGAGTTTTTCACTATTCTAAAAGACAATAACATCAAGACCCTGATAGATGTTCGGCAAAGCAATACAAATATATATGCTGGATTCACAATCAGAGACAACTTGCAGTATTTCCTGAAAGAGATTTGCGATATTGAATATGTAGAGAATAAGATCTTCGCTCCGACAAAAGAGCTTAGGGATCAGTATCACAAAGATGAAGATTGGCATAAATACGAAAATGGGTATTTGAATTTATTAGAAAGTCGTAACGCTATTGCATCTATAGTCACTGACCAAATCGATTCAGCAGTTCTATTATGCTCAGAGCCTGTTGCTGACCATTGCCATCGCAGGCTGGCAGTAGAATACATTGGCAAGCATCTTAAAAATGTCAGGATTATTCACCTATGATTTGTCGAATCATTATAACTGGTATTACAAATATGAGTATAGGCTATATTTGCGTAAGTGGTTACGATATGGCTGCGAGGAAATACATTCGACCAATAATACCAGGTTCACATATCATGGAGTCGTTTCTTAGTTCTTTTAATACACCGATTGATCTTGGTAGTACAATAGAACTAGACTTGTCTTATACTGAAACACTAGCTTCGCCACCGCACATTGAGGATAATCCCTTTGATACTTCAACCGTGAAAGTCTTGGATTCAATGTCCAGAGTTCAGTTTCGTAGCTTTATTGAGTCTATAGCAGACGAATCTGTTGAATCCATCTTTGGATATGAAATAGAGTTAATTAACGGGCAACCGATACTGCCAGAAGGATCAGGAACCAGATCATTAGGTGCTATAATGGGTCGAAAGTGTACTGTTTATTGTGATCACATGGGTAAGTCAAGATGCGATTTTGTTGACCAATCCGGTTATGAGTATCGTCACTTACCGATTGTAGGAAGAGATGATTGGATCAAAAAACCTGGAAACTACCTAGATGTTCCGATAAGACTGAGTTTAACGAGGCTGTTTCAGAAAGACGATGATTCGGAACCAGTGTACTGGATGCAGGTCAGCGGAGTTATTGCCTCACAATAATATGGCTCCAACTATGTTTATCTCTTCCATATTGTAAGCATGATATGCTTATGTTAAATGTCATATATAATGAGGTTTAATAAATGCAAAGTCTTTTTGACCAAATCACTTCCGAAGATAATGTCCGCCTCGCAGTAAAACTTACATTGAATGACGTAAGTAAGGAAATGTTCTGCAATCCCATACAGATTGAGCATTGCAGAGCTAACCTGGCTAAATATATCAAGATGGTTAGAAGCAGACTTTTGGATTATCAGAACTTCGAGACAAAAGTTGCTGTCCGAGCATTGAAGAGGAAGAATGCTTTTGCATTGCGCAATTTTATTACTCCTGATATCGAGGACAATATCGCTAGGATGGCGGTAGTTTTACCAATAGCAAACGAACTGGAAGCCAGGTTGATAGATAATTGTTTTAGCAACAGAAGGGGTGAACAGGTAAAACTGAATAACAGCCTGACGGAGGATTATGCTAAACACGGGTGGCCGAAATTCTGTGAATGGCAAGCGGCAGCTGTGAAGAACTACAATCTACTACTGAAAACAGATTTATCATCGTTTTTTGATAGCGTCTGCCACGAACATTTGATTAACGCCATTAGAAAAGAGTTTGGAATTCCCAGTAACGATCCTCTGGTATTTCTCCTGAAGCAATTGTTAGAGGTTAAACACGTATACTCCGGTCATAGTGATCCGAAAGAAGTAATTCATGGTATAACCATTGGTCCCTTGGGAAACCATGTTTTTGCAAACCTGTTACTTAATGAGATTGATCATATCATGCTTTCCATAGCCGGCATAGAATACGGTAGATATGTTGATGATATTCGCATTTTTGCCAGTTCAAAACAAAAGATTAAAACTGCGTTAAACACCCTGCAGATGAAGCTCTATGAGATTGGACTAAATCTAAATGGGGCAAAAACACAATATGCTGGCAACACAAAACTCCTTAATAGGCTGTTATCAGAGAAGTTCTTTACTTATTTAGACGAGGAAGACATTGGAAACTTCAAGGCTCCTTCTCCAAAACGAGAATCTGAGATAGTATCGGATATGCAGAGATATCACGAGAGTAAAGTTAATGACGTGAACTTACCTTTCAATACTGATTACAGAGATCTCGCTTCCTGGAAAAGAGTTAAGGTGATGAGTCGTTCTGACCTGAAAAAAGAATATCTTCAGTCAATCAATCAAGCTTTGCGAATCGACCCAGGTAAGATTAACCACATTGCAGTAAACAGACTTATCCGCTTTATTTGTGATGATCCTGATAATGAGAAATTCGCTTGTTGGTTGATCTCAGGGATAGTCACTTCACCTATGATATCAAAATCAAAGAGGAAAAAATACCTTAGGAAAGCTCTGAATCTTATGCTATCCAAGGATGTAACATCTTACGCAATCTTCAGAATTCTATATTTTCTTTCATATCAAAGTAAATATCCTAGTTTCGACTACTCTGTAGTGAATAGCAGTTTCAGTATGGAGCTGAAGAGTGATTTCGAAAAGCTGATGAAATTCTGCATAAATAACGATCGTTTGATACTCAACTTAATCGGCCTCTTCGCATTGAAATCATACAACGACAATCACTCAAAAGATATGCATATTAGAATCAGATTGAAGAGGAATCAACAGGGAAACTCGATTTGGGAAGACCATCTCCACCTAGTTAAAAGAATACCGAAAGTGATTCAAAGAAAATCTGATGTGTCTGAGCTTCAGGGCATCATAGACACGAAAGAAGTTCTTGATGTAGATTTGAAAGAAATGGGTGTGATCAGCGGCGATGTTATCGAATTTGTAAATAGCTAACCTATGTTTGAATACGAAAACAACTCGTTCAATTGCCATCCTAATCTATACGAATATATCAGATGAGGCAACATGTGCAAACATCTGATAGAACCTCGGTGTATAAATTGCCTAACCTCGTTCTTATGCAATTTTCCTGTCACAATTTGCATTTTTCGGTGATCTAATTTGCAGTTATCCTGTCAGTAACTACTTAAAAGGGTCTTGGAAAGGATGAGTAAGGATGAGCAACGATGCGACAGTTTGCAGTTTTCGCTGCACAATTTGCAGATTTCGTTGTCACGTTGCAACTTTTTTTGGTGTTCTCAGTGTTTTCGGTGATTTCGGTGTAAAATAGAGAAAAACCTTGACAAAACTATGGTATTTTATAAAAAAGAAGAAGATAAATAGCAGCTTTTGTCAAGCTTGATGA
>Ga0116146_1002606_pt1 | contig 15818 bp, 11 predicted proteins | sample AD_JPNHG2_MetaG_FD_89748 | JGI IMG/M metagenome (GOLD analysis project Ga0116146, IMG submission 89748) | Active sludge microbial communities of municipal wastewater-treating anaerobic digesters from Japan - AD_JPNHG2_MetaG | ecosystem: Engineered > Bioreactor > Anaerobic > Digestate | place...
CTCCAACGACAAACCGACGCCTGCCGGAGCCCGGCCGGATGGCCAAGCTTTGCCCTTTAGACCGCCCCGCCCTCCCCCCTCGCGCTTCCCAGCATCTCGACCCCCTTGATTTGGAACCGCCGTTGGGGAGTGGATTGGATTGTCTAATCCGAGAAAAACCTGTACACTGTTTCAGTCATTGAGCGGAATCATCCTTAAAGTCGCGATGAGGAGGGCCGACATGAAACAGGCAGGAAAAGCATGGGGCGTGATGGCGTTGTGCGTAACGGTGCTGGGTCTGGTGCTGACGGCGTTCGCGCAAACAGGTGTCGATGCGCCGGTTGCCTACTGGAATTTCGAGAACGTTGACCGCGTCTGCTCCAATCTGGTGGTATCAAGTCTCTACCATGACGCCTCCGTATTATTCGGTCAGCCGGCTGTCGGGCTGGTCGAGGAGGCGTCGCCTGTCGTGGGCAACGCGCTGGTGCTGGATGGGACGAGTGCCATCCGGTTGCCGTACCATCAGGATAACCTGGGCCGCTCTTTTACGATCGCCCTCTGGTATTGGCAGCAGACCAACGACACACGCCAGTGCATCTTCCAGTCGCGTGACAATTTCACGATGTCTTCTGAGAGTACGGATGCGGCGCGAGATTCTTTTGCCTGCCATGTCGGCCAAGATCAAGCCGGGGCCGTGAAAACGGGATTGAAGACGTGGATTCATATCGCGCACACCTTTACCACCGTCGGCGATAACACGACGCTCACCGTGTACAGTAACGGTGTGCAACAGCTTACCAAGACTGTAGGTGCTGGAACGATGTTCGACACTCTTGGGGTGCGGGGCATACATGTCGGCGCCTACCGTTCGGCCACAACGGCCGCGAACGGCCGTTGTTTCAAAGGGATGATCGATGAACTGGCGTTGTGGGGCCGTGCGCTCTCGGCGGTCGAGGTGCAGGCGGTCTATGCTCGCGGGACAGAGGGCCTGCCGCTGGTGTTCACGCCCAAGGCGGTGCCGACGGTCACGCTGGCGCCCGGCCAGCTCGCATTCAACGTGCGCACGGACGCGGGGATTCCGGACGGCGTGCTCTATAACGGGTGGCTGCGTTATAACAGTGCCTTATCCCCGGGTGGTGTGAGGGAAACGTCCGGTGCGGCGGAAGAGGCGGTCGGGAGTATCATGCCCGACTCGGCCGGTCACGCTGAAGGCCCCTTCAATGCTGAGAAGCTCGCCCCGATGCGATGGCGTGTGCCGATGGCGCCCGGTTCGGCCCTGAAGCGGCTGCCGCAGGACGATTTCACGCTGGAGGTGTGGTTCCGAACGACATTCACTGGAGCGAAGGTGCTGTTCGGCACCTTCCCGGGGACTGGTGCAGGAACGGTCAACCTGCAGCTCGAAGCGAACAAAGGCGCGATGTTGTACTGGCGGTCCATTCATACCGATACAACGGCTGAGCGGGTTCAGGTCACACCGCCTGGGAATCTGACCGGTCGGGACGGCAATTGGCATCATCTGGCCGGTGTCCGCAGTGAGACCAACGCCTACCTCTACATGGACGGCGTGTTGATCGGGTCCAACACGTGGACAAAAGGCACGTTTGATCTGGGTAGCGAATACCTGTACATCGGGCAGGATGGGCGCAACAACTGGGGCCTTTTTGACGACAACGATGAGATCGGCACCGCCCGAGTGTGGGCTCGCGCGTTGAGCCCTGCTGAAGTGGCTGGTCTGGCCACCAACTGTCTGCCCGGCGCAGGCGTCGTTGCGCGCGATGGACTGCTCGCTGAATACGCGGCATACCATCCGTTTGACGCCGTGGCGGTTCAGAACGGTTGGCGCGTGCCGTTCACGCCGCAGCTCCGGCAGATCACGCAGACAAACTACACGTATGAGGTCATGTTCCGGACCACAGACCCGGGGCGTGGCATTCTGATCGGCAACTACGACGGAAACATGCCAAGCATCAGTAACTTTGAATTGTTCACGGGCGATGCGTTCAGGCTTGTCTCCGCCAAAATCGGGACGGACAGTGTTGTCGCGACTTCGGGTGCGGTCCCTGGAACGCGCGATGGCAACTGGCATCGTGCGGCAGTGGTGCGTCGCGACGGCAAGATCTACCTGTACATGGACGGTCTGCAGCGTGGGACGGCGGCAACCGAAACGCTTGGGCCCTACGTGCTACGGGGGCCATATCTCGGTATCGGTAGAGATTTCAGGACACCTGCCCTTCCGCTGAACGGCGATATCGGAGCCGTGCACATCTGGAATCGCGCGTTGACCGCGGAAGAGATAGCCGGCCTTTCCGCCTCCAATAGCGTGCCCGCCTCCGGGCTCATCGCCCAGTACGGGACGTCCTTCACGAACACCTTGCAGACCGCCGGTTTTCCGGGAACATATTTTCTGCGTTCGATGAGCAGCGGTGTGAATTCGATGATGCTGACGTTCACCGGTCTGCCGCGGCATAAGAGGATCGATCTGGGGATGATCCTGGCCCAGTTGGATTCGCTGAATCCCGCCACGGAGAACGACCGCTTCGTCATCAAGCTCGATGGTGAAGAGATCTTGCGCGTCGCGCTGGGGCCGGGCCATGGCGGTCAACCTCAGATCCATTTGTTCAACCTGTTCGGGGATACCGCGGATGTGCAGATTTTCAAGGACACGCTGCTCATGGGCGGGGATGATTTCTTCTGTGGCGGCGAAGATACCCTTTTCAACGATCATGTCTACGACCTGTCACAATTGCAGGCCCTGCAGAGTATCCCGCATACTGCCGACACGCTTGTGCTGGAGCTGGTGGCCATGCAGACTCACGGGGGCGAGAACGAGGGGTTTGGGGTTGATGATATTCAATTGACTGTTTATCCGCCGGAAGGGACTCTGATCAGTCTGCGCTAGCGGCGGGTATGCCGTCTGCGACGGTGATGGTTAGCATCGAGAAGGGCATGGGCGGCCCGATGTGGGTCTTCCAGTCCTACTGATGTCCCCGTGATGTGGTCGAAAGGGGATAACGTTCAACTCTCAACGTTCAGCTTTCAACTCTCAAGTTAGGGATAAAACATGATCGGGGAACCAGCCTATCTGGCGACGGTGGTGGCTGTCGCCGTCGCAGGGTTACTGTTTTTGATCATTAGACTGAAGCAGCAGCCCTTCGTCTCGCTGTTACTGGTCAGCATGGCCACAGCCTTGGCGGCGGGCATGCCGCCCGAGACGGTCATGGCCTGTATCGAGAAGGGCATGGGCGGCACGCTCGGCTTCATCGCGGTGGTGGTGGGGCTGGGCGCGATGTTCGGCCAGCTTCTGGAGGTCTCGGGCGGTGCCGAGCGGCTGACGCTCTCGCTGCTGCGTGTCTTCGGACGCGAACGCGCGACGTGGGCGATGGCGCTCGCCGGCTTTTTGGTGGCGATCCCGGTCTTCTTCGACGTCGGGTTCATCATTTTAGTGCCATTGGTCTATACCTTGGCACGCGAGACTCGCCGCTCGCTGCTGCTTTACGGGATCCCGTTGCTGGCCGGGCTGGCCGCGACCCACGCCTTTGTCCCGCCCACGCCGGGGCCGATCGCCGTGGCGCAGCTCGTGGGCGCGGATTTGGGACGGGTGATCCTCTGGGGGTGTCTGATCGGCCTGCCCTGCACGATCCTGGCCGGACCGCTCTTCGGCGCCTGGATCGCCTGCCGCATCCGCGCTGAGGTGCCGGCGTACATGGCCGGAGATCAGAAGTCAGCGGTCAGGGCCGACGGCCTGCCGTCTTTCGGGATGGTTTTCGGTATTCTGCTGTTACCGCTGGTGTTGATTCTCATCAATACGGCAACCGGTGCCATGCTGACCGGCCCTGAATACGCGACGCTGCGTCGCGTCTGCGGCTTCATCGGCCATCCGTTCTTCGCGCTGCTGGCCGCGACACTGGTTGCGTTCACGGCGCTGGGCACCTGTCGCGGCTTGTCGCGCGAGAAAGTAAACGAGATTGCTACCTCATCTTTGGCACCGGCCGGACTGATCATTTTAGTGACCGGAGCGGGCGGGGTTTTCAAACAGGTGCTGGTGGACAGCGGCGCCGGCAAAGCGCTGGCGGAGGCGATGGCGGGTGTCGGCGTGCATCCCGTCTGGGCCGCCTTCCTGATTGCCCTGCTGGTGCGCGCGGTGGCCGGTTCGGCTACAGTCGCGATGCTGACCGCCGGGGGGATCGTCGCTCCGCTGCTGGAGGGGGCGCCGGTGGAGCCGGCGCTGATTGTGGTCGCCATCGCCGCCGGCGCGACTGCGGTCTCGCATGTCAACGACAGCGGCTTCTGGCTGGTCAACCGTTACTTCGGGTTGAGTGCGAAGGACACGCTCAAATCCTGGACGGTGATGGAGAGCATCATCGGCATGACCGGCGCGACGCTCGCCTGGCTGCTGAGCTACGTGGCCTAAGACTAGAAGGTCCAGCCGACGCCGAGGATATAACGCAGGTCCTTCTTGTCGCGGCCGTCAGAGGGCTGCGAATTGTAGGCCAGTTGCGCCTTGGCTTCCAGCGCCAGACGGGCGGTCATGGCCGCCCGCATGCCGACGTCAGCGTTCACCAGATAGGTATCGAGGCGCTCGAAGCTCGGGATGTACTCGAGGTTGTGGAAAGCCTTCACATGGTCGTTGAAGGATTTATCCAAGTGATAGGCCAGGCGGCCCGCCATGTACGTGCGGGTCTCGTCGGGCTCTTGGTATTTTTCATAAACCCAGTTGATGCCGCCTTCTGTCGAGAAGTTCAGATCGGCCCGCTCGATCCACTGGTAACCGAAACCGGCGCTCGGCGTCAGGCGCATGTCCAGATTGGCGATGCGGTCCTTCTCGTAACGGAGGTTACCGTATCCGTACAGCTTTCCAGTGAAGAAGTAGTCATACTGGCCCTTCAGGAACCAGTTGTCGGCGATCGTGCTATTGTCGCGCGTGGTGTTGTCGCGCTGCTTGGCGGTGTAATAGCCGCCGCCCAGTGTGATACGGTCAACATCCGTGCGCCGCGCCGCCTCAAAACCAAGGCTCGCAGTGTCACTTTTGGTGTTGCCGCGCACGAAGGTGGCACCGGCGGAAACGATGCCTTTCCAGGCGGGTTTCTCGGGATTCAACTTGGCGATGTTGCCGAACGGCAGGGCCTTCTCCTCGTCGATCACAACCTGACCCTCGGCGGCCGCAGAGATTTTCTGGTTCACGGTGGTGCCGTCAGACAGGACGATCTCTATCGGCGCGTCAGTCGAAAATGTCTTAATGTCGTCCATGTTCAATGTGAGCGGGCCGGCCACTTTGGAGTCAAACAGCATCTGACCGCCCGTCAGGGATTTCACCGTACCCGTTAACCGGTCGCCCGATTTGAAAAGCACTTCATCGGCCAGCGTCACCGCTGTCACGCCGATACAACCGACCGCCGCCAACATCCACATTCTATTCATACAAATCGTCCTTTTTTTATTATCGTGAAAACCCGACAGTCACGACTTGGTTGCACCATACCAAAATCATGATGGGGCGAACAAGCTGTTTCGGGAGGTTCGACCAGCCTTTGATCTTGAGCCAGAAAGCTCAATCAGGTACTGTAAATTGCAGGACGGACACACTCTGCAGATCATATGGAACTCAACATGGCCACATTCAAATTATCCCGTCAGGAAAAGGCACGCTGGCAGCGCATGTTTACGCTGGCCGAGCGCCTGGATGTTTTGTGCCCTTGGGAATGGATGGGTGTGGCCGATTGTTTCGGCCTGCTTTTTCAGGGCCGCAAAGAGCCCTGTTTTGCCGTGTTCGGCGGACAGCCGAAGACCTTCCGCCATGTGCGCTTTCTGATGGGATGGAAGGCCTTTTACGACATGATGACACGGTTGGCTGATCCCTCCAGGCAGACGCCGACCTGGTTGCTGGAAATTCCGATGATCGAACTGTTGTACGTGGAGCCCGAACTGCTTTTCGATCATGAGCGCAAATGGTATGACGCGCTCAAGCGCCCAGTCGCAACCGATTCCAGTAATGTGGTTTTCCGCTCGATCATTCCGGGATATCACCCGTGGCTGCCGGACACGGAAGAACTCGACGTGCTGGAAGCGGCCCTCTACCAAGCCTATGGGATGGCCATGCGTGTAGAATCCGACGGATTGCTGCTTAAGAGCGAGTTCCCGCGCAAGATCCTGATGCGCAAGCAGGATAAGCGCGGTGATTGGCGCGATTGCTGGAGTGAAATCAAGCCGATCGCCGATGAAGAGGTGGAAGTGCGGCTGGCCGGCGACCTGCTGCAGGAGTTGAAGGATAAGCCGCTCTGGCCCATGACCGTTCAGATTGACCTGGTTTTCACGCCGTTGATGATCGGTGGCGACGGTGCGCGTCCGCAAACGGCCTATGTGCTGCTTGCGGTCGACGTGGCGTCGGGCATGGTGATTGCCGAGGAGCTGTTTTTGGCGAACGAAGGAATTCCCCACATGTGGGCCTTGATCCCTGAGCGGTTGCTGGCGATTTTCAAGCGGTTGGGCGGGTGCCCGGAAACGATTGAGGTCGGCTGTGACCGCATGGCGAACCTGTTGCGTCCGCTGGGTGAGATCCTGCCGTTCAAAATGGTGCGGCGCGAACGGTTGAGCGCATTGGAAAGTGCGCGCGAGAAGATCCAGGCGTACATGAAGCAGGGGGAGGCGAAGCCTTGATGCCGGCGGCCGGGCAGGCGGTGCGCTTTCCTTGGCGCACCGTGACATTGATCGTCGTTGTGGCGTTGGCCATCATTGTGCCGTTTCTGCTCGCGGGGGCACGGATCAACGCGTGGGCAGAGGCGGTCATTGCGCAATCCGTCCAGAACCGCCTGCTGGCGGGATGTCTGCTTGCCGGCCTGTTGGCGACCGATATCCTGGTGCCGGTGCCGTCTAGTCTGGTCAGCACCGCCTGCGGGATGGTACTGGGCTTTTGGATCGGGACGCTGGCCTCGTTTGTGGGCATGTCGATTACGACGGCGATCGGCTATCTGATGGGACGGTATGCCGCTGCGCCGGTCGGCCGTTTGATCGGCGAGGCGGAGTTTGCGATGCTGGAGGCGTTCCACCGGCGCCACGGCGTCTGGTTGCTGTTGGCGCTGCGTCCCGTACCGGTCCTGGCGGAGGCGTCAGCAGTCTTTAGCGGCGTGTCTCGTCTGCCAGCGGCGCGAGTGGTGGCGGTTATGGCGCTCGGCAACGCGGCGGTTTCGGCGGTGTATGCCGCGATCGGCGCATGGGGCACGTGCACGGACTCGTTTATCCCCGCTTTCCTGGTGGCATTGGCGCTGTCCGGTGTGATGATGGTGATCTTGCAGAAACGCGTGAAGGACGCGTCGGAGCCGCCGCAGCAGAGGGAACAGACGCATGGGAAATGAACGTTCGTTACAGGGGATCATCGATCTGGCCAGTGCGTATTACGGGTCGGCCGTGCTTTTTGCCGCGCTGGAAACCGACCTCTTCACGCGGATTGCGGAGGCCCGACACCCGGTCACGGCTGAGGAACTGGCGGCGCGCGCGGGGCTTGATCCGCGCGGCGCGCGGCTCTTGCTTGACGCGTGTGCCGCTATCGGTCTGCTGCGCAAAAACGGCGAGACCTATGCGAACACGGAGGCTGGCAGGCAGGCGCTGGTCACCGGGGGGGCACACGATGTGACGCAGGCGATCCGCTACAATCGCGACGTCTATGCGGCCTGGGGACAGCTTGCGGCATTCGTGCGCAGTGGCCGGCCGGTTGAGCCGCCGGCATGCCATCTGGGCGATGATCCCGAAAGGACACGCCGTTTTGTCTTGGCCATGCACGGGCGGGCGATGGGGATCGGGCGCATGGTGGTCCCGATGATCGATCTCGCCGGTTGCGGGCGTGTCTTGGATCTGGCCGGCGGCCCCGGAACTTACGCGGTGCTGCTGGCGCAGGCCCATCCCGCGCTGCGGTGCGTCACCGTGGATCTGCCGGCGGTGTCGGCGGTCGCTGCGGAGCTGGTCGCTGCGGCCGGCATGACTGAGCGCGTGACCTGCCGCGCCGGGGACTATCATGCCGATATCTACGAGGAAGCGGCGTACGATGCGGTCACGATCTTTGGGGCGCTGCATCAGGAGGCGCCTGAAATGATCGTTTCGATTCTCACGCGGGCGTGTGCCGCACTGCGTCCCGGCGGGCGGCTGTTCGTGCTGGACATGATGACCGACCCGACCCACACGCGGCCTGTTTTTTCGGCGCTGTTCGCTGTCAACATGGCGCTCACCACCGACCATGGCTGGGTGTTTTCGGATGCAGAACTGCACGCTTGGATGCGGCAGGCCGGTCTAGAAGTCTGTGACACGCGGCCTGTGCCGCCGCCCATGCCGCATTGGCTGGTCACGGCGCGCAAGCCGATTCACTGACGCAGGTAGATGCCTTCGAAGATCACACGTCCTTGATGGCGCAGGATACAGTAGGGGGCTTTTTCGACAAACTCGTACTGCTTGTTGGAGGAGAGGTAGCGGATGCCCGTCGTGGCGAGCGTCTGATAAAGTATGAGACGGGTGCCGTCGGGTAGCGTCAGCCGCACTTTGCCTTCGTAAGTGCAGACGAGCCCGTTATCGAGCGTTTCTGTGCGCTTTTCGCGCCCGTATTCAACCTGCAACTGTTCGGCATCCACGTTGATGAAGCGGCTTTCGCGAAGCGGCGTGAACGTCCAGGAGGCGCACCCTGACAAGAAGAGCGAGACGACCGTTAAACGTACGAGCCGGGGCAGGCGGAATGTCGAGTAGAAAAAAGAATGAAGCGTCATGCCGTTTAGTGTATCGTTTCAGGCATGGAATGGGCAAGCACGCGGACGCGGGCAGCCGGTGCGGAATCCGGGAACCGTCGGACGCAGGAAACGGAGGCTCAAATGAAACGGTTAGGGGGCGCAATCAGTCTAGTCGTTGCAATGGAGGTCTGCGCAGCGGCACCGGTAAATGTTGCGCTGAATAAACCGTATGCCCTGAAACCAACCCCGAATTACAGTTATTGTACGGATGCGGGCGACAAGACGCAACTGACGGATGGCAATTATGTGAAGGGCTATTTCTGGACCCAGCAGGGGACGGTCGGGTGGAGTCGCGTAGCACCGGTCTTCTGTACGATTGACCTGGGCCGCGTGGAGCCAATCTGCGGTGTGTCGTGGAGTACGGCGGCCGGCGTGGCAGGCGTGACGTGGCCCGAATGCCTGTATGTGCTGGCGAGCGAAGACCGCAAGACGTGGACCTGTCTGGGCGACCTCTGCGAACTAGGCGACGAAGGGCGGCGTCCGCCGGAAGGAGCTTATGCCACGTTCCGTTTCACTACGGACCGTCTGAAAGGCCGGGGCCGCTACGTGTGTGTGGTTGCCGCGGCGCGTCCCTTCTGCTTTGTGGATGAGATTGAAGTCTGGCGCGGGCCGGATGAGTGGCTGAGCGGGACGATGCCGGGACGCCAGTGCCATGACCCTGCCGCATTCTACAACGAGACCTGCGTTCAATCCGGTGTGGCGGCACGGATGCGTCAAGACCTGGACAAGATTTTCAGTCAGGCGGCGTCCTACGGCTTGTCCGAGGCGCTGTCGGTGTACAAAGGCGAGGCGGACCGTTTGCGAGCGACTCTTGACGACGCAGCGGCTCAGCTGCCCGGCACACTGCAGACGATATTGCCGTATGGCGAAGTTCACGAAAAAATTCTGGCGCTCCATGCGCCGGTTCTGCGGGCGGCCGGCATGACACAGCCGCGTCTCTGGCAGGGCAACCGCTGGGATCCGCTCACGTTGACCGTTTTGCCGCCGTCAGGTGTGGAAGGGCCGGTACTCTCGCTCGACCTGATGCGCGGCGAGGTTCGCGGAGAAGTGTTGAATCTCACGAATCCGTACGATCATGCATTGCCGTTTACCTTGAGACTGGATGGCTTGCCGGCCGCGTTGAATCTGGAGCTGCGCGAGGTGGTGCCGACCGACACGCAGAGCCGCACGCCGGTGATGGCGGCGCTGCGGCCGCTGGCTGCCGATACCCAAGGCCGTTACACGTTCAATGTGCCGGCGGGGTGCACGTGGCAGATGTGGCTCTCCTGCCGGCGTCCCGTCGCGTCGCCCGGCACTCACGAAGGGCGCCTGTTGATCGAGTCGCCGCCGATCGCTTTTCGGCGTGACGTGGCCGTGCGCGTACGGTTGCGCCATCTCGATTTTCCGCACCGGCCGCGCTTGCATGTGGGCGGCTGGGATTATGTGCAGGGGAACGCGAACTATTATCGCGCCCCCGGTAATCTTGTTGCCAACCTGGCGCTGATGCGGGATCTGTATGTCGACAGCCCTTGGGCGACGCCCGCCGTGTTTCCCAAGGGTGCGCGCTTCGATGAGGCCGGACTTTTGCTCAACGCCGACTCACTGGATTTCACGCTTTGGGACGAATGGACGACGCGTTGGCAAGGGGCGCGTAACTACTGCGTGTTCTTTTCGGCCGGTTCTTCGTTCCAAGGAGAAAAAATGGGTACGCCGCGTTTCACGGCCATGGTCGGGTCTTGGCTGACTGTCTGGGTCCGGCATATGGAGAGGCAGGGCCTGAAGGCGAGCCAGATGGTGATCCTGTTGTTGGATGAACCGCATGAACGCAAGCAGGACGAAGTCTCGATGGCATGGGCGCGGGCGGTGCGCGCCGCCAACCTCGGCGTGACGCTGTTCGTCGATCCGACCTACCCTGATCCGGCCAAGGGTGATCCCGAGATGTATGCCCTGCACGACATTCTCTGTCCCAACACGCCGATGATGGTGCGGCAGGGTGAGCCGTTCCGCGACTTTTACATGCGCCAGCAGAAAGCGGGCAAAACCCTTTGGTTGTACTCGTGTAGCGGCCCCGCCAAGCTGCTGGATCCGGTCACCTATCATCGTGCACAGGCTTGGCTGGCCTTTCAACTTGGCGCCAAGGGTTCATTTTACTGGGCCTTCGGGTGTGGCGGCGGGATCGGGGATTCGTGGCGCGCCTATGCGCAGTCGGGTGTCGAGTATTCGCCCTATTTCGTGGGGCAGGAGCGTGTGCTGGACGGCAAGCACAGCGAAGCCGTGCGCGAAGGCGTGCAAGATTACGAGGCGCTCTGCATGCTGCGGGAGCGCGTGGGCCAGGCGCGCGATGCCGGACGCGATGCGCCGTGGGTGCGGGAGGCCGAGCGCGTGCTCTCTGCCGGTGTGGCTGAGGCGGTAGCCGCAGTGAAACCGGAAAACATCTATTGGCATGTCGCTAAAGAGCGCGACGCCATGGATCGCGTGCGCCTTCAGGTTCTCGACCTGCTGGAAACCGCAGCGCGTGAGAAGTGAGTAGGGGCTGGGGTTCTGGTTTTTTAACGCAGAACGTCGAATTTGCCTCATGACATGAGGTGGGTGGCGAGGTCACGTTCGAAGGCCAGCAGGGTCTGGCAACGCGCACAACGCGCTGAGTCGATCTGCCGGGCTTCTGTCGGAAGGGTCGCGCGTTCATCGCAGATGAAGCAGCGGGCCATGGCTCCAGATGTGGCGGCTACGAGTTGTCCGGCGGCGTCGCGCGCGAACCAGTCGTCCGAGTCCCGTCCGCGGAGCGTGTCGTAGGCGGCCTTGATCTGCGCGAACTTTTCGGCGGTCAGCGCCTGGATCGCCGGATCGAGGCCGCTGTGACGGTCCGGGTGGTATGTCAGGCTGAGCGCGCGGTAAGCGCTCTTGATCTGCGCATCATCGGCATGGTAGGGGATGTCCAGTGTGTGACAGGCGTCACGCCGTTCCTGTGCGGATGCTGACCGGCGCACATACAGTAATGACGTGTTGCGGAGGTCATCTTCATGGAGACCGGCCGGTCGCGCGTAACTGGCGATGTAATCGACCTCAGCCGGTGTTTCGTCGCCATCACTGACCGCCACACGCCACAACCACACGACCGAAGCGCGCGCGAGGTCGGGGTTGTCGCGCACCAGCGCTGCGAGCCGCGCCAACGGGCGGTCGATCCGCGCACAATCATCGATCAGAAACGAGAGTTCGTGCGGCGAGAGTGCGCCGCCGACGGCCTGATTGATCTCGGCGAGGATCGTGCGGATGGCGCGGTCTTCGCTCGCGGTATAGCGGCCGTCAATCCGGGCCAGTTCGTACAGCGATGCGGCGGTGACGGCGATCAGTCGCTGCGCCTGTTTTTGCGGCGAGGGCGCTTTGCGATCCACGAGGAAATGGCCAGCGGCGGCACCCGCCACCGCGCCCCAGGGGCCAAAGAATGAACCGAGGCTGCCGCCAATCATTTTACCTTGCCAAGACATGCTGAAATCACAAAAGTCACGAAAAGAGTTGTCGGGGGATGCCGCATCACGGAACCGGAACGAGATGAACGGCGTGGCCGCCATTCGCGGCCATGTCGGCGATAAGGGTGTCGGTCGATTTCACGCGCCGCTTGGCGCAGGCGACGCTCGTGCGGTCAGAACCGTCCGGCGTGCCGTCGCTGTAGATGGCCGCGGTGTAAGATTGGCCAGGGGTGAGAAACGAGAGGGGGATCTCCAGCGTGCGGCGCTCAAGGGCATTGATGGTGCCGATGAACCAGGCATCGCCGCTGCGTCGCGCGATCGTGGCGTATGCGCCGATCTTGCCGTGCAGCGCGCGCGTGTCGTCCCAGACTGTTGGCATCTGGCGCCAGAAGTCCAGCTCGGGTTCGCCCCGATACATGCCGGGGTTATCGTACCAGAAAAGAAACTGCCAAGGGCTGTAGGTGACGACGCCCAGCGCGAGTTGATGCGCACGCGTGTTCTGGACGCGTCCGTTGTACCAGCACGGCGTGTAGTCGCCGGGGCCGCACAGGTAGCGGGTGAAAGGGAGTGCGCAGTTGTGCGGCGCCTCCGGCATCTCTTCGTTGCCGCGGATGCCTTCGACCGTCATGACGTTGGGCCAGGTACGCTGGTTGCCGGTGAGACGATATTCGTCATGGATGTCGATCATCATGCGCGCTTCGCCGGCTTTGCGGATGGCGTCAGAGAGCCAGCTTGTCCACTTCTGGCTGCCCACGTTGACAAAGCCGTACTTCATGCCGACGATGCCCCACGACGTGTAGAGCGGCAGCAGTTCATCGAGACGGCGCTCCAATTCGCGGCGGTTGACGTAGACGATGACCCCGACGCCATTCTCTTTGGCGTAGCGGATGACCTCGGGCAGATCCAGCGGCCCTTTGGAGCGTTTGGGATCGAGTGTGACGGTGCGTGCGTCGGCGGCGTCATCGTATTCGTGTCCGTACCAGCCCGCGTCGAATTCGATGTACTGCAGGTTCATGGTCTTGGCGAAATCCACGCACGCCAAGCCGCCTTTTGTGGTGAGGGAGGTTTCACGAATGACTTTGCCGGGCTTGATCCATGAGGTGTCGGCGATCCGCGAGGGCTCGTTGAGGTTGAGGATGAAATCGTTCTGTTCCAGCAGACGGCAGGGGTTGTCCGCCACCATGACATAGCGCCACGGGGACACGCCTGATTTTTCGAGTGAGACGGGACTGTCGAGGACGGCCTTGAGCGTGTACGGCTTGCCGGGGGCCGGCGCGAATTTCATGCGGGCAAAGTCGATGAGGGCCGCTTCGCCGATGGCGATGACCGGGCCTTCGTCGGTCTCGACCGTAAGCGGACGCTCGGCGCCGTTCTTCACAGTAGAGAGTGTGGCCGGCTTGTACTCGCCCTGTGCGGTGTAGACAGGCCAGGCACGGTGGTCGCCGGTGAAAGCGAACTCGGTGAGTTCGTTTGTGACAGACGCGCGCAACCGGAGCGGCGCCGGCACCGCGTATCGGAAGGCAAACCCCGCGTTGTAGGCGCGGAACACGAACAGGACACCCGCGTCCGAGGCCGTATGTTCCACGCCTAAAACCAACTGCCTGAACTGGTCTGAAACCGTGGCGCGCTCGCCGAACGGCGGATTCCAGACAAGGTTGGTCTCGCCCCTCAACACAACATCCGGGCGTACCGGCTCGAACCCTCGGCTCAAGTCAGTGCCGTCCGACAGCGCCAACCCCAAGCGCGAGGGCCGGATGACCGGCACGCCCTTGTAATCGACGCGGTAAGAAAAACCGCCGTCCTCCCCCTGCATAACCGTCGCGCGCAGGTTGCCGTCGGGCGACACCAGCGGAAAAGATTGCACCGCCGCGCAGGCGGCGGATGCAATCAGAAAGGCGGCATACACGGCACAGTGAGCGCCGGATGTCGTGTGTCTCATCGGGTTAAACTCCATACCCGGGCAGGCGTTTGATACGCAGGCGGGCGTTGGCGGCGGAACTGTTTTTGAATACGCGCTTTTCAGTATCGAACTCCAGACGTTTGCCGGGATCGAACAGCGCGGCCAGCGCGACGAGCGACGCCTGCGTGATATTGCCGGCATAAGCGAAGTCTGAGCCGACCGGCGCACCGCCCTTGATCGCATCGAGCCACTCGTGGTAAGGCGAGCCGCCTTTCACACGCGGGTAACGCGGCGGCGGCAGGTCTTTATTGTTCTCCGAGGTGTCCACCAGTTTGCCGTCCTGGATGAGCCGGAGGTTCTTGGCACCGTGCGAGCCGTAGACGATCACGCCTTTGTCGCCGTAGATCACGCCGCCTTCGCCGCTTGGCCCGCTGTTGACGTACTTCTCCATACGGGGCGCAAACTGGTCGGGTGGCAAACCTTCGGGGCAAGGGACAGACCGGTAGCGCGGCCCGTCGAACCACTTGACCGTGACGGGGGCGCGTCCATTTTTGGCGGGGAAGGAGAGGGTGAAGACATCGCCCTTCGGGTATGTGACGCCATGCTTGGAGGGATCCCAGTCGCCCAGTTCATCCACGCGCACGGCCTCAGGCAGACCGAGATCCAACGCCCAGAAGATCGGATCCATCAGATGGCAGGCCCAGTCGCCGAGCGTGCTGCAGCCATAGTCGGTCCAGAACCGCCAGCGTCCCGGCAGATAGAGCGGGCAGTAGGCGCGATGCGGCGCGACCGGCCCTTGCCAAAGTTCCCAGTCCAGCTCTTTGGGAATCTCATGCGTCTTCTCCAGCTCGCCGAGCTGATCCATGCAACTGTAGCTGGCGGGGGCCCAGAAATGCGCCTCTTTGACCGTGCCGATAAGCCCTGCCTCGATCCATTCGCGGAAAGTGCGGATGGTGTCGAAGGCGTGTCCCTGGTTCATCGCTTGATTCACGAGCTTGGTGCTGCGCGCGGCCGCGATCATCTGGTCGACCTCGCCGAAAGTCTGTGCCAGCGGTTTTTCACACTGGACATGCTTGTTGCGGCGCAGACACTCGATCGATATCGCCGCATGCCAATGATCGGGGGTGCCGATGGTCACGGCGTCGATCTGCTTGTCGAGCTGATCCAGCATCTGGCGGTAGTCCTTGGAAAAGGGCGCCTGCTTGAATCTTTCCTGCATCTTGCCGGTACGGCGCGTGTCGACGTCACAGAGGCCGACGATTTCGGCACCACAGTCGGCCAAACCCGTGATATTGGTGACGGGACGTCCGGCGCATCCGATCGCGGCGACACGAACCCGCTCGCTGGGTGGCGTCTGGCCACTGCCCGCGACCACATAGCGCGGCACCACACTGAACACAGAACCGGCAACCGCCGCACGCTGCAGAAAACTCCTGCGTGAAAAATTCACCCGACCGGTCATGGTATTGCCCCCCCTTGATGTTTCATGAGCCATGTCTGAGAACGGCCTTTATTATGAATCAGGCGTGTGAACAGTCAACCCTTCAATTTATTTTGCGCCCCAAAACCATCCCTGTCGCTAGCCGATTACGATTGCTGCCTGTTTGGGGCAGGGCGTTTTTATTTGAACGGTTTTTGTGCGGTGAGGGATCGCATGGCGTACGATCTGTTCTCGCGGCAGGCGTCGGTGAAGTCGCCAAGGTGGCCGTCCGCGGTGCGGGAGTTGAA
>Ga0116146_1002621_pt1 | contig 15757 bp, 15 predicted proteins | sample AD_JPNHG2_MetaG_FD_89748 | JGI IMG/M metagenome (GOLD analysis project Ga0116146, IMG submission 89748) | Active sludge microbial communities of municipal wastewater-treating anaerobic digesters from Japan - AD_JPNHG2_MetaG | ecosystem: Engineered > Bioreactor > Anaerobic > Digestate | place...
GGACCTTTTTGCCATCTTATCCCTCAAGAGAAAATCGATCCAAACCAACATAGTGTAAAATTATCTAGCAAGAAAATCCTAATTAATTAAAATATTTTCATTTAATTAACTAAATCGATAGCGTCAAAAATACTAAATCCAGAACTCAAAGTGCGGAATGCAGGTTCAATGATATTAACCACATCGCAGGGATTATTTCTAACCAGTACGATATCTGCAGTCTGTATTGCCACCTGCGTTCCAGCTCCAATGGCGATCCCCACATCTGCCTGCGCCAGGGCGGGAGCATCGTTTACACCGTCTCCGACCATCGCCACTGGGAATTTTTCCTGTATCTTCTTTAAAGTCTCTGCCTTTTCTCCAGGCAGAACCTCTGCAAAGAATTCGTCAAGGCCCAATTCTTTAGATACGGTTTCCGCCACAAATCTGTTGTCTCCGGTGAGCATCATGCATTTTATGCCCATGGATTTCAGAGTAGCCACAGCCTCTCTGGACTCCTTGCGAATGATATCCGCTAAAGCCAAAGCGCCCAGAGGCTTTTCATCTTCTAAGAGAACTACCACCGTCTTTCCATGATGCATCAGTCCTTCCAGCCTCTCATCCTGAAATATGCCATGCTGGCGGAGATAATTCGGGCCTACAATCTTCAGATTTCTGCCTTCGATCCGGCCTTCAACCCCCTCACCAGGAATAAGATGAAACTCCTCTACGGAGTAGATCGGCAATCCTCTTTTCTCCGCACTTTCCATCACAGCTCTTGCAATGGGATGCTCAGCTCTGCCTTCAAGAGAGGAAGCCAGCGCAAGGATCCTCTCTCCATCCTCCGCTAGAGGCAGGATATCAGTAACACCAAAGCGGCCTTCGGTCAGGGTACCTGTCTTATCGAAAACAACAGCCCTTATATCCCTGGCACCCTCAAAGGCCTGTCTGTCGCGGACAAGGAGTCCTGACTTGGCTGCGAGGGATGTAGATATAGCAACAACCAGCGGAATGGCTAAGCCCAGGGCGTGAGGACAGGCTGTGACCATGACGGTAACCGCTCTCTCCACTGCAAAGGCGAATTCCATTCCAAGAATCAACCAGGCTGCCACTGTGAGGCTTCCAGCGACCAGAGCCACGACTGTAAGCACAAATGCCGCCCTATTCGCCAGGTTTTGTGTTCTCGACCGGCTCTCCTGAGCATGCTTAACAAGCTCTATCACCTGGTTCAAGTATGAATCTTTGCCCGTCTTCTTAACCGCCAGAATTACCGATCCCGAGCCGTTGATTGAGCCTCCTATGACATCGTCGCCGGTCCTCTTGATGACCGGCCTGGATTCACCAGTGAGCATGGACTCGTTCACATCCGTTGCACCCTCCAGCACCTGTCCATCAACAGGGATCTTTTCGCCTGGCTTGACTAAAACTCTATCTTCCGGCTTCAAATCCGACAGGCTGACCTCCTGCACCTCGCCATTTTTGATCAGATGGGCTTGAGAAGGCAGGATTTTAGCCAGCTCTTCCAATGCGCGTGAGACCCCCATAGTCGAGCGCATCTCGATCAAGTGACCAAGCAGCATGATATCGATCAGGGTTACCAGTTCCCAGAAAAAGTCCATGCCGGAAAATCCGAAGACTACTGCAGAGCTGTAGAGATAAGCGACGGTTATGGCCACTGCAACCAATGTCATCATACCGGGCTGTCTATTTTTCAATTCATCTCTGAAGCCCACAAAGAACGGATAGCCTCCATAGAGATAAACCACAGAAGCAAGCAGAAATAAGAGGCTCTCTGAGCCAGGAAAGCGCAGACTGAATCCAAAGAACTGCTGCACATGATGAGATAGGATGAGAACAGGTATGGTTAGAATGGCTGAGGCGATCAACCTTCTCGTGAAGTCATGGATCATATCTCCGTGGGCTGCATGACCCTTATGGCCCTCCGCCATTTTCCCGGGTGCAAAATGGTCCTCTCGTCTCTCAGCATTGTCAGCCTGACCGCCTCCCACTTCATCTACAATGGTGGCACTGTGCGGATGATGCGGTTTCACGCACTAACACTACAACTATTAAGATAAAAAGCTCTCTACGAATGGATGTTGAAATGCCGGATATTTCCTATTTATGGGCATTTACAGGCTTAAGCCAAAGTGCCTCATATTCGTTCCTCACTATGCCTCTTCCAGCCCATTCTCGAAGTCCGCCACTATGTCTTCTGCATACTCTCCGACCCTCTCCGGGTCGGTTGTGTCTACTGAGATGCCGAATTTGGACAAAAGGGAGGAGAAAAGGCTGTAGGCCCCACCATGGATGACGTCGGTTGAAGTCTGGTAAAAGAGAACGGCTCGGGCCCCGAAGTGGTGATGCCTCTACTCCTGCATGAACTCACCGTGTGGTGAAATGCTGCTTGTCCGCAGTCTTTCACCAGATGGCCATCGGACAGTTAAATTAATATATCCTTGGATGGAAACTCTCTGTCATGTCGGAGCTCATGATATTCGTTTTTCGTCGAGAGCGCGGCAATGATGTAGCCTTAGTTACATCTCTGATGGACACAGGCCATTAATCCCAAACCAGCGATGGTTTGGGCTCCGGTGGTTGTCAGTTCGCTGCCTTTAGCAGGCTTCGGACTCTCGAAGAAATGTATGTAATGAATTGTATTTATTGAGATGGCAGGATGAAGCCCCCGGGGTTCGCAAAGCTCAAAGGGCTCCATCAGGTTAGCTGCGGCTATATCCCCTCTGTCAGATAAGCGACACGGCAGGTGAGAGATAGGCAGGTAGCGCCTGATCCGGCCGTCTCAATTGGGAGCTGGAAATGATGGTAAATAAAGACGTTTTGGAAGCTGGATGGAATCGCTGTAGGACGGCAAGTGGAAAGGCAGGAAAGATAGTACTGCAGAAAATCGCAGTTGGCCGGGAGGCTGCCTGAGCATGACTGACGGATACTACTTCTACTCTGAGAAGCAAAAGATGCTCAGGTCCCGCATCGACCCGCACCCGACCTTCTATGCTATGATCGGAAATAAAATAGTGGAATGCACGGAGAGGTCCAATTCACCCCATCCGGCGTGCTCATTCGATGATTATGTTCACCTGGGCCGGGGCACATACCTCGGCACCAGTCCGAAGTGATCATCGCTCTCCTCTTGGACCATGAATCGCTCTGTGCCTCTGCGGTTTAGCTGTTCAGCGTGGTTTGAATTATTGGCTCTCCCGGCTAAGCCGCATGAGCGCAGAGACAAAAGCTTTTTTTTGGCAAATGCTTTCTATCAGGCCATCTCATCCAACAGCTTTATTTCTCTGATTTTCGCATCACCCAAGGAACTAGGCTAAGAATGATCAGATGAGGCTCACTTATGCTGGAAAGGCTGAAAAGATCGCTGCTGGAGGCTCCCGTCTTTAAGAGGGGCGAGTACAACTACTTCATCCATCCCATCACCGATGGGGTTCCGGAGATAAAGCCGGACCTGCTGCGGGAGGTGGCAGATCAGATTGTCCGCATGGCCGATCTGGAGGCGGATAAGATTGTAACTGTGGAGGCTATGGGAATTCCCATAGGAGCAGCCCTCTCACTGATCTGTGATATCCCGCTGGTTATAATCAGGAAGCGCAAGTATGGCATGCCGGGAGAGATAGAGGTCAGCCAGGTGACGGGCTACTCCAAGTCCCAGCTCTTCTTAAACGGCATAAAGAGAGGCGACCGGGTGGTCATTGTGGACGATGTGATAAGCACAGGAGGAACCCTTCTCGCCGTTTTGAAGTCCCTGGAAGTCGCCGGAGCAGCCATCAAGGATATTGTTGTGGTCGTAAGAAGGGGAGAAGGCGTGCAGAGGCTGAGATCGGAGGGCTACCTGGTTAAGACCATGGTCGATGTGGAAGTTGATGAGAAGAGGGTGACAGAGGTCAGAGAATCGGAGAACACATGAACCTGGAGGAAAGCCTCCTCGCCGAGACGCTGAAATGGCAGGGAAAAGCAGAGGATCTTTACGCCAGGGTGGGCGGAGAAGGGCAATTTCTTGAGAACATATCTGCATACATCTCTGACAGCCGGTATTTTCTGGAGAGGGGAGACCTGATCCGGGCCTTTGAGGCGGTGATCTGGGCCTGGGCCTGGCTGGAGATCGGCCTGCTGGAGGGGATTTTACAGAAGCGTGAGTTATGACCGGCTGCCTATGATGAGCCTATGATGAACCAGTCGCTTCACAAACGATAGTAACCTGCAGTTAGTATTATATAGTTAGACCTGCTCTATTTAGTTGCTTTCAATCCTGAAGAAAGCAAGGATGCAAATGAAAATCGACTACAAATACAGGCTGGAAGAGGCGAAGACCCTTCCAGATATATTCGAGGTTGTCAAATCGATGGTGCTCAGGTACACAGGCAAGAGCCGTGGAGGGCTGATGCTGGGCATGGCCAATCTGGGAAACAATCCCGGGGGCTTCTTCGGCGGCTTTTTTGCGACCGGCTCCAATGTCATAGTCCTCAACAAGGTGCCGCTGCAGAGGATCAGAGAGAGCAGGCCGGAGCTGTACAAGCCCTATGTCTTTCACGTACTGCTGCATGAATACATCCACTCACTGGGCTGCCTGGATGAGGATGAGGTGCGGATGAGGGTGATCCAGATCACAAAACAGGCTCTGGGCGAGGAGCATCCGGCCACCAGGCTGGCAGAAAACGCAGGCGACTTCATCAAGCATCTGGCCTATCCGGATGTGATTTGGAAGCCTGAGGATGAGGGCCTGGAGCTGGTCGACGGCTTTGACAGGTCGAGCAGCCTGCCCTACATCGGATAGAGCCTTAGAAGAGCGGAATTGAGATTCCAGATCCACCAGTACTTTCATCCCGAGCACCAATCGATCACTTTCACTCTGCATAGACAAAAACCTTAAGCCGTAGTAGTATCAAATGAATCTGTCAGAAGGATTCTCTGAGGCGGTGCTGTGCAGCTTGTGATAAACAGCTTTGGCTCATATCTTCACAAGAGCGGAAACTGCTTTGTCGTCAAGAGGGATGACAGGAGATTTGAGGTGGCAGCGGGAAAGGTGAGCAGCATCCTGATCACTACTGCAGCCAGCATCAGCACAGATGCCATCAAGCTGGCGCTGGACAGCAATATCGACATCGTTTTCCTCAACTCCTACGGAGAGCCCTACGGCCGGGTCTGGCATCCCAGGCTGGGCAGCACAACGCTCATCAGAAGGAGGCAGCTGGAGATTTACGATGCTTCCGAGGGCCTCAATCTGGCGAGGGAGTGGGGAGTAAAGAAGCTGGACAACCAGATAGATCTCCTGGTCAGGCTTAGAAAGGCGCGGGAGGGGAGGAGGGAGGAGCTGGATAGGTACATCAGCGATATAGAGCAGTCCAAAGAGCAGATGAAGAGGCTGCGCGGCACCATCGAGGCCAGGCGGCAGGATATTCTGGGCCTTGAGGGCAAGGCGGCCCGGAGCTACTTCGAGGCCATATCATCGATCATGCCGGAGAGGTACAGGTTCGCAGGAAGAAGCCGAAATCCAGCCAGAGATGAGTTCAATGCCCTGCTCAACTATGGCTATGGGGTCCTTTACTCGCTGGTGGAGAGGGGCTGCATCATCGCAGGCCTTGATCCCTATCTGGGATTTTTGCATTCGGACTCATACAACAAGAAGTCGCTTGTGTTCGACCTGATCGAGCAGTTCAGAATTTACGTGGACGAGACTGTGGTCTATCTATTCAGCAGGAGGATGGTCAAAGATGAGTTCTTCGAGCCTCTTGAGCAGGGAGTGGGGCTCTCGAAGGAGGGCAAGGCGGCTCTCATCGAGGCTCTGAACAAGAGGCTGGAGGAGACAGTTACATACAGGGGCCGCAATATCAAGGCCAGGAATACCATACAGATGGAGTGCCACAGGATAGCCAACTCCCTGATCCGCCCGGGCGAGGAGCTGCCTGAGGACTATGACCGAAATGTGCTGGACCTCGAGGAGGGAGAGGCAGAAACAGCGGAGGACATGGCAGGGAGGGATATGAGCGGAGATGAGGAAGGGCGGGGCTGCGGAGGCCGATGAATGCTGGTCTGGGTCATATACGATATCTCTGAGAACAGTATTCGGAGCAGGGTGGCGAAGCTGTGCAAGAACTACGGGCTGTACCGGGTACAGAAGAGCGCGTTTCTGGGAGACCTGAACCGAAATGAGTCAGACTCTCTGGCACTGGAGTGCCAGGAGGCGATCGAGCAGTCGGATTCCGTCTATGTCTTTCCCATGTGCGAGGACTGCTTCGACAAGATCAAGCTGATCGGCACCGGATTTGACAGGGAGCTGGTCTCAGGGATGACCATAACCAAGGTGTTCTGATGCCCGGTGCGGATATGGATGGCGGTGCTGATGCCGCGGCCTCTCGCGCAGGCGGGCAGGCGGGCCTCCCTGAGCAGGAGATCTTCGTCACAGTATCGGACGCTCTGGAGTATCTCTTCTGCCCGAGGTTCATATTCTTCATATACTGCCTGGGCATTGCCCAGCACGAAGAGCAGAGGTACAAGGTCTTGAAGGGCAGGGAGCTGCATGAGGTCAGAGAGAAGGTCAATCGCGAATACATCCGAAAGAGGCTGAACTGCGTGAGAAAGGAGGTCTCAGTCTACCTCACATCTCATAAGCATCATTTTAAGGGAGAGGTGGACGAGGTTCTCTTCCTGGAGGACGGAACGGCTGCACCGATGGATTACAAGTACGCCGAATACAAGGATATAATTTACCGGACGCATAAGTATCAAGCGGCCTTGTACGGCCTGCTCATCAAGGAGCACTTCGGAGTGGATGTGAAGCGGGGCTTCGTATGCTACACCAGGAGCAATAACTATGTGGCGGAGATAGACCTCAGGGAAAAAGATTATGAGAAGGCAAAGCAAATTGTGCATGAGATACTGATGATAATTCAGAGAGGGTACTTTCCTGAAGGGACAAAGCAGAAGGCCAGGTGCGTGGACTGCACGTACAGGAATATTTGCGTTTAGATGATGGTGATTTAGGGTGATCGAGGCTGTAGCGCGAATTGGTGAATATATTCAAGAAATAAATAAAAATAACTTGATCAGTGGTCTTATTGAAGATCCAAATAACAATGGCAAATATAAGCACGTTTTATTGGTAATCTTAAAGAGGGAACTGGGCGAGTATTCCTTTAGTCATGTTGAACTCCAAGGGTTAAAGAATTATCAATATTATCTTTACAAAGGTAAAAAAGGCAATGCGATAGATGCCACACCAACCAGCAAAATAACCGAAATAGAAAAAACTTTCAATAAAAAATTTCTTAGATGGTTTGATAAATTTGAGGAGTTCCCTATTTCGCAAGACGAAAAACAATCACTCAAGAAAATGAGAACGGCGATAAAGGAAGAAAAAGATAGAATCCTCGCGGAGCTTAAAGATAAGTATTCGCATATCAATTCGGGTGAAAATGGTATTATCAGCCTTGGAATCGAGCAGAATGGGGAATTAAAATATTTAATAGATTGCCAAATATTTAGTGATATATTGTTACATAATACAAGCGAAAAATTTGGAAAGAAGTATGGGAAAAACTCCATTGGGAAAAATTCTCTTTGCTCAATATGTAAAGAAATTAAATCTGAAGTTTATGGTTTTGGAATTCCATGGAGCTTTCATACATTTGATAAGCCTGGATTCATAGCAGGAGGATTCAAAATCAGCGAATCCTGGAAGGACACCCCGGTTTGCTGCGAGTGCGGAACCTTCCTAGAGCTTGGCAAAAAGTATATTGAAGATCATCTCGATTTTGATTTCTATGGCTTTAGGTACTTGCTTGTGCCAAAACTGGCGTTTGGTGGAAATTTTAAAGAGATCCTGGATATCCTGGGCGGAAAGGATCAGAAAAGAAAATTGAAGATTAATAGAGAAACTAAAAATATAACTTCGGATGAAGACGAAATCTTCGAAATTGTTAAAGAGAAAGAAGATTCTATTAGCAATAGCTTGGTTTTCTACAGAGAAGATCAATCCTCCTTCAGAATACTGCTGCTGATCGAGGGAGTATTACCTTCCAGATTGAAAGAGTTGTTCAGGGCAAAAGATAAAGTCGATGAAAGATTCAAACTTTATAAAGAAGTGCTGTTGGAAGAAACGCAGAGAGAGAAAAATCATCTGGAATTCAACTTCGGGGTGCTGAGGCGCTTCTTCCCGCAGGAGTCAAAGAATAGGTCTTTCGATAAGATTTTCCTGGAAATTGTGAACAAGGTTTTCGTGGGAGAAAAAATCGATTATTATTTGCTCATGAACTTCACGATGAGAAGGATCAGAGAAGCCTTCGTCGAAGGCTATCCGACCAATATAGACACGCTGAACGGCTTCCTGCTTTTGAACTATCTAGAAGAACTCGGACTTATCGGAAATTCCAAGGAGATGAAGGAAATGGATGAAAGAGAAGGCAAATTTAAGACTCTCGCAGATCTAGAAGGGCTCCCGCTGGAGCAAAAGGTCGAGCGATTTTTCGAGGCGAATAAGTCATTCTTTACAAGCGATGCCAAGAAAGCAGCATTTTTGGAAGGAGTGCTCACTCAAAAGCTGCTTAACATACAGTGGAACGATAAAAAGGCAACGCCTTTCAGGACTAAATTGCATGGTTTGAAGATGAGTGAGGCATTGATCAAAAAGCTCCTTCCTGAAATTCAAAATAAGCTGGAAGAATACGGGAAAAACTATTACCGCGATTTGGAATCGATCATAGCACAGCACTTTGTTATGGCTGGAGCGAATTGGAAGGAGACAGATGACGAACTGAGCTTCTATTTTGTTCTGGGAATGGATATGCAGAAGTTATTCAAGAACGAAAAAGAGGACAAGGAAGTAATCAATGTAGAGGCATAAAAATGAGCGAAGAAATCAAGAACCGATCTGAGATTCTGTTTATATACGACATAAGAGACGGAAATCCCAACGGAGATCCGCTGGATGAGAATAAGCCGCGAATAGACGAGGAGACGGGAATCAACCTCGTAACCGATGTTCGCCTTAAGAGGACTATCAGGGATTACCTGCATAATTTCAAAGGCCTTGAGATCTTTGTAAGAGAGGTAATCTACGATAGGGAGAAAGGACTCATTCAGGACGGAAAGAAGAGAGCAGCCAACTTCGATAACAACGCGGAACGAATCCTCAATGAATGCATCGACATTCGTCTCTTTGGCGGGGTGATTCCTCTAAAGGAGGACTCGATAACATACACCGGGCCGGTACAGTTCAAAATGGGCAGGTCTATGCACCGCGTGACAATGAAGCACATCAAAGGCACCGGTGCCTTTGCCTCTAAAGAAGGCTCAAAGCAGGCCACATTTCGAGAGGAAGACATTCTGCCTTATTCGCTCATTCAATTTTACGGAATTATAAACGAGAATGCAGCGAAATACACAAGGCTCACTGAGGATGATGTTAAGCTATTGCTGGATGGGATATGGAATGGAACTAAAAGCCTGATATCCAGGACCAAGGCAGGCCAGGTTCCCAGGCTCCTTCTCAAAGTGAATTACGGCAAAGAAAACTATCACATCGGCGACCTTGATAAGATGCTCAAGCTGATAACGGAGATGCCGCACGAAAACATCAGGGGAACAGAGGACTTCAAGATAGACCTCTCTAAGCTGATCTCCAAAATGGCAGGAGAGAGGGGTTCCATCAAGGACATCGAGATCTGCGTAGATGACAGAATGACTTTCTGCAAGGATGGCGCGGATTTTCCGATTGCGAAGCTGGCAGAGGCCACAGGAATTGCCGTAAAGCCGATCGTGTTCTGAGGTCCAGATGCCGGAGAGTGTAATCGTATTCGATGTGTGGGGTGACTATGCCCACTTCAGAAAGAATTACTCTACCACCTCTCCCCTCACCTACTCCTTTCCGCCCCGCACGGCGCTATCAGGACTGATTGGAGCTATTGCTGGCCTGGACAAGTCCGATTACTTCAGGCACTTCTTTAAAGACGCTGCCAAGATCGGCTGCAAGATCATGAAGCCCGTGAAAAAGGTGAGGATCGGCGAGAACCTGATCGACACCAAAAGCGCAGTCAAGATGCATCTCATCAAAAACCGCACGCAGATCAGATTTGAGTTCGTGAAAGATCCCAATTACAGGGTTTACTTCTCTCACTCCGATGAAAAATTTTATAAAAATATATTGGATCTTCTGGAAAACCATCAGTCGGTGTTCACTCCCTGCCTCGGCCTCAGCCAGTTATTATGCAACTTCCAGCTCGTTGGGGAATTTGACTTGAAGGAATGCGGAGAAGATGTCCAGAATATCGACAGCGTAGTTCCGGGAAAATGCATCCTGAAGCCGGAATTTGAAGAGGGAAAGGAGTACTTCTCAGAGGTGATGCCCTGCGAGATGGGAGAGGAGCGTGAGGTCACAGACTACCGGGAGATTCTGTTTGAGAGAAATGGAAAGGGCATCAAAGCAAAGGCCAAAGACCTATGGGTGGTAGAAAATGGAGAGCGAAGCGAGAGAATTGTCTTCCTTTAGGCTGAAATCGCATCCCGATAAGCTCCTAATCGATCATCTGCAGCGAGTAGGCGACTTATGCATGAATACAGTTGAGGAGAACTCGCTGAATATTGAAGATGCGGAGCTACTGAGGGAGGCGGCATACATTGTAGGCATAACTCATGATATGGGAAAAGCCACTCGCTTCTTCCAGGAGTACATTGCCGAGAATGACGAAAAGAAGAAAAAGTCTCTCAAAGCCAGGGAGACCACCCATCACGGCCTTCTCTCCGCATTTTTTACCTATGCGGCCATCAAGGAATACTTGAGCCAAAAGGAGCGCAAGGGAGGGCTTGCTGAGTACTTGCCCATCATTTCTTTCCTGGCTGTCAAGAGACATCATGGGAACTTGCAGAATGCAATGGATGAAATCAAGGAAATTGATACGGATAAAGAAAAAATCCTGAAGCTAGCAGAAGAGCAGATAGGATCTATGGAGGGGAGAAAAGAGGAGATCGGAGAGCTATTACCAGTACTCTTAGCTAAGAAGAATATCAACATAAAAATCGATATTGATAATACTATTAATTATATTCTCAATGGTGCTGTAAATGACATTCGCAGAAAAGAGAAGTCTTTTATGAGGGGATTGAGTGAACGCGGCAATATTTACCCATATTTCATCTTCCAATTCCTCTATTCTGCCCTTTTGGATGCAGATAAAACCGATGCCGGATTGGATGGCATAAATCTGGATCGACTGGAGCTCTCACCCGGGCTCGTTGATGATTTCAGAGATGCAAAAGGCTTCTCCTCAAGCATGAGCGATATCAACAACCTAAGAAATCAGATTTACGATGAAGCCGTCGAGAGAATCAAAGGCTGGGATCTCAATGACAGGATTCTCTCCCTCAATGTTCCTACTGGTACCGGCAAGACTCTAACTGCGCTTTCCGTGTCACTAAAGCTGAGGGATAGGCTTGAGGATGAGCGAAAGATCAAGCCCAGGATAATTTACGCATTGCCCTTTTTGAGCATTATCGATCAAAACTACAATGTCTTTGAAGAGGTCATTCTCAGGCCCACTGCCTCACAGGACTCTAGGCTGCTCCTCAAGCACCATCATCTCGCAGATGTGAAATTCAAGACCGAAGAGAGCGAGTTCGATGTTGATAAGAGCCTTCTCCTACTGGAGGGCTGGAATGCGGAGATAATAGTGACTACCTTCTGGCAGCTCTTCAATACTCTATTCTCTAATAGAAACAAGCAGCTTCGCAAGTTCAACAAGCTTGCCAACTCCATTATCATCCTGGATGAGGTGCAGGCTGTGCCCCATCAATACTGGCCGCTGATACACGATTCTTTGAAGCTGCTCACCGAGAAGTTCAATAGCTACGTTGTATTCATGACTGCAACCCAGCCGCTTATCTTTGACGAGGCAAAAGGAGAGATCAAGGAAATAGCACAGAGAAAGGAGGAATATTTCCGGAGCCTGAATAGAATCAAGCTAGTCCCCAGAATTGAAAAGGCGATGACACTGGATGAATTCAAAGCTCTGCTTGAAACAGACCTGAGCGAGAGGCCAGATAAAGACTTCCTGATTGTCCTCAATACCATTGGCTCGGCTCAAGAGGTATACAGGTTCATCCAAGGCCTGCCCCTCGAAAACACGAATACGGTCTTTCTCTCCACCAATATCATACCAAAGGTGAGGCTCGAGCGAATTGAGAGGATAAGAAAATCCAGGGATGCACCCAGGAAAAGAAGGGTAATCGTCAGCACCCAGCTAATTGAAGCCGGGGTGGACATTGATGCAGATATTGTTTACAGGGATTTTGCGCCACTGGATTCAATTAATCAGGTTGCCGGCAGGTGCAACAGGAACTCCTCTAAGGAGGAGAGAGGCATAGTATCAATTTTTATATTGAAAGATGATCGAAAGGAATTCTATAAATATATCTATGATCCCTTCCTGATAAGCAAGACCCTGGATATTTTAAAGCAGATAAACGGACCCATAGAAGAGCCTGAGTTTCTCGATCTGAACAACAAATACTTCCGGGCTGTGAAGAGAGGGATGAGCGAAGTTGATTCAAAGGAGAGCCTGGAATGCATTTCTGGGCTGGCATTCAAGGGTCTCAGCAAGAAATTCAAGCTCATAGAAGAGGACTATCCAAAGGTGGATGTATTTGTGGAGATTGACGATAAAGCCAGGGACATTTGGATGCAATTTTGTGGTCTGCAACTGGAAAAGAATCATCTGGAAAGGACAAAAAGATATCTCAAGATCAAGAAGGATTTCAGCGAATATGTGATTTCTGCTCCGGACAAATATGCTCATAATCTGCTCATCGAGGATTTAGGAATGGGCTACATCTCAATGGATGAGCTGCCTAACTACTATGATGATGAGACTGGCTTCATGCGCGCCGGCGCTGGAATGGGATCTATGATCATTTAGCGGGGTGTTATCTCCATGATCCTCAAAATCCTCCGCCTCACCCTGCACTCGGACGCGCCCATGCGCGGGGACGGCACAAAGCTTCGCGGCTTTTTTGCAACCAGCTTCAATGAGCATGCCCTTTTGCACCAGCATATCACAGACCGGCTGATCTACAGCTACCCCCTCATCCAGTACAAGATGCTGGAAGAAGGCCCCCTCGTCATAGGGATCAATGAAGGCGCTGATGTGCTTAAGGATATCTACGACAAGTTTGACGAGATAAAACTGGGTGAGAGCAAATACAGCATTATGGAGCGGGGCGTCACAGTGAAGAGCGAGGAGTTCGGATGCACGGAGGAGATCCATAGCTACAGGTTCGCCACCCCCTGGCTGGCATTGAGCCAGGACAACTACCCAAAATACGTAAATGCTGGATGGGAGGAAAAGAGGGATCTGCTGAGGAGAATTCTGGTGGGCAATCTGCTCTCAGCCTCCAAGGGGCTGGGCTATGTGGCCAGAGAGCACATCAGGCTGGAGATCGGAGAGATACGGCATGAGATCTGTCTGCTGAAGGGCGTGAAGGTCACAGGGATCAAAGGCGAGTTCACGGCAACATTTGCCGTACCGCAATTCATGGGGCTAGGCAAGTCCGTCTCAAGGGGCTTTGGGGCTGTAACAGAGATAAAATAGAGATGCTTAGACTGTTTTCTGGCAGAAAAACCCAGTTTTGAGCCCAGCCGCCGGAATGAATTTATAAGGGAATCGATAAATTCAGCTCATGCTCACAGAGGGGTGGGAAAAGGCCGGTTTGACGATGAGAAAACGGAAAAAGGGCGAAAAAAAGCCGCTATCCGAGGGCAAGTTCCAAGAAAACAAGGATTGAAACGTACAGAGAAAGTGATGCCGCCAATTGAACGTCCACTATCCGAGGGCAAGTTCCAAGAAAACAAGGATTGAAACCCTGCTTGCGCGGCGTTCTCCGTGAGGTAGATAGCATCCGAGGGCAAGTTCCAAGAAAACAAGGATTGAAACTCGCCTCTTCACGATTTAGATGTCAACCCCGAGCATCCGAGGGCAAGTTCCAAGAAAACAAGGATTGAAACCTCCCATGATTTATTCCCACCCGTGCGCCTCGAAGTCATCCGAGGGCAAGTTCCAAGAAAACAAGGATTGAAACTCTTCCGATATGCAACCAGATAGGCACAACACCGCCGCATCCGAGGGCAAGTTCCAAGAAAACAAGGATTGAAACTACCGCTCGAGGCTGTCTTCAGAGAGCTTCGGAAGATCCGAGGGCAAGTTCCAAGAAAACAAGGATTGAAACCTCCTGATGGGGTTGAGAGGATGTCCCCGGGATTAAATCCGAGGGCAAGTTCCAAGAAAACAAGGATTGAAACCATCCGCCCGCCAGAACTGGACCGGCTGATATGATATCCGAGGGCAAGTTCCAAGAAAACAAGGATTGAAACCGCAAGAGTAGGGCGTCGTTCATCCTGTCGTCTTTGCATCCGAGGGCAAGTTCCAAGAAAACAAGGATTGAAACATCTGCTTGTGCTGTTTCGATCGGCGCGCCGGTGACATCCGAGGGCAAGTTCCAAGAAAACAAGGATTGAAACTAATACCCCGGAGACATTTCACCACCTTTCCTATTCTATCCGAGGGCAAGTTCCAAGAAAACAAGGATTGAAACTAAGGTGACAGTTGAAAAAGAGAATATCGATCTGGGATCCGAGGGCAAGTTCCAAGAAAACAAGGATTGAAACTTAGGATCTATCCCCAGCTCTTCAGCTACATACAAATCCGAGGGCAAGTTCCAAGAAAACAAGGATTGAAACTCTAATCACCAGCCCGGAGACCCCACCCTTTAGGATCCGAGGGCAAGTTCCAAGAAAACAAGGATTGAAACTATAACCCATTTAAAAGACATGCACAGCTAAAGACGATCCGAGGGCAAGTTCCAAGAAAACAAGGATTGAAACTTTGGTATTCTACAGAAAAACCGCTGCTGCTACGGATATCCGAGGGCAAGTTCCAAGAAAACAAGGATTGAAACTACCTACATCAAGGGCCATATACGATATAGTAGGAGATCCGAGGGCAAGTTCCAAGAAAACAAGGATTGAAACTCCACGTCAGGACCACCCACGGAGCTATCCGCGAACATATCCGAGGGCAAGTTCCAAGAAAACAAGGATTGAAACAGGAGAAAGGCAGAGCGAATAAAGCGGCGGCTGGAATCCGAGGGCAAGTTCCAAGAAAACAAGGATTGAAACTAGGTGCGGAGGTCGAAAATGCAACAGAGGATTAGAAATCCGAGGGCAAGTTCCAAGAAAACAAGGATTGAAACTTACTTCTCACTACATACCTATATGCACGCTTAGTATCCGAGGGCAAGTTCCAAGAAAACAAGGATTGAAACATGTCATCGAAAACATTGCTAACATTGACCTGAAATCCGAGGGCAAGTTCCAAGAAAACAAGGATTGAAACTCGGTCGCCGCGAGGTCGAAGAAAAAAGACAAACCAAAATCCGAGGGCAAGTTCCAAGAAAACAAGGATTGAAACTCGCAGTGTTTGCAATAAGATCCGGGGATAAACTCGATCCGAGGGCAAGTTCCAAGAAAACAAGGATTGAAACCCTGACGGTCGTCATCCCGATCAAGACGGCGTGCACCATCCGAGGGCAAGTTCCAAGAAAACAAGGATTGAAACTTGTCAGGTGGCCCCCATATCGACGATGGCCTTCCATCCGAGGGCAAGTTCCAAGAAAACAAGGATTGAAACTTATTGCATCCCCGCCTACATGAGCATTGCCCATAACATCCGAGGGCAAGTTCCAAGAAAACAAGGATTGAAACTCGTCCAAAACC
>Ga0116146_1002624_pt1 | contig 15750 bp, 10 predicted proteins | sample AD_JPNHG2_MetaG_FD_89748 | JGI IMG/M metagenome (GOLD analysis project Ga0116146, IMG submission 89748) | Active sludge microbial communities of municipal wastewater-treating anaerobic digesters from Japan - AD_JPNHG2_MetaG | ecosystem: Engineered > Bioreactor > Anaerobic > Digestate | place...
CTCCACCAGGACCTCGGCCTGGCGGACGGAGAGCCGCTCGCGGCGGTTGGAGAGGAAGAGGGCCTGGGATTCCCCCAAGACGAGCTTCCGCTTCTTGAGGTAGGCGGCCAAGCGGGCGCGGGTTCTCGCGTTGAGGAAGACCTTGTGGGTCTCGCCCCCCTTGGCCGCCACGGTGACCTGCTTCTCGGCCACGTTCACGTCGGCCATATCCAGGCCGAGGACCTCCGAGACGCGGAGGCCGGTGTTGAGGATCAGGTCGAACAGGGTCGCGTCCCGCTCCGCCTTGGGGCCGCGGGCCTGGTCTATGGCTTTGACCAGGCGCCGCTTCTCCTGGGTGGTCAAGACGTCCGGCGCCGGGCGCCGGCGGTGCTTGAGGCGGATGGCCGCGGCGGGGTTGGCCTCGGCGAGGCCCGCCTCGTGCGCCCAGCGGAAGAACGCCTTGACGCTCGTCTTCACCTTGTCCACCGAGCCGGGCGCCTTGGGCGAGCCGTCAGGCTTGCGCGTGACGGCGGCGCCCGTCAGGAACCGGGCGATGGCGTCGGTCGTGATGGCCTCAAGTTCGGCCTCGTGGCCGACGGCTGTGGCCATCACCCCCAGATCGTGGAGGTAGCTTCCGATGGTGTGGCGTGAGCGGGCGTTGGCTTCGATCTGGGTGCGGAAGCACTCAATTGCCAGGCTGAGCTTCATCGGTCGCGGCCTCCGGCTCCTGGGTCTGCTGGTTGGCGGCCTGCTGCTTGCGGCGGCGCTTCGGCATGGCGTCCTGGGGGAAGGCGACGGCGGCGACGTGGCCCTGGGCCTGCGCCCACTCCAGGAGCATCCGCAGCACGCGGACGATCTGGTCGATGGTCGGCTTCGCCCGCTCCTTGCCGTTGGGCTTCTTGAGCAAGGCGTCGCTCTTGAGGAACCGGCCGACGTCGGCGGGCCGGAGCGTCTTGAGGGCCTTGGCCTCGCCGAAGAAGCCGGCGATGGCCTCGAGGGCCTTCCCATACGTCCTCACAGTGTGCGCGTTCTTCCCTGCCGTCCGCAGGTGCTCCAGGTACTGCGGTGCGGCGCCCTTCAGGGTCAACTGGCTGGGCATGGCGATCTCCTTTCGATCCGTTGTGCCCTGGCCTTCGCGGCGGCGGGCCGTCCCGCTGACGGCCCTTGTCCCGTCCGCTCGTGACACATAGGGGCATAGGTCGCCGCGAATAGCAAGGCGAAAAATGGGATTTCTTTCAGGGGCGTAGCCGTGGCTGTGGAACCGTGCAAAGCGAAGCGGAGGGATGGGAGCCCGTGCGGGGCGCCGGCCGTCGGGGGCGGCAGCCACTGCTACTGGCATGACCCGCACCGACGGGCCGCGCGGCTCGACGCGGCACGCCGCGGGGGGCGGGCGCGGGAGCCCGTGCTCTCCCCGGACGACAGGCAGGCCATCATCGAACGGCTCCAGGACCCCGTCCTCTGGGGCGAGCACTACCTCCGCAACCGCGACGGGTCGAAGCGCCGCTACTGGCCCCACCAGGTCGAGGACCTGCGGAGCGCCGAGAGGAACGTCATCCATCTCGACGGCCGCGACACGGGTAAGACGGTCGGTCTGAGCACGGACGCCCTCCACTTCGTCTTCACCACGCGCGGCAAGCAAGGGCTGATCGCCGCGCCCCACCAGGGACACCTCGACACGATCATCGAGGAGATCGAGCACCAGGTCCAGTCGTGCGCCGATCTGGGCGCGAGCGTGGGCCTCACTGCGCAGGGCAAGCCGAAGATTCAGAAGAAGCCCTACTACCGCATCGAGTTCAGCACCCGGTCCGTGCTCCATTTCCGCCCTGCGGGAGCCTACGGCGAGGCGTTCCGCTCGCTCCATGTCGAGCGCATCTGGGTGGACGAGGGCGCTTGGCTCTCCGAGACCGCGTGGCAGGCGCTCCGCCAGTGCCTGAAGGCGGGCGGGGTCCTCCGCATCTACTCGACGCCCAACGGCCTCCGCAGCACCACGTACTACCGTTTGACCCAGTCGCCCAACTGGCGGGTCTTCCGCTGGCCGAGCTGGCTGAACCCGGCCTGGAGCGCCGAGCGCGAGGCGGAACTCACCGAGTTCTACGGCGGCAAGGACACGGCCGGCTGGCAGCACGAGGTCGCCGGCGAGCACGGCAAGCCGAGCTACGGCGCCTTCAACGTCGAGTACCTCGAACGCTGCCAGGAGCCGATGGAAAGCTACAAGCCGGTCGTGATCACGGGCGAGACCCTCGCCTCCTGCGAAACGGAGGAGGACGTCTTCAGCCGCCTGGAGATGCTCCTGAACCTGGGGCCGCAGGACGGGACGTTCTGGGTCGGCGGGGACCTGGGCTACACCAACGACCCGACCGAGATCGTCGTGTTCCAGGAGGTCGAGGAGGAAGGCCGGCGCCGGGCGAAGCTCGTCCTCCGCATCCACATGGAGCACGTGGCCTACCCGCACATCGCGGTCGTCATCGGCCTGCTGGAGCGGTACTTCGCGCCGATGGGGATCGGCGTGGACCGCGGCGGGAACGGCCTGGCGGTTGTGCAGGAGCTGACCACCCTCGACAAGTTCCGACATTTGAACCTCGAGGCCAAGCTCCACGGCTACGACTTCGGCGGCATGGTCACCATTGCCGAGAAGGAGGGGCTGCCGCTGAAGAAGCGGGCGAAGGAGTACATGACGAGCCTCATCAACCGCGCCCTTCAGCGCGGCGAGCTGCGGCTGCCCAAGAACGACCTCGAGCTCGTGGACGAGTTCACGACGCACACCTACACGCTCGTCAACGGCAACATCATCTACTCCAAGGGCAACGACCACATCGTGGACGCGATCCGGTGCGCGATGCTCGTGCGGGACCAGAGGCGCCTCGACCAGTTCGAGGAGATCGTCCCGACGGTCACCCCTGTGTTGACGGACCCGATCTTCTGGTGAACCGAGGAAAGGAGAGCCTGCAATGGCAGAGAACGAGGTCAAGGTCGTGTCCCGCTGGACGAGCCGGCGATTCCTGCTGGCTGTGGCGGGGATGGTGGTGTCGGTCCTCGTCACGGTGGGCGTGGTCGCCCCGGCGGGGACGGATGCGGCTGTGCAGGTGATCGTGGGCGCGGCGACCCTGGTGCTGAACGTCATCGGCTACCAGGTCACCGAGGCCGCGGTGGACCGGGCGCGGGCTGCGAACGGCAACGGCGAACCGCCCGCGACCGAGTAGCGAGGGACAGCGGCGATGCAGGTCATCGGCCAGGACAACGACGGCAAGCTCTCGGTGGTCGCGGTGACGCCGGACCAACTGGCGGCGGCCGCGGCGCTCGACGCCGGCGTCTTCCGCAAGCTCAACGTGGAAGAGGCGGTGCCGGAGACGTGGGAGGAGCGCGCCAAGCTGGCCTGGGAGTACTACACCGAGGAACCCATCGTCAAGAACGCCGTCAACGCCTGGCGCACCTTTGCCATCGGCGACGAGGTCGGCTTCAACTGCGAAGACGATGGCGTCGAGGCGGAGGTCCGCGAACTCGCCGACCGCGTGGGGCTGGACGCCTTCGTCCGCGACATGGTCCTCCAGCTCCTCGTGAAGGGCGACTGCGTCGGCTACAAGACGTACACGGACAAGGGCGACGACATCGCCGCCGTCCAGTGCATCAATCCCGTGTCGGTCAAGCTCAAGTACGTCCAGGGCGAGCTGACCGAGGTCAAGCAGTTCCCCGAGGATTCTCTGGGCATCGGCGAGGGGGTTGACCTGCCCCTGGAACAACTCATCCATCTGAAGTGGGACGCGCCGAGCTTCTCGCCGCGCGGCAACTCGATGGTACTCCCCGCGTTCCACGCCATCGCCCTCCTGCGCGACTACCGGCAGAGCGAATCCGCCATCGCCAAGCGCTGGACGACGCCCCTGCGTTTCGTACAGGTGGGCGGGCAGTTCGGCTCGAAGCTCGTCATGCCCGACCAGGGGATGCTCGATAAGGTCCGCGACATGCTCAACAAGATGGACCTGAAGTCGGGCGTCGTCGTCCCCTTCTACTGCGACGTGAAGACCTACGGCACTGAGGGCGAGGTGCTCAAGACCGAGGACAAGGTCAAGGAGATCAAGGAGGACATCATCGTCGCCCTCGGCCTCGCACGCAGCATCGTCACGGGAGACGGCCCGAACTTCGCCACGGCCTCCGTCTCGATGCAGAAGATGATCATCATGCTCGGGGAGATCAAGGGGGCGGCCCGGCGGATTCTGCGCTGGGTGCTCGGCGACTGGCAGGAGATGAAAAGCCACGGGGAGAAGACCATCGAGGTCCTGTTCAACGACCTCGACCTCAGCGACGACGCCGACTACCGCAAGCTGCTCGTCGAGCTGTACGACCGCCGGTTGATCTCCCGCAAGAGCCTCCAGGTGCGGATGGCGCTGGACCCCGAGGTCGAGGCGACGCAGACCGAGGCCGAGCGGAAGGAAGTCGATCTCACTGACGAGAAGGTGGTCAAGCCCATCGTGGACCTGGTGATGGCGGGGGTCATCACGCCTGAGTACGCCCGCGAGGTGTTGGGCATCCCGCAGGAGAGGAACAAACCGGCGCCGGACAGCATCGCCGCGCGGCTCGGGGCGCAAGGCGATGTGCCGGACGGCATCTGCGACCAGTGCGAATACTTCGACGCCGAAGAGAACTGGTGCGCCATCCGCGAGACGGAGACGCGGTTCGACAACAACGCCTGCCGCTACTTCGAGGCCACAGAGGAGACCGTGACCACGCCAGCGGCAGATGCCACGGGCCAGCCTCGGGCGGCTGAGGAGTGTGCGCCATGTCGGTAGCGGTCGCACCGACAACGCCGGGCCTCACGTTCGGGGAGTGTTCCCCCCTCGCCGCCCAGGCTGCGCCCAAGCCCCAGAGCGAACGCATCCGCGAGTGGGCCGCGCTGGCCTATAAGAACCGCAACGCCTACGGGGAAAAGACCGCGGCCCGCGTGACCGACGTTCTCGCCCGCGCCGAGAAGGATGTGAAGGCGGCGCTCCTGAAGTATACCACCCTCGGCGACTTGCCCGAGGGCAAGCTGGCGAACGAGAGGAGCCTGCGGCTACTCCAGGGAGAGATCCGGGCCATCGTCGCCCAGGTGCGGAACGAGCATCGGCTCATTCTGGGGCGCGCCGGCGCGGAGAGCTTCAAGCGGGGCCTCGCCCACGGGATCGAGGAGTTCGCCGAGGCGCAGCTCCCGTTCTACCGCGACCTGGACGCCGGCGGCATCGATAAGATGGCAACCAACGTCTTCACCGTCGTCGACACGTCGGCCCTGGACTTCATGACTCGCTTCAACATCCAGCTTGCCGGCGACGTCTCCCGCGACCTGGCCAGCGGGCTCAACCAGGCCGTCCAGGTCGGCATCGCCACGGGCATGTCGGTGCGCGACATCGTGAAGGAGATGGGCACCGTCGTCACGGACAAGGAAGCCTTCCGGCACGCGGGGAAGAGGGTCTTTGGCAAGGCGCAGACGCGGATGGAGCTGATCGCGCGCACCGAGACGATGCGCGCCCACAGCCAGGGGCAGAGGAAGTTCTACAGCACCGTGGGGATCAGCAAGCTCGAATGGCTCACCGCCGGTGACGAGAGGATGTGCCCGGAGTGCGAGGCGCTCGACGGCAAGACGTTCCCCGTGGACCGGTTCCCGCCCCAGCCGAAGCATGCCCGTTGCCGCTGCGGGCACGTCGCGGTGGTCGACCTGCCCATCTGCGGCGCCGGCGCGCTGGCCGCCCGTGCGGAGGCCGTGAAGCCGACCTGCATCCTGTCGCCCGACGACGTAGCGGCGCAAGCCCAGGAGGTCAAGGCCGACGTCGCGGCGGTCAACGAGGCCCTGAAGACCGGCCAGTTCAACTCCCTGACGGTGAAGCAACTTCAGACCGCCGCCAAGAAGCAGGGCATCTCAATCGCCCGGACGAAGGCCGACTTCATCAAGCTGCTGGACGGGATCGAGCCGGGCGTGGACCACTCCGGCCTCTCGGGGCTGGCCCTGAAGTCGAAGGTGATGTACCTCAAGGTCGGCGCCCTGCGCTCGAAGCAGGAGCTGATCGACCTCCTGAAGGCCCAGTACGGCGCCGCCGCGCAGCAGGCTGTCGTCGAGAGCGTCGTCCCGCCGGCCCAGGGCTACGGCCAGTTCACGGTCAAGCAGCTCCAGGAGATGGCGAAGGGCAAGGGCGTCTCGCTGAACATGACCAAGCAGGATGTGATCGACCTGCTGGACAAGGTCGAGCCGGGCGTGGACCACTCCGCTCTCTCCGGCCCGTCCCTCGCCGCGGCGAAGGACAAGCACGGCATCGGCGTCCTGAAGAACAAGCAGCAGTTGATCGACGCCCTGAACAAGCAGGCGGGGGAGCAGGCTGCCGAAAAGGCCAAGACCGAACTCAGCCAAGCCGAGCACGCGGCCAAAGTGAGTCAGGCCGCGAAGGACCTTGTGGCGAAGACGAACGCCGTCCAGGTGCCCGACGACCCCGCCAGCTACCAGAGCTTCTTGAGCGCCGTCAAGGCCGCCGAGGACCAGATCGGGGCATCGTCCATCCTGCCGAAGGAATCGGTCGAGACGTTCGCCAAGGAAGTGGCGGTCAAGAAGCAGGTCTTCCAGCAGAAGATCAACGGCATGTCGGTGGGGGAAGTGAAGAAGCTCGCCCAGCAGGTGAAGATCAAGCACTACCAGTGGGCGAGCAAGGGCGAACTAACCGCCATCCTCACCGAGACCGACACGGCGAAGGTCCAGGCGGCGGCGGACAGCATCGAGGCCAAGTGGTCGAAGTCGACGGGGAAGCCGATCAAGGCGAAGGCGCCGGTTCCCGCTCCCGTGCCCGCTGCGCCTCCGCCGCCTACGCCGGCGCCGGCACAGCCTGCGGTGTTCGCCAAGAAAGGCTCTGAGTTCGACGCGGCGGATGCTGCCTGGCAGGAGAAGGGCCAGCCCAAGAACTTCAAGCTCGTGGGCAAGGCGGACATCGAGGGCGCCCACACCAAGTACTTCTACACCGACGAGAAGGGCGAGAAGTGGCTCTTCAAGCCGGCGGCGGAGGAGTTCCGTGCCTACGGGGACGAGGTCGCCTATCGGGTCGGCCGGCTCATAGACCCCGAAGCCATCGAGGTGCGCGTCATCACACTGGACGGCAGGGTCGGCTCCATCCAGAAGTGGAAGACCGGCCTCGCGTCCAAAGCGGACTTCGCGGGCATTGAGCCGGCCGACCTCTCGCCGCGGGACGTCCAGCAGCTTCAGCGCGAGCACGTCGTCGACTGGCTCCTCTCGAACCACGACGGGCACGGGAAGCAGTTCCTGCGAACGAAGGACGGCCACGTCTACGGCATTGACAAGGGCCAGCTCTTCAAGTTCCTGGGCGACGACAAGCTCTCCATCGACTACCACCCCAACGGCCGGTTCGGCGAGTCGGAGCCGTACTACAACACGGTGTTCCGCGCCGCGAAGGAGGGGAAGGTCAAGTTCGATCCCGCCGTCACCCTTCGCACCATCCGCGAGGCCGAGAAGATCTCCGACGAGGAGTACCGCGCGATCCTGGCGCCCTACGCCGAGCGGCGCTTCAGCGGCAAGACGCAGAGGGAGGCCTTCTACGAGGCGGCCTTGGAGCGGAAGCGGAACATCCGCCGCGACTTCGAGGGTTTTTACCGCGGCATCCTGGGGGAGAAGGACTTCCAGCTCGAGCCGACTGCTGCTATGCCGGCTAAGGGTGCCCGGCTAGGCAAGGCGGAGGTCGCCATCCTTGATGAGGCCAAGCGGGCCGGCTGGCAGGGCAAAGTCATCCCCCTGGATGTGGAAGATGTGGAGGACCAGAACGCCCTGGTCTTCGTCGAGACGGCCGGCGGGAAGCCGCGGACCGTGGTCAAGATGAAGATCCGCCCCGAGGCGGAGGCCAAGGTGCTCAAGAACCTCGCCCTGACCTCGGGCGAGAAGCTCACCGCGGCGATCGGCGAGGTGCTCCCCGAGGACAGCTTCCACGAGACCATCCTCGGCGGCGTCAAGACGGTCAACAGCCATGTGGCGAAGGGCGACCACGAGTACAACCAGGAGAAGCTGGAGAGCGTCCGCAAGCTCATCCCCAAGCTCAAGGACCTCGAGAAGTCGCCCGACCGCGACGTGGCCGCGATGGCGAAGCAGTACCGCGCCGACTGCGAGAAGGTGCTCGACTGCGCCGCGGGCAACAAGAAGTACGCCGGCCAATTCGCCCAGTACCGCAAGCAGTTCGCGAGCGAGCCGGACCGCAAGAAGCCGGCCGAGGACATCACTGCTCGCAAGACGAAGGTCACCGTGCCGCTCCGCGAGCTGAAGGACGGCCAGATCCGCGTGGTGCGGGAGGCTGTACCTACGGGCGAGATCTTCGACCGCCCGAGCCTGAAGGCCGGCGTCCAGTACGAGATCGACCTCGGCGACGGGATCACCGCCTCCTACAGGCCGTGGGTCAGCCAGAACTACTACGCCCAGCAGGGGGAGTTCGAGCTGCGGTTCGCGGGCAATCCCGACCCCAAGCGCTTCGAGCAGGTGATGGAGCGCCTGGAGCGGGTGGGCATCAACGCGACCATTGCCACGCCCCAGGACGCGGAGCTGCTCTACCTCCAGAAGCAGGCCTACGTCCTGAAGATCGACACCTCCCCCGAGTACGCGAAGATGCAGCGGGAGCTCGACGCGAGGAGCGCCAGCAAAGAGGAGCGGATCGCGCAGATACGCGGCTTCTGGGAGAAGCGCCTGGGCGTCCCCGACATCACCAAGCTCCCTGCCTACGACCCCCTCGGCGAGCACCAGGGCCAGTGGGACGACCCCAAGAAGCAAGCGGGCTGGCGCTGCCAGATGCGGTTCGACATCTCCGACGAGGACCTCGAGCGCGAGATGCCCGGCCACGCGGTCTACCACCGCCTGACCGACGACACCAGCCTGCCGAAGTTCATCGACGAGCTTCTCGACACCAACGGGACGATGGTCTCGACGGTCGAGAAGATGCGGGCCGGGATCAAGCCGGGCGGCATGTCGCCGGTCGAGGACATGAACACCGGCGGCGCGGGCTACTTCTTCACCCGCATACGAAAACTCCCCGGCCAGCGCGGCGGGGCCGACGACCCCGGCCTCTACTTCAACAAGCGGCTCCTGCGGCGGATGGACGCCATCACCTACAGCAGCGACAAGTACGGCCGGGTGACTGGTGACACGGTCCGCGACAACCGCAGGAGCAGCATCGAGGATTGGAAGCGCCTGGCGTCGCACCAGGGGAGCGACGAGACGATCTTCAAGCATTCGGTCACCCTCCTCGACAACATCGAGGTCGTGGCGGTCCGGAATGCCGCGCAGCGGACCCAGGTGATCGAGGCCTTCAAGAAACACGGGATCACGCGGCTGCCGGACGGCCGCAAGGTCGAGGACATCGTGGTGGTGCCATGAGCATGAAAGAAGCCATCCAGGCGGAGAAGGCCAGGCTCCAGGCGGCGCTCGACGCCGTCACGGCGCCCGGCGCGACGATGAGCATCTTCTTCCCCGACGGCGGGTCACACCGGTTCGAGGTGGACAGCATTCTGGTGTTGCGCGCCATGCCCCAGGTGGACGCCGCGGGCAACGTGGCCCTCTGGCGCTACGACCTGATGTTCAAGGAGGTCGGCTACGACCAGGGGATGCAGTTCGTCCACCTGATCAGCGAGGCCACAGCGGGCCAGCCGCATGGCCAGAGCATGATGCTCGAGGACGAGCACGGCAACAGCTACGTGGCCAACGCCATCGAGCCGGACATCGACCCCGCGGAGAAGAAGCTCTTCGCCGACTGGCGGGGCTGCAAGTCCGCCCACGCGATGATGTTCGAGCGGATTGACCGCCAGTTCCTCGAGGAGTACACGCGCATGGCAGAGGCAGGTGTCGAATGAAGTTCCTCTACATGATCGAGTATAGGCCTTCCATCGATGCCTACGTCCCCATCGGCGTGTGGTGCGTGGGGGAAGGCCCCGGCCTCGACGTCGAGATCCGAATGCTGCCCGACTACCCCGAGGAGCAGGAGGAGGCCGACTGGGTCATCAACCACCTGGTCGAGGCGGGGGCCGAGCACGTGGGCCGCGAGTTCCTCGAGTACCACCAGGCCACAATATCCCCGTACCGCGGCATGCGGTCGAAGGTGTTTGAGACGGACCAGTACCCCAACCGCGAAGCTCTATTCGCCGACCTGTTCAAGCAGATTCAGCAGGGGAGGATTCGATGAAAGCAACGGCCATGATCTCCATCTGTATCACGGTCAAGAACCGGTCCCGGCTGGTGCTCGGCGGGCGCGAGCTGCGGCTCCTGCCCAGTTGCCTCAAAGCTATCGTCGGGTGCGTCAAGCCCGAGGACAACGTCGAGCTTGTCATCTCCGACTGGCGATCGGACGACTGGCCCCTCGCGGAGTGGGCGGCGGAGGCGGCGGGGCCGCTCCCCCTGAAGCTCGTGCCCATCGACGGCTACTTCTCGCGAGGCCGGGGGCTGAACGTCGCCTTCGACCATGCCCAGGGCGATGTCCTCCTCTTCCTCGACACTGACATCCTCATCTGCCGCGAGGTGATCGATGTCGGCCTCCAGTGCGTGGCGGCGGGCAAGGCCTTCTATCCCGTCTACTACCAGTTCACCAATCCCGACCACACCAATGGGAAGTGGTTCCCGTCGAGCTATGGCAACGTCATGGTCACGCGGGAGCATTTCCTCAAGGCTGGGCGGTGGCCCGAACTCAAGACCTGGGGCCGCGAGGACAACCAGCTTCATGGCGCCCTACGGAAGATCGTCCCGATCGTCCGCCAGGTCATGCCGCGCATGGTCCACCAGTGGCATCCCGACAGCTTCGCCTGGAAGAACCGCTACGCCGATCCCCAGTACGGCGAGACCAGGGGGGCGAGGTAGGAACGCGATGGAACGGGTCCCGAACGTCATCCACTTCTGCTACGGCTTCCGCCCGGATGCCCCGTTCGGTCTGCTGGAGTACCTTGCCGTGCGGTCGGCCCGCGACCTGAACGCGCCCGACGCCGTCTACCTCCACTGCGGCCACGAGCCGTCTGGCCCCTGGTGGGAGCGTGCGAAACCGATGGTGAATGTGGTGCGCACCGAGCCGCCGACCGAGGCCTTCGGGCGACCGCTCTGCCATCACGCCCACCAGACGGACTTCATGCGGCTGGAGATTCTCATTCGCTACGGCGGCATCTACCTCGACGTCGACACGCTGTGTCTGCGGCCGTTCGGTGACCTCCGGCGGCACGAGTGCGTCATGGCGCGCCAGGGGAACCGCGGCCTGTGCAATGCCGTGATCCTCGCCATGCCGATGTCTCGCTTCCTCTTCGAGTGGCGGGAGTGCTTCCGCTGGTTCCGCTCGCGCGGGCGCGATGCGAACTGGGACGAGCACGCCGTCCGAATCCCTGGCCAACTGGCGAAGGAGTCTGGGCTGCGGGACCACATCCACGTCCTGCCCGAGCGCGCGTTCTTCTACCCGCTCTGGACCCAGATGGGGGCGCTCTTCGAGAGCGGAGACCGAGGCCTGTTCGACGGGTCCTACTGTGTCCACCTGTGGTCCACGCTCACCCGCGACCGCTGGCTCCGCCGTGTGACCCCAGAATACGTAGCCGCCTCGGACAGCAACTTCGCCTTCTTCGCCCGCCGGCACCTGGAGGGTCAAGCATGAGATACGACCTGGGCGGCATCGGCAAGGGCAGAGAGGGCTGTCTCACGGTGAACCTGGTCGAGCCGTGCGACATCGTGCACGACATCACCGACCTCGACGGGTTCATCCCCGGCGACGGCGGGGTGGAGGAGTTCCGGCTCGTCCACACCCTCGAGCACGTCCACCCGACGAAGTACCGCCAGTTCCTGCTCGACCTGAGGCGGAAGCTGCGGTGGGGCGGCGAGGTCCGCGTGGTGCAATCGGACGTCGGGGCGGTCCTTCGCCAGTGGCTTCGCGGCGAGCTTCCCTGGCGCGCCATGAGGACCGTGCTGTTCACGCCAGAGCACGTCCTTCGGGAGGAGCCGCTCCGCGTCCACTACAACATGTGGACGCAGGAGGAGCTGGCCCGCGACTTCGAGGCCTGCGGGTTCCGGGTGACGGCGTTTGACGCGGGGTCCTGGCGCTACGACCACCTGGACCCCTTCTTCCCTGAGGAAACCCTCCGCTGCCACGGGACCCCCATCCTGAACCTGGGCGTCCTGGCAACGAAAGAGTGAGCGATGGAACTGTTCGCCACGGACATGCAGAAGCTCGACTTTCTCCTGGAGACCGACGCCGAACTCCGGCTGCTCGGGCTCGAGGCGGAGGCGGCAGCCGCGGAGCGCGAGGAGGAGGAGCGCCCGAAGTACGTCGCCACATACATCGGCTCGAAGCAGAAGCTGATCGACTGGATTTGGCAGAGCACGCCCGATGGTGTCAAGAGCGTGCTCGACGCCTTCAGCGGCTCGGCGGTCGTGGCGTACATGTACAAGACCAAGGGCCTCCGAGTCGTCGCCAACGACAGGCTCCGCTACGCGTACCATACGGCCCGCGCCATCATCGAGAACCGGTCGGTCACCCTGGGCGACGCCGAGATCGAGGCCCTCGTGGCCGACAACCCCAAGGCCGGCGACTTCGTCCAGAAGACGTTCAAGGGCATCTACTTCAGCGAGGGCATCCACAAGGTCATCGACACGATCCGGGCGAACACCGACGCGCTGAGCGGGTTCAAGAAGGACATCGCCCTCTTCGCCCTGGGGAAGACCTGCATCACGGGGAGCTTCGGCCACTTCTCGTCAACCACCGAGGCGGCCAAGCGGAAGTACACCCCAGAGCAGTTCAAGGCCCGGTTCGCCGAGACGGCCCGCCGGATCAACGCCCTCGTCTTCGACAATGGCCAGGACTGCAAGGCCATGCAGAAGGACATCCTCGACGCCGTGGCCGAGGCGCATGTGGACATGGCCTACTTCGACCCGCCCTACGCCACGCACTTCTCGACCACGAACTACGAGAAGAACTACCACTTCATCGAAGGGTTGATGACGTACTGGGACGGCCTGGAGATCGAGACGGGCAACAAGATCCGCAATTATAAGACGGACCACGAGACGGTCACCAAGGCCAACGCCGCCCAGTTCTTCGACGGCTTCTTCGCCAAGGCCCACCACATCCCCCACTGGATCATCTCCTACCGCGACCAGGCGTATCCGTCGGAGGCGGAGATGAAGAAGCTCATCGCGGCCCACGGGCGCGCGTCGCGCATGCGGTCGAAGGACCACGAGTACATGATCACCAACGTCCACGGCGCCGCTTCCCATGCCAAGGAACACCTATTCATCTGCCGGCGCGAGGCCGTGCAGAGGGCAGCCGCGGACCTCGGGGGCGAGGCCCTCTATGCCGAGGCCATGCACGCCGAGGCGATCTGGGAGGAGACGGCCAACGAGATCCGCTACCGCGTGCGCCCGCCCGAGCACTTCCGCCCCGACACCTTCCATCGCAAGAAGCTCAAGGGGGTCGACGGAGTCTCCATCATCATGGCAAAGCTGAAGGAGGAGCATGTCCCGGGGGACGGCGACCCCGAGTCCATGGTGGTCCAGGCCTTCCGCTTCGTCCGAAAGACCGACGAGAACCCCGATGGGTGGACGATGGAACGCGCGAAGAACTGGGTCGCCGAACACGAGAAGGAGATCAAGGCCGACGACGAGGCGCTCTTCGCCGCGGCAGCCGATGACGAGGAGGGGGCGCTGGCTGCCGTGGCCGGCGAGGAGGCCGAGGGCCTGGCAGCGGACGCCGAGGGCGAGGAGGAGGAAGCCCTATCCCTGTGCGGCGACTTCGACCTCGACGTCCTCGAGACCATCGCGGCGCAGGAGAATGTGCCCCGCGTCACCGGCTTCATGGGGTCGAAGCACTTCATCATGGGCTGGATTGACAAGCAGGTGCCTAAGGACGCCAAGAGCCTGTTCGACGCCTACGCCGGCGGGTGCAACGTCGCCTACTACTACAAACGCAAGGGCATGAAGGTCTACGCCAACGACCTCCTGAGCTTCCCCTACCACCTCGCCCGGGCCGTCATCGAGAACTCCAAGGAGACCCTGTCGGCCGAAGAGGTCGAGGCCCTCTTCGAGCAGAATCCGGACGCCGGCACGTTCACGGTCGACCACTTCAGCGGCTACTACTACACCAAGCCGATCCTCGCCTGGCTCGATAACACCTGGGCGAACATCCAGAAGCTGTCGGGCTACAAGAAGGACATCGCCCTGGCTGCCCTGGGCAACACCTGCAAGGCGAAGGCTCGGTTCGGGCAGTTCTCCCGGTCGAAGAAGGGCATGCGGGGCCGCCTCAGCGACGACCACGAGCGGGCCCAGCACAGCCAGCTTGGGAACATGCCGCTCTCCGAGTTCACCGAGACCTTCCGCCGCTACGTCAAGCAGATCAACGGGCTGGTGTTCGACAACGGGCAGGAGTGCCTGGCCTTCAACGCCGACGCGCGGGAGGTCATCCCCAAGGTCAAGGCCGACGTCCTCTATTGCGACCCGCCCTATGTGACCGAGTTCGGCACCAACGACTACGAGTCCGACCTCCACTTCCTCGAAGGCCTGATGACAATGTGGAAGGGGAAGACGCTCAGCGACGACACCCGCCGGAGCTTCCCGTCCCGCACGCGCTACACCAAGGCGGCGATGAAGGAGATGTTCGAGGGCTTCATCGGGGCGGGGAGGAAGAACTACGGCACGATCCTGATCAGCTACCGCGACCACGCTTTCCCCACCCAGGACGAGATCAAGGGCATGCTCGCCCAGGGCTGGGAGAAGGTCAAGGTCAACTCCATCGACGTCGAGTATGGGATCGTGCCCTACGAGGCGAAGCGCGGGGGGAAGTTCGCCAAGGAGCTGCTCTTCGTGGCCTCGAGCCCGAAGGCGATGGCCGCCGCGGCGAGCGACGGGACGGTGATTGAGCCGAACCACACGTCGTTCCCCATTGAGCTGGCCTTCGCTGAGGAGGAGACGCCGTCGGCGCAGGCGATCAACCTGGGCGAGGCGCCGGCCGGCGACCGCGAGTTCAGCTTCGTCCTGTGCCACGTGGGCACGAACAAGAACGGCGACCTGTTCAGGCGGGAAGAACTCCAGGCGCGGCACCAGACGGCGGTCAACAAGAAGATCGACCTCAAGCACAGCCAGGACTTCCGCGACATCGTCGGCGGGGTCGTGGCCAGCGAGTTCGTGGACGACGACGCCGGCGGCCACGTCGAGTGCGTGGGCGAGTTGTACGTGGCGGACAACGAGAACGCCCGCCTCGCCTACAAGCTGATGAAGAAGGGAATCATCAAGCAGGTCTCGATGGAGTGCGACTACGAGGAGGGCGAGTGCTCGGTCTGCGGCAAACGCGTGAAGTCGAAGGCCGACTACTGCCTTCACCTCAAGAAGTTCAAGGGCGCGGAGTTCAAGGGCAAGCCCGTCTGCGAGATTCTGCACGGGATCACGTTCACCGGCCTGGGCCTTCTGGACAGGAAAGGAGCCGACGAGAAGGCCCGGATCACCCAGGTCGCCGACGCGGTCGGCGCGGGAGCGGATGCCTCATCCACCCAGAAAGGAGGAACCGAGGCAATGGACAAGGACAAAGAGAAGGACAAGGACGAGGGGGCCGAGCGCGAGGCGGCCAAGAAGCCGAAGGCCCCCGACGAGGGGGGCGGAGCCGAGCCGTCCAACAAGGACGCGCGGATCAGGGAGCTCGAGGGCGAGAACCAGAAGCTCAAGGCCCAGCTCGTCGAGCTCCAGAAGGAGCTTGAGAAGCTCCAGGCCAAGGAGAAGGCCGCGGCGAACCGCGCGCGGGCCGAGAAGCTGATGAAGAAGCTGGA
>Ga0116146_1002625_pt1 | contig 15735 bp, 9 predicted proteins | sample AD_JPNHG2_MetaG_FD_89748 | JGI IMG/M metagenome (GOLD analysis project Ga0116146, IMG submission 89748) | Active sludge microbial communities of municipal wastewater-treating anaerobic digesters from Japan - AD_JPNHG2_MetaG | ecosystem: Engineered > Bioreactor > Anaerobic > Digestate | place...
CAAACCCCGAAGCGGAAAAAAATGGCACTCATCGATTTCCGGGATGGAAGAAAGCAGCTTTTGTTCGGAAGACCGCCTGCAGGCAAGGTAAATAATCGTATCGCCCGGATGCCGTTTTTTCCATTCTTTGATAACCGGAAGGGCGGGATAGATATGCCCGAGCGTTCCCCCGCCGACGAAAATAAGCGTTGCCATTTAAATCACCTCCTGATATTGGCTGACATTTAACAAAATACCGAGGGAAATAAGGGTAAAAATCAAACTCGATCCCCCGTAACTGATAATCGGCAAAGTTATCCCGGTAACCGGAAGCAGTCCCACCACCACCGAAATATTGACAAATACCTGGACAAACAAAGAAAGTCCCATTCCCAAAGCCACATACATCAGATATCTGTCTTTAACCCGCACGCTGATTTTGACGGTCTTGTAGAAAATAAAGAAATACAAACCGATGACAAACGCTCCCCCGATTAACCCCAGTTCTTCGACGATAATCGCAAAAATAAAATCGTTTTGAGGTTCGGGCAAAAAGAAATGTTTTTGCATGCTGTTGTTGTAACCCAAACCGAATAACCCGGACGGCGCAATCGCAAAAAGCGATTGAATGCCCTGGAATCCGCTACCCAAAGGGTCTTGCCAGGGATTGACAAAAGCCAAAATCCGTTCGATGCGATAGGGCGCGCTGATGATTAAAGCTACTACCCCCAATAGTCCCACCAAAAGCAAAAAAATAAAATACTTTAGAGGCGCCCCGCTTAAAAACAAAAGCAAAATGCTTGATGCAACAATCACAAGTCCCGTTCCGAAATCGGGTTGGAGGATAATCAAGGCAAAAATGATGCCGATAATCAAAAGAAGCACCAAAAAGGGGAAAAATCTGGATAGCTCCAAGGCATGTTCGCTTAAAAATTTGGCCAACAGCAGCATAACGGTCAGTGTCATGACTTCGGCAGGTTGGATGCTGAAGTTGCCGAAACCGATCCAGCTTCTGGCACCGCCCCTGACAATCCCGATTCCGGGAATCAAAACCAAAATCAACAATAACAAGGCAATAAAAAAATACCATGAGGTATACTTTTTAATTGTCATGATATTAATACGCATCGCAAGATGCATCCCGATTAAGCCAAGGCAGGCAAAAAGCAGCTGGCGTTTGAAATAATAACCCGCATCGTTGTATTTGAATTTTGCCACCACATTGCTTGCGCTGTAAACCATCAATAAACCGATAGCAACCAGAATCAGAATATCGATATACAATAGTTTATCAATGCGCTTGTTCATATTTATACCCCATATCATTTTATCGATAATTTGAAGCAAATATGACAAAAGCTTGCCCATAAGGCAAGCTTGCGTTGCAAAACGAGGATTTGCAGATTGTCGGGTTTTTTTGCAATTCGCAAACAAACCTGAACAGCAGGATTCCATAACAAGAATATTGATAAACCAACTGTCTTCATCAAAAAAACCCGCTTCGGGCAGCAATAGGTTGTTTGTCAAAATATATTAAGCAATTTTCTAAAAAGAAATTGCCGGTAAAATAGGATTCGATTTCCCAGGAATTATATATCCTCAGGCAATATGTACTCCCGGTTTATCCCCGAGCTAATCTCGGCAATGCCGATAATCGATTTGTCCCCATCTTTCCCCTTAATCGTTCGGTTTCTTTTCCAGGAATCGCATAACCCTAGCAAAAAAGAAAAACAGCGAAAACCATCGGGTTATCACTGTTTCTAATCAACCATTTGGGGGCAAATAAGTTAAAAAGAAAATTGACTTCTTACTGATTGGCATTTCCTAGATATTTAATCGCAAACGCATCCTGTTCGGTTTTATCGGTTTTGGATAGTTTCTTCTGACCGAAATCAATCGCAAATTCCTGGTTGAGATAAGTTATCACGAATTGGCCGTTCTCGTTGCGCCCCTGGCAAAAAGTAGTATACCAATTTCTTACTTCCGTTTCTTTTTCGGCCAAACTCAGATTTTCCAAATACGGCGGATAAATGAAAGTATAATATTGGTCGTCCAGGTAAGTGTCTTTTTTGATCAGTTTATCGATTTGCAGGTTTTTGCCGACTTCGTAACGGGTGTCGAACGGCAAAGGTATCAAAGCCAATTTGTTTTTGCCGTCTTGTTTGACTACCATCAACGATATTTCCATAATCAAAGTGGTATTCGTGGTGTAACTGTAAGTGTAGTACACTGTTCCCCCGCTGGTAAAGGTTCTAAACTGATAGGAATACCTGGTGCCGAATTCGTCCCACGCCACCCGTTTGATTTCGGTGGAATATCTTGCAGGAGGATCGATGGGCAGTTTTTCCGCACCGAATCGGGCATATCCGTCGTCGTTGGGCTGATTTTGAACGCTGGTATTGATATAATGGTCGCCGAAGGTTGCCAAATGATTGGCCATGGCTTCGCTTACCTTATAATGGTCGTTCCCTGCCAGCAAATACCGATCCGGAGTACTGAAACTGGCAACGTTCAGGGTTCCGGGATAGTCGAAGCGTTTTTCGGGAATCGCGGTTCCTTCAAGCAAATGTGCTTTGATTTCCTGAGGAAGCGAAAGCGTTACCCCGTTTTCGTAAGGTATCGTTTGATTTTGGCAGGCACAGCCAGTAACAAGCAGCACCAAAAGAATAGCAAAGATTAGCTTTTTCATCAAAAATCGCTCTCGCTTTCGTTTAGACCGTAAGAAGCATAGAAAGCTTCCTTGAATTCCAAAAAGCGATCCTCTCTGATGGCTTGTCTGATGTCTGCCATCAGTTGCAACAAGAAATGTATATTGTGAATACTTAACAGTCGCATTCCGAGAATTTCGCCCGCTTTGATTAAGTGGCGAATATAGCTTCTAGTATAATAAGTACAGGTATAGCAATCGCACTTGTGGTCAACGGGCGTAAAATCTTCCTCGAATTCTTTGTTCTTTAAAAGCAAACGTCCTTCGGAAGTGATAGCGGTACCGTGACGGGCGATTCTGGTCGGAAGCACGCAGTCAAACATATCGACGCCGCGTTCCACACCATCCAAAATGGCACCCGGGGAACCGACACCCATAAGATAACGGGGTTTGTTTTCGGGAATAAGCGGTGTTGTATAACTCAGAACCTCGTTTTGGATTTCTTTCGGTTCGCCCACGCTTAAACCGCCGATGGAATAGCCCGGAAAATCCATGGCCACCAATTCTTTGGCACAGTATTCGCGGATATCCCGATAATCGCCGCCTTGGATAATTCCGAAAAGCGCCTGGTGGTCGGGATTCCGGTGGGCTGCCTGACCGCGTTTAGCCCATCTGATGGTCCTTTCCACCGATTTTTCCATATACTCTCTTGAAGAAGGATAAGGCGGACATTCGTCAAAACTCATCATGATGTCGCTGCCCAAACTGTTCTGGATTTCAATAGCTATTTCGGGAGACAAAAATAACGGGGCCCCGCTTTTATGGTGTTTGAAATAAACCCCTTCTTCCTTGATATTGCGTAAATCCGCCAGAGAAAAAACTTGGAAGCCGCCGGAATCGGTTAAAATCGAACGGTCCCAATTCATAAATTTGTGCAGACCTCCCGCGCGTTCGATCAGTTTGTGTCCCGGTTGATTCCAAAGATGATATGTGTTCGCCAGGATGATATGAGCACCCGCTGCTTCAAGTTCTTCTTTGGTTAAGGTTTTTACCGTTGCCTGGGTTCCGACCGGCATAAAAACCGGGGTTTCGAAGGTAGAATGGTCGGTTTGGATAATTCCCAAACGGGCCATGGAGTTAGGATCTTTTTTCAGTAATTGAAATTTAAAGGCCATATTGCACCTTCCTTTATTAAATATTGTATCAAAAATGGAGAAATTTATCAAGAAATGTTATATAATAACTCAATATTGGAAACATTATTAATTGGAGGATTACCATGACAAATGAAATGATATGGATTATCTTCGCCATCGTTAATTTTGGCTTGATAGTCTTGTGTTATTACCTGTTCGGCAAAATCGGCCTCTTTGCCTGGGTGGCCATGGCAACGGTCCTTGCCAATATTCAGGTCATGAAAACTATCGAATTGTTTGGCATCACCGCTACCTTGGGCAATATCATGTACGGTACGGTCTTTTTGGCCGGAGATATCTTTAACGAAAAGTACGGCAAAAAAACCGCCCAAAAAGCGGTTTTCGTCGGTTTCTTTATTAATCTTACCAGCGTAATCATCATGCAAATTGCTTTATGGTTTCAAGGAACCCCCGATACCGTTGAAATGAACGATTCGCTGAGCGCCATCTTTAAATTGATGCCGATTATCTTTATCGCCAGTTTAATCGCTTATTTAACCAGCCAATTATTGGACATCGCCATCTTTCAACAAATCAAAAAAAGATGGCCATCCGAAAAAATGCTTTGGCTGCGCAAAACCGGTTCGACTTTAATCGGACAAGCCGTCGACACCCTGATTTTTGTAACGATTGCCTTTGGTTTAAACAAAACTTATACGGGTATCGTTTTTTGGGAAGTCATGTTGACTACTTATGTGGTAAAAGCGATTGTCGCTTTGCTTGACACGCCGTTTATCTACATGATTCAAAAAATTAAACCGTTAAACGAAAAAGACGCCCAAATTGCTTAAGCTTGGCAATTCCAGCGTCTTTTTTTCTATTTTTCTTCTACTTTTAAACGTTCTTCCAGTTGCTGTCTCAAATCTTCGAAACCTTTTTTGCCGAGCAACGCAAACATGTTGCGTTTATAACTTTCGACACCCGGTTGATTGAACGGGTTGACTCCGGTCATATAACAAGACAAGCCGCAGCTGAACATAAAGAAATACAGCAAGTAACCGATATTTTCTTCATCGAGAGCCGACAATTGGATTTGAATATTCGGAACTCCTCCGTCCACATGGGCAAGAAGCGTTCCGCGCATGGCCTGACGATTGACTTCCTCAACTTTGGTTCCGGCCAAATAATTGAGTTGATCCATATCATCGTCTTCTTCGGTAATTTCAATTTCGCTTAAAGATTTGTCGATGCTTAACACGGTTTCGAACATCGTTCGTTTACCTTCCTGAATGTATTGGCCGAGCGAATGCAAATCGGTCGAGAATACCAAACTGGCCGGAAACAGTCCTTTATGGTTTTTTCCTTCCGATTCGCCGAAAAGCTGTTTCCACCATTCGCAAATGTAACTCAGTTTAGGTTCATAGGTAACCAAAACTTCGATGAGTTTGCCGAGCTTTTGATCCATCAGGTAACGCATGCTCGCATATTGCATGGCCGGATTTTCGGAAAACGGCAAGGTAAACGCATCAATTTGCGCTTTTTTGGCTCCTTCAAGCAAAGCATAAATATCGATGCCTGCGGCTGCCAAAGGAAGCAAACCGACGGCTGTCAAAACCGAATAACGTCCCCCGATATTGCTCGGCACGCTGAACGCCTGATAACCGAGTTCTTTGGCTTGGGTGCGAAGAGCTCCGACAACGGGATCGGTCGTGGCATAGATCCTTTCGTAAGCATCTTTGCCGTATTTTTCGATTAACAAATCCTTGAGGAACCGGAAGGCAATCGCTGGTTCCGTGGTTGTTCCGGATTTGGAGATAACGTTAATCGAGAAATCTTTATCCTCAAGGTAAGTCAGCAGTTCTTCCAAATAACTCGGGGAAAGCGTATGTCCGGCAAAAATGATTTCCAACTTTTTTTCTTTTTGAGGAAAATACGGTTCCAAACTGACCAAAACCGCTTTGGCCCCTAGATATGATCCGCCGATGCCGATGACCACCAAACAATCGGAATCCGCCTGAATGGTTTTTGCAGCTTCCATGATTCGCAAAACTTCGTTTTGGTCATACTCGACCGGCCAGTTCAGCCATCCCAAATATTCGCTTCCCGCCCCGGTTTTGCTGAGGAGAGTTTTGCGCGCCTTTTCGGCGGTTTCCTGGACGGCCAAATAGTCGCTTTGGTCGATAAACCTTAGCGCTTCTTTGATATTGACTTTTAACATTAATTCACCTAAATCCTTTCAATCGTGGCTATAATTTGTTGTTTTAATTTATCAATAAAACTCTTGGCTTCATTGACGGTCTTGCCGACAATCGCAATATAGATTTTCAATTTCGGTTCGGTACCCGACGGACGAAGCACAAACCATCCGCCGTCGTCAAAAATGTATTTGACGACTAAGGATTGCGGGAGGGTTAGCGGTGTTTCGGTACCGTTTTGATAACGGACGCGTTTTTCGTAATCTTCCATGACTGCGATTTTCTTTCCGGCAAATTCGGTAAATTTGGCTTCCTGGAAATAACGCATGATGGCGTCAATCCGCTTCTTGCCTTCAAAGCCGGTTAACGCGATATTGTGGACATCTTCCAAATAGTAGCCGAATTCTTCATAGATATCGTATAAAACATCGAGCAAAGTTTTACCCTGTTCTTTGTAGAAAGACGCCATATAGCAAAGGGCAAGCGTTGATTGAAGGGAGTCTTTATCACGCACGAAATCTTCGATTACGTAGCCGTACGATTCCTCAAACCCGAAGAAAAATTCTTCGTCGGTTTTTTCCAAACGTTTGGCTTCCGCGCCGATAAATTTAAAGCCGGTTAAGGTTTGGGAAAGGAGCAAACCGTAGCGTTCGGCAATTTGTCCGGCAAGGTTGGAGGTAACAATCGTATTGAAGACCACTCCTTTTTTCTTGCGGGCTTTGTATTGGGCAAGAAAATACAGCATAATCGCACCGGTTTGGTTGCCGGTCAGCAACTGATAACCGTTTTTGGTCTTAACCGCAATTCCCATCCGATCCGCATCCGGGTCGGTGGCAATCAGGTAATCCGCATCCACTTTTTCCCCTAACCGAATCGCCAAAGTAAAGGCACTGGCTTCTTCCGGATTTGGGCTTACCAAGGTGGAGAAGTTCGGATCCGGGACCATTTGTTCCTGAACCGGAATTACCGTAAAGCCGTGCTTTTCCAAAAGTTTGACCATATGAACGCTGGCCGTACCGTGAAGCGGCGTGAAAACAATTTTAATGTTTTTCTTGTTATTGACTTTGACGTTGAAATGTTTCGGAACCTGCGATACCCGAGCCAAATAAGCATCGTCGACGGTTTTATCGATTAAGGAAATCATGCCGCTTGCCACGAGTTGTTCAAACGAGATTACTTCAATCGTAAACGGATTGTCAATTTCGTTGACTTTGGCAATCACTTCATCCGCAAGCTCCGGTATCAATTGACAACCTTCATGGTCGTAAACTTTGTAACCGTTGTAAATCGGCGGATTGTGGCTTGCGGTAATCATGATGCCGCCGGCGGCCTTCAAATGGCGAATCGCAAAACTCAGTTCCGGAGTCGGTCTTAAGTCTGAGAACAAATAAACTCTTACGCCCCGGGAGGCTAACACTTCCGCGGCCGCTCTCGCAAAGGTTTGCGAATAGTGCCGGCAATCATAGGAAATTACCACACCTTTTTGTCTTAAGTCGGGATAATGTTCAACCAAATATTGATAAAATCCCAACGTGGTTTTTCGGACAATATAGATATTCATCCGATTGGTGCCAACACCGATGACACCTCTTAAACCCCCAGTGCCAAAAGCCAGGTCTTCGTAAAAGGCATCTTCCAAGGCTTCGGGGCTTAAGCTTTCCAGTTCTTTTCTTAGTAAAGGATCCAAATTAGGATAGTTTTTCCACTGGCTTATTTTTTGCGCAGTTTTTTCGTTCATGAATTAATTCTCACTTTCTGGTTTCGCGTATGCTTTGACAAAATTGTAATAAGCACCCAACATGCCGCCGTCGTTGGCATGTTCGGCATTCAACAATACCGCATTCCGAAAGAATGCCGGGTCTAAAATTTTCTTTAATTCCTGACGGATTTCCTGGGCTAAACGTTTGCGATTGCTGATGCCGCCGCCGATAATGATGGCTTTCGGATCGAAAATATAGAATAGGTTGGCAATACCGTAAGCAAGGCTTTGATAAAACTCTTTTACGATTTTTACTGCCAAAGCATTCTTTTCGTGGTTTTTGTCATCGTAAATTTCGAATACTTCGACACCGTTATTGACCGACAAACCGGCTTTCCGGGCTGCCCGAACAAGCGAAGCCGTCGAGCAAATCGCTTCGAATTTTTTATCCGTGATAAACATCCGACCAAATTCGGCGCCGTTGTAGAAAGAACCACGCCAAATTTGTCTCCGGATGACGATTCCGCCGCCGATACCGGTGCCGATTGTCATCGTCAGGTAGGTGCTCATTTTTTTGGCAGCACCCGATTCACCTTCCGCTATCGCAAAGCAATTGACATCGTTGTCCGCGAAGCATTCCAAATTGAAGTTGTCTTTAAAAATCTGTTTGAAGTTTAGACCCAAAAATTCCTTAATATGCTCAGGGGCAGCGATTACCGTCCCCGTTTCGATATTGATGGAACCAGCACAACTGACGCCGACGCCTTCCACTTTGTGTTTTTTAAGCATTTCGCGGGTTGTGTGGACCAATCTTAAAATCAATGCTTGTTGACCTAATGCGGCATCCGTTCTTACGGACGCTTTTTCAATTAAATTACCGTCTTCAACAATTCCATACTTAATGTCCGTACCACCGATGTCATAGCATAGTACTTTCATAATTTCCTCCTATATTTACATTTATTAATTCCGCTAATAATTGGTTTTTTCCTTTCCGTTCTTCAATCCGTCCGCGGATGGCAATCAACATGCCGACCGCCAATTGGTATTGCTTAAACGTGCTCGGAAAAATCGTAACATCTATCTCGCCGCTATCGTCTTTGATAATTCCAAAGGCCATCTGCTCGTTGTTTTTGGTGGTAATCAGATTCAATCTGGTCAAAATCCCCAGTACTTCGACAGTTTTACCTGGTTTTGTCATGGCGATTTTGGTATAACGGCGGTTTTGGTAAAGGTGGTTAAATTGATCGAATATATTGTATTGGAGATTGACACCGAGCATTCGCTTTTCTTTTTCCAAAAGCGTTCCGAACGGATATTCGATGTCGCTGAAAGTCGGTTTTATCAAATCGTAATCTTTCATAAAAGAATATTCGCTGCGCGAAATGATGGAAGGCATTTGTTCCACCATCGTTTTTTTGGTTAAACCGAAAGCATCGAAAGCTCCGCTAAAAATCAGGTTTTCGATTAGGTTTTCCGGCAAAATTTTCTTCAGACGGATTACGCCGTCTTCAAACGATACAAAGGCCCCGTTTTTTCGTTCCGCCAATATTTGCTCGGCTTTGACTTTGGTAATCCCGAAAACGCCGTTAAGCGGAAAACGGATTCTGTCCTTTTCAACGGTAAACTGATCCGAACTTAAATTGATGTCCGGCGGAACCACCCGAACTTTGAACTGTTTGGCTTCCTGAAGATAGGTTTCCAAACTGCTTTCGGAACCGATGACGGTGCTCATCAAAGCCGCCAGATAATATTGAGGAAAGTTGGCTTTAAGATAAGCCGTCTCATAGGCCACCATGGCATAAGCCACCGAGTGCGCTTTGTTGAACCCGTAATCGGCAAACCGCACAATGTAATCATATATTTCCTCTGCCACCGCTTTTTCATAACCGCGCCGGCTCGCGGCTTGGACGAACGGAAGCCGTTCTTTTTCCAAAATCTCGCGGTTTTTCTTGGATACCGCCCGTCGCAAAACATCGGCTTGACCCAAGGTATATCCGGCAAATTTTCTTGCTATCAGCAGGATTTGTTCCTGATAGACAAGCGTTCCGTAGGTTTCTTTCAAAATCGGTTCCAAATCGGGATGAAGATAGGTCAGCGGCTCTTTGCCTTTTTTCCTTGCCACAACCTGCGGTACCATTTCCAAAGGACCGGGCCGATACAAGGCCAAAGCAAGGGTTAAATCCGAGAAACGGTTGACCCCTAATTCCATCAGCATTTTGCGCATTCCGGCCGATTCCAACTGGAACACGCCGGTCGTCCAACCTTTGGAAAGCATTCTGAACGTTTTGAAATCCTGAAAATCGTTCGGAATCGCAAAAGATGGATAATCTTTTTGAATCAAATCGAGGGTTTTTTTGATATTGGAAAGGTTTTTCAAACTCAGAAAATCCATTTTTAAGAGGCCCAAAGCTTCCAAATCGCTTGCCTCATACTGAGTTTGGTAAATCCCGTTCATACCTTTATCCAAAGGGGTATAATTGAGCAAATTTTCTTTGGTGATGACAATTCCCGCCGCATGCGTCGAAACAGTTCGCGGCAAACCTTCGAGTTTGGAGGCAAGGTTTATTACCTGCGCGATATCGGGATAGGTTTCGGTAAGGCTTTTCAGCCTTGAGTTACTCGCCAAAATCGATTCCATCGATTCATCGCTGTTTCCGACGATTTTCAACAATTCATTCAGCCTGGTTTCCGGAAGTTTGAGGATTTTTGCCGCTTCCCGAAGCGAAGATTTCAGCTGAAATGTGCCGAAGGTGCAAATTTGCGCCACGCGGTTTTGCCCGTACTTTTCGCCGACATATTTGATGACGGTATCGCGGGCATCGTCCGGAAAATCGATATCGATATCGGGCATGGTAATCCGTTCCGGATTCAGGAACCGTTCAAACAACAGCCCGTATTCCAACGGGTCGATTTGCGTAATGCCCAAGCAGTAACTTACCAGGGAAGCGGGTGCGGAACCCCGGCCGGGTCCGACATAGATTCCTTCATTCTTGGCATATTTAACAAAATCCCATACAATCAGAAAATAATCGGAATAGCCCATCTTTTTGATGATGGAAAGTTCGTGTATCAGCCGTTCGCGGTAAGTTTCGTACAGGTGTTCTTTTTTGGTCAGACTTAACCGTTTGGACAAACCCTTGAGACATAACGATTGCAAATAATCGTCGCTGTCCAGGTCCGTCGCAAACTCCGGCATGTGGAAAGTATGAAAAGAAATATCCACACGGCAAAGCGAGGCTATTTTTTCGGTGTTTCTGAGCATTTCTTCTTTTCCCGCAAATCGTTTCTGATAATCTTCCGCGGAATAATAGAATAAATCCGTTTCTTCCTGAGACAAAGGTGTCAGAACACCGCTTTTGATGGCTTTAAGTACTTGGTATACTTCCTTGTCCTCGGGCTTTAAGAAACGCGCACCGTGCAGGGCTACCAAAGGAAGGTTGATTTTTTGGGCAGCCTGTTCGATTATTTCGAACCAAGGGCTTTCGGTTTCGTTCAGGCTCAAACCCAAATAAAGGTAAGGAAAGGTTTGTTTTAACTTTTCGACTTTTGCAAATCGCCTGTTTTGCAATTCATAAAAAAGCGAAGACTCCGCCCCGGGAATAACCGCAATTAAATCCCTGGCACTCGCAAGCAATTGTTCCCATTCCACCAAGCCGTCGTTAAATTTGGCTAAGCTTGCAAGTTGCATGAGATTAAAATACCCGGAATTGTTCATCGCATAAAGCAACAAATAATCGGATTCCTGTTCATTCCGGTATTTCAGTTTCAGACCGATAATCGGTTCGATCCGGGCTTTCTTGCAGGCCTGATAAAATTTCAGGGCACCGTGCAAATTGCCTTCATCGGTTATGGCAAGATGGGTGAAGTGATTGTCGGCTGCCGCTTCGACAATTTGGGCGATTTTGCAACTGGACTGAAACATCGAATATTCCGTCAATACATAGAGCGGTACGACCCTCATTGGCAATCACTTCCTTTTTATTTTAGTATATCATAATCATTTGTCCTTTTCAAGCAGATAAAAGAAAAAACCAGATTTCTTCGCGAAATCTGGCCTTTTTTTAATCATTTTGGGTGTTTTTGGCGCGTTTCTTTTTAAAATAATTCACACCGAAAAGCACGATAATCAAGCCCGTAAATCCGAGGGAAACAATCAACGGAAGAAGCGAACCTTTGTTCTGATACCGGGATGTGATGTTTTGGGACAGCACCGTAATTTCCTGCGGCGTCATGGCTTTGGCCGGAGCATTTACTTCCAACCCCGCGCTTTCAATAATCCTGCCGGTACGTTCGAAAGAAAGAGAAGCAAACGTTACGTTCGGTTTGGAAAAATCGCCCTTATAACTGAACAACTGCTTTCTTTGCCAGATTCCGTCTCCCCGTTCCACCAGGGCGTTGATTTCCACCCGGTAAATCCCTTTTTCCGGCAAACTTACTGATAAAGTATCGTTTTCCAAAAAAATCAGCCTGGCGGATAAGGCTTGGCTATCTTTATAAACTACCATTTCCAACGCTGCCAAGGCATTGTCCGAATCGGCAATGTCAAAAGAAAGTTTTAAGTTGTCTCCGGTTTCTTCTTTGACTATGATTTCCGGGACTGCCCGTAAAACCGCTACTCTGATTGTCTGATTGACGGGGATAACTTGACCCTGATTTGAAAAAGCTTCCGTTATTTCAAAAACCGAAAGTCCGCCTTCTCCGGGAGTCAGTTCCAAAAACAGGGTTTTCCCGAACTGGGTCCCAGGATGACAACTCCCGTTCACGATAATTCGGTCAATCTCCGCCGGATTTTCGAGTTCCACCCGAACCGAAACTTTTTCCCCTTTTTCCACATAATAATCCGCCGGGATATGTCCGTTTTTGCGCGGATAATTGGCTACTGCATAAAAACGGTACGTTGTTTCCCGGCCGTAACCGTCCAAAATCACCAGTTCGTATTCGCCGGGAGTTTCGATGATGTAACCGCTGTGAATTCGTTCGCCGTTTAAATAGCCCTTGCCAAAAAAGGCCAAAGTAAACGGCAGTCCGTAAATACCCTGATCGATTACGTTCACATAAGGCAAAACGGTTATTTTTTGCTTCAGTTCAAGCGTTTGGCCGTTAAGACGATTGATGTTAAAAGTTGCTTCGTATTCGCCCGGCATCGTCTTTTCGAAATACGGGTCGACTTCTTTAACCGAAACGGTCAAAGGTTCAAAATACGATTCCACTTCGGTATTTTTCGTCAGATTCTCCTCGTCCCAATAGGAAAGGTAAAGCGGGTCGTTTCGCTTGATGTGATACTCTTCGATTGTTTTTTTGACGATTTTTCCGCTCTCTTTTAAGCAGACGACCAAACAGCCGTTTTCGATTTTACCAGAAACAACAGACCCCGTTCCGATGGTTTGATCATCTTCCACCGCCCGGCAGGCAACATCCCAAACAATACCTTCCGGGGTTTCTTTCAGCAGAACATAAAAACCGCTCGGCGATAACATGCCGATTAGACTGTTAAGACCGGAATAAACTTCGTGTTCCAGGCAGGTTAAATCCAAGTCCAACCGATAATAATGAAAGGTGCTTTTGGTCTTAACCAGGAAGAATAAGCCCTTTTCGCTGAAATAAGCATCATATAACCGTTCATCACCGCTTTCGTGGTTAAAATAAACGGTTTGCTCGATTTGGAACGATTTGTTTAAGCGGGCAACAAAAGGTTTCCTTTCGCCTTTGCTTCCGACATGGGCAAAAGGTCCGTTCAGGCTGTGCGCATCTTTCTGACCGAAAACATACGGAATATCGTCAAACCAAAACAAAGCGGTAAACTCTTCGAAGGCATCTCCCCCAAAATAATAAGTCTTCAGTTCCTTAAAGGCATAATCCAGTCTGGCAATTATCGCATTGTTGCTTTTTTCGCCGACCAGCCAAAGGTCAGATTCCCGAAGCTGCAATTGATTGACCTTACCGAAAGCATTGGCTCCTATTTCGGCTTGGAAACTTTGGCGGTTTATTTTATAGAACGAATCGGCAGTAGCAAGCCAAAGATAGTCGTTATCCCAAGTGTGTGTTTGATACGACCCTTCGATTGTTTTTACAAGGAAACCGTTTCGGTAAAGTTTGACATAGTTCTTGTCGCTGTTGCGAAAAACAGTCAGTACCACTTCGCCTTGAATATCAATGATTTCTTCTTCGTCAAAAACCTGATTCAAGTAAACCTCTTCCGAAATTTCGCTTTGGGCAAAAGCCTTTAAAAGAGGACCTTTAATAAACATCAGACAAAAAAGCGGGATTAACAAAAAACGCAAGTTTTTCATCTTTATCACCCCTTCACCCTACTTATGAAAACCGCCCCCGCAAGCAGCGCGCTTAACGGAATCAGCCACACCCAGTCGGTTTCTTGGGTCTTCGTACCGAAAACCGGATTATCCGGATTTTTGATAAAATCGAAGCGCGCTTCGTCTGAAACCGTTTCGTCAACGTAAACTTTAGCTTTTCCCGAAGCAACCGGTTCGGTTATATCGGCTTGAAGCGAAAGAGGAGCTACTTTAAACTTTTTCGAAACAATCTGAAAGTCTTTGCCGGTCAATTCCAAGATGTAATCTCCCGGTTGGTTCAGACGTGTGCCGCTGACAATTTCTTCGCCGTTCAGTTTTCCGTTCCCGTTGAATTCGATTTTTACCCCAAGGTCGTAAATCTGGTTGTTTTCCACGCTGACCTGCGGCAGAATGGTCCAGTTCTGGCCATAAACAAAGTAAGCTAGATTCGAAGAAAAGACATAATAACCGGGATATGTTCCGAACAATTCGAAAGAGTCCGGCACTTTGGATAAACTTGCATCATGATCCAGGGTTTCCAAATTAACCATCACTTGGTAATCGTGCTTTGGCCCGTTTTCAGCAATAACGGTACTGCCCAAATGGTCGATTTGCAGAAAATCGACTTCAACGACTGCCGTTTGCATAAGTTCCTGGTTTGCTCCGATGATATGACGGAAACCTCCGTTCACAAATTCAGGATTAGTGATGCCGCCGGTCTTTAAACGGTAACTGCCCAAGAGGTTTTTCGACCCCAACTTTTTGTAACTGATTTGGGGTTGGTTATTCCTGACGGTTAAATAACTCAGATAATTACGGTCCGTAATATATATATCCAAAACATTTGTTTCTGCTGTGGTGAAATCTTCGGCAACCTCCATTGACAAAGCAGGACCGACTTCGTATAAGGCATCTTTGAAACTTTGGCTGGAATAATGGAAAAATTTGACGAGCAGATAGATTTTATCCCGGGTTTTGATTAACTTTAACGGAAGGGCTTGATAGGGGTGCTGATATTTGGCTTCCCCAAGCACATTTCCCAAAAAGTCCACTTTTAGGGTTTTGAAGGCAGCATAAGTTTCGTCCGGTAAAAGATTATAACTTTGGGTCAGATATATATAATTATCTTTCAATACCGCATTCGTAAACGCGTCATCCCCGTCCAACGGATAAGTTTTGACCGTTTTTAAGGCAAGGGTTGTTTTGTCGACCTGCGCCAAAAAGGCATCTTTGCCTTTTCGGGTTTGATCAAACGGGGCATCGACGGAAGCGGTCCATCCCACCAAAAAGTAAGAATTGTTGCTTGCTACTATATCCAATCCCCCCACTTCGCCTTTCGTACTTAATTCCACCCGTTCGATTTTTCTTGTTTCCGTATTGATGCGAAACATCCACAGCACCCACTCGCCCTTAGCCGAACGGTAACGTCCCGTTCCGACCAAATAACCGGAATCATAAATCATTTGGGAAACTTCGGTAAAGGTATTGTAATAAAGGAGCAGCGAATATTTAAGAGTGTTTTCCTCCATAATGTTGATAAACACATTGTGGGGAGGGAATTGGGGATTCCGTTCCTGGTATTTGTAGGCGTAGGCATAAGTTTTTTCGTCGATTTGGCAACTGGCATAAAGTTCGTCGTAATAAACCGGATTATCTTCGGGAAGATAGTTTTTTTCCAAAAAGTATTCTTTTTGGTCCTTAGCAAGAACCATAACCGGTTTTTCCGCCGTTGTTCCGTCCGGAGCCTGATAGGTAATCGCATACGACCCCGGCTGACCGAAGTTAA
>Ga0116146_1002629_pt1 | contig 15705 bp, 8 predicted proteins | sample AD_JPNHG2_MetaG_FD_89748 | JGI IMG/M metagenome (GOLD analysis project Ga0116146, IMG submission 89748) | Active sludge microbial communities of municipal wastewater-treating anaerobic digesters from Japan - AD_JPNHG2_MetaG | ecosystem: Engineered > Bioreactor > Anaerobic > Digestate | place...
ATTCAGAGGGTCACCCAGGCCAACGAGCGGGTCGTTATCAGCACCCATACGATTGCCCTCCAGGAACAGCTCATACAGAAAGACGTGCCTTTCCTCGCAGCCGTCGGACCGGAAGAGTTCACTGCCGTCCTGGTCAAGGGGCGGAACAACTACTTGTGTATTCGCCGATTGAGACAGACTAGCGAACGACAGACCTCGCTGTTTGCCGATTCGCTGCGTGACGAGCTCTGGCGAATCGAGGACTGGGCGTACAAGACGACCGAAGGTTCGCTCGCCGAGCTGGACCCCGTGCCCGATCCCCGTGTCTGGGAACTGGTTCGGAGCGAGCACGGCAATTGTCTCGGACGCCCCTGCCCGCATTACAACGCCTGCTTCTATCAGCGGGCTCGCCGCCGGGCGGCCCATGCCCAGATTCTGGTGGTGAATCACGCACTGCTGATGACCCATCTGGCCCTCGGTAGACGAAAAGTCTCGATCCTGCCGCCGTATCAACTCGTGGTGATCGACGAAGCCCATACCCTGGAGGCGGTCGCCGCAGACCATTTCGGTCAGTCGGTCTCCCAGGGCCAGGTTCGGTTCCTGCTGAACCGCCTCCACAGCGAACGCACCGGTCGTGGCTTTCTGTCGGTGTTCGGTGCCCGGGAGAGTCTTCGGGCCGTTCACCGCGCCCGCCTCGCGGCGCATCGCTTCTGGGAAGACTTGTGGGACTGGAAGCAACTCCACGGCCGTCCCAACGGCCGGGTGACCGATCGAATTCCCGTCGATGATCCCCTGACGGAAAGCCTTCGCGCTCTTCGGATCTCGCTTCTCGCCTTGCAGGACCGAATCACCAGGCAGGAGGACCTCGTCGAGTTGGCCAGCCTGGCGGAAAGAACCGGTGCGCTGGCCGCCGAACTCGAGAGCTTGCTCGGCGAAGCACGACCGAATACCGTTCGCTGGCTGGAGGGTCGGGGCCCACAAGCAGGAGACATCACGCTTTCCGAAGCACCCATCAGCGTCGCCGAACACTTGCGCGAGCACCTCTTCGGAAAAAACCGAAGCGTGATCCTGACCAGTGCGACACTGGCCGTGGGGCGGAAGAACGGCTTTGCCTACATCCGCTCGCGCCTGGGACTCGATGAGGCCGATGAGATCCAGCTCGGATCGCCGTTCGACTACCAAAGACAGGCCGAACTCCACATCGAGGCCGGCATGCCTGAGGTGGATGACGCCGACGCGTTCCTCCCGGCCGCGGCCGACGCGGTGGCAAGACACATCGAGTCGACCGACGGCCATGCTTTTGTGCTGTTCACCAGCTATGAGATGATGAGCGATCTGGCCGCCCGGTTGCGGAGTCGACTGCAGGATATGGGCCTCCGGTTGATGGTCCAGGGCGAGGGCATGCCGCGCTCCCTGATGCTGGAGCGGTTTCGCAATGAGCCCGGCTGGGTCCTCTTCGGTACCGACAGCTTCTGGCAGGGCGTCGATGTGCCCGGTGAGGCTCTCACCAATGTGATCATCGTCAAGCTGCCGTTCATGGTGCCCGACCGGCCCGTGGTCGAGGCCCGGATCGAACACATTCGCGCTTGCGGCGGCAACCCCTTCATGGATTATCAGCTTCCCGAGGCGGTGCTGAAGTTCAAGCAGGGCTTCGGCCGGCTGATCCGCACGCGGAGTGATCACGGCAAGGTGGTCGTGCTGGACCGACGCATCAAGACCAAGCGATACGGCAAGCGGTTTCTGGACGCAATACCGCAATGCCGGGTGATCGTGCACGCCTGAAGGCCGGTCAACGAGGTGTGACGATGATACGAAATGGGTCGTCGTGCTGCTATTACGCAATAAGCTTCTTTGCCTGCGCTCTGGCATGCGGCTGCGCGGCCACGAAACCACGGCCTTCCTATGGTAGCAAGCCGATCTTCGAGGAACGGGTCCTCTTTCAGTCGGGCGAGGGCGGCTATCACACGTACCGGATTCCCTCGCTGATTGTCACGCCCAAGGGTACGCTCCTGGCCTTCTGCGAAGGCCGCAAGAACAGTGCTGCTGACTACGGCGACATCGACATTCTGCTGCGACGCAGTTCCGACAACGGCCAAAACTGGAACCCCGTTCAGCTCGTTGTCGACCACGGCCCAAACACTATCGGAAACCCCTGTCCGGTCGTGGACCGCCGGACGGGGAGGATCCGACTGCTGCTCACCGGCAACCTTGGTGATGACAGCGAAGACAAGATTCTCAAACGCGTGGCCAGGCAAACGCGGACCGTTTGGGCCTGCTGCAGCATCGACGAGGGCCAAACGTGGACGATGACCGTCGATATCACTGCCGACACGAAACTGCCCGAGTGGACCTGGTACGCCACGGGTCCGGGTTGCGGCATTCAGCTTGAGAACGGCCGGATGGTGATTCCCTGTGACCACAACGTAGCCGAGCCCGAGGATATCCGGCGATCACACGTTATTTACAGCGACGATCATGGGGAGACCTGGAAAATCGGCGGGGTAGTCGGAAACCACGTCAATGAATGCCAGGTAGTCCAACTGGTCGACGGGTCCTTAATGCTCAACATGCGCAATTACGCCAGGGGCGAAGATAGGCAGAATCACCGGGCGGTGGCGACCAGCGGCGACGGGGGGCTGTCGTGGTCGCCGATTTGGTGGGCCAAGGAGCTGGTCGAGCCCGTCTGCCAGGCCAGCTTCATCCGGTTTACCAAACGACCCAATTTCAGCAAGAACCGGCTCCTGTTTGCCAACCCCGCCGGCATCAAGAGAGAGAAGATGACCATTCGCGTCAGTTATGATGAAGGGTTGTCTTGGCCGGTGGCAAAGGAAATGTATTCCGGCCCGTCAGCCTATTCGGCCCTGGCGGTACTGCCCGACATGACCATCGGGTGCCTGTACGAACGCGGTGAAAAGAGTCCTTACGAGACGATCACCTTTGCAAGGCTCTCGCTGGAATGGATCACCGACGGATTGGAAAATCCGTAGGGCATGGTCGAGCGCAGCGAGACCTGCCGATTTGCCCTGCCGATTTTCCCGTAGGGCATGGTCGAGCGGAGCGAGCCCTGCCGATCTGCCTGCCGATTTTCCCGGTAGGGCATGGTCGAGCGCAGCAAGCCCTGCCGATTTTCCCGTGGGGCATGGTCGAGCGCAGCGAGACCTGCCGAATTGCCTGCGGGCGGCAACGTATCAGCGATCCAGGGGCGGCATTCCGATCCCCCGTCCCAGGGCTTGCTCGATGATGTCCCGAGACAGCAGGGCGCAGAGGACTTTCAAGCGGACGTAGTCCTCGCGATAGAACATGTACCCATTGTGGGAGTTGTTCCAGGCCTTGGTCCCCGAATCCTTGATCAGGTACCACATCTGCCCCTCCTTCTCCAACCATCCCACCAGATGGACATCGTGATCGTCGCTCGTGGATGCGTTGAAGAGCCGCATCTGGCGCGCGCCGTCGTCAATCAGAACCGGCGGAATGTCAAACGTCGGCACCACCGCAAAGCCTTCACGAAAGCAGTAGCCTGGCTCCGTGTTGTCGATACCCAGACAGACGGTTCGACCGACGCGGGCCGCGTGTCGGATCACCCTTACAAAGTCGTCGAGGCGAACGTTATAGTACCGACGGCTGTGCCACCAGTTGTCCACCACCTTGAACTCCGACCATTGGTCATAAGGAACCTGCATGGTCGACATGACGCTGACATAGTCATCCAAATCGAGTCTGACGACCTGTCTGAGATACTCCCGCGGCGTCATGACCTTGCCGTCGGTCGTTACCGTCTCCGGCGGGCGGCCCAGATGCTTGTCGAGGATTCTTCGAACCGCGGCGACGACCAGCGAATCGTCCCATCGGCCCTCCAGCTTCACCTTTGCCAGATGAGCTGCGATTTCGTGGTACGCAGCCGCATCTTGGAGAATCTCATGACCTGCTGCCAGCCCGCAATAAGCCTCGGCCGGTACCACCCCGTAGCTCCGCCAGATCCGCAAGACGGCATCGGGCTCAGAGCCCCTGTTGAACACCGACTGCCCCCGCGTGCGGACAGATTCCCGGGCCTTCTCGACAAATTCCCAGTAGTATGTGTGGGCAACGGACAGCCGCAACTCACGGCCGGTCTGGCGGTGGACTTCTGATTCCAGGAACGACGTTGCCGAGAAGTCCCAGCACTGGCCGGTCAGCCCCTGCGACACCGGCGGCTGGTGCCAGGCCTGTTTGAAGTCGGCGGGTGATTTCGGCGCATCGACCGTGGACGAATCCAGCATGAGTACCGGCCCTGGTTCCCCTGGCCGGGTCGCCGGTTCAATCCGTTGGCCCAAACGCTGCTTGAACGCGTCCGGATACTCATGCCAAACGGCTCTGTCTTGTGCAGACGCACATGAATGCCACGCCGCCAGTACCGTCGCCACGATCGCCCGCCGCACGATGGCGTGTCTCATCAGATGGTCCTTCCCTTGCCGATAGATGCCCCTTCTTGTTCGATACGTCCCCGAGCTTGACGTCTGTCCGCTCTGAAAACCCGCGGAGGACAACTCGGTCAAGCAAGGGGAAAACCACTTGCCGGTAACATGGAAGGTGATGAGCAGGCCGTCCACCTCTGCCGGCTCCTGCGCCCCGATGAGTACTATACCACGAGCGGGGAAACGACACATCGGTGAATGCAAAAGCGCCTCGCCCGGTAAGGCCGCCCGAATGGGTGCATGGCCCCGGCCCACCATCTTCCGCCGACTATCTGGCGGAAATCTACGAGACCCGCTATTCTTTGCGGAACGCGGCAGGCAGGAGCCCCGAAAGGGGCTGCGTCCGTCTTTGTCGCTTGTTGGCAGACATGCCGACGGATCGTCCGACATCCGACAGCACAAATGGAGCCACAATGAGCGATGCTGTGACCCAAAGCGTCAGTTTCCTTGGTCGGTTCACCGTCCTGAAGGGCGCGGCTCGCGAATTGTGGATCACCTTCGCCATCAAACTGTTGGGCATAATCGCCTACAGCGTCATGAACACGACATTCGTCCTCTGGTTGTCGTACGACCTTGGCTACAGCGATGAGCACGCCGGATATTGGGTGGGAGCGTGGTCGGCGCTGATGACGCTGCTCACCGTGCTGGTCGGCTCTCTGACCGACGCGATCGGTCTCCGCAAAGCCTTCCTGCTCGGCGTCATCGTCTGCGTAGGAGCCCGGGCGGTCATGACATTCACGGCCATCCCGTGGGTGGCCCTGGGAGCCGGTTTGCTTCCGCTGGCTCTCGGCGAGGCCTTGGGCACACCTGTGCTGGTGGCCGCTATCCGCCGATACTCCACTACCGCTCAGCGATCGATTTCGTTCTCGATCTTCTACGCAATGATGAACGTCGGCTTTCTTATCGCAAGCTATATTTTCGACTACGTCCGCGAAGGACTCGGTGAGCATGGCCGGTTTACCCTGCCGCTGGTCGGAATCGAGCTGACGTCCTACCGCACGCTCTTCCTCATCAGCCTTATCGTCGAGATCCTCATGCTGCCCATCGTCTGGCTTATACGCGAGGGCGTCGAAGCCACCGACGAAGGTGTGAAGATAACTCCCGGAGAACGAAAGGGCCCGCACGAAAACGTGCTGTCCGCCCTGATACTCATGATTCGGGACACCTTGCGCGAAAGCGCCCGGATCTTTGCGGGCCTGTGGCGGCAGTCAGGTTTCTATAAGTTTCTCGCTTTCCTGGCATTGGCCGCCTTCGTCCGGCTGATCTTCATTCAGATGTACTACACCTATCCCAAGTTCGGCATCCGCGAACTTGGCGAAGGAGCGGCAGTCGGGCGTCTCTGGGCCATCAACCCGTTTCTCATCATCTTCCTTGTCCCTCTTGTCGGCGCGATCTCTCAGCGAATCTCCGCATACAGAATGGTCTCCATCGGCAGCGCCATCGCCGCCGCGTCGGTGTTCATCATGGCCATGCCCCCCGCGTGGTTCCAGCCTCTCGCGGATGGGCGATTGGGTCATCTGATCGCAAACACCTGGCTCGGAGGCGGTTCACGCTTCACGCCTGACGATTTCCTCGACCTCCCGTCGCTGACCCGCAGGTTTGCCTCTGCTTCCGATCCCGCATCCCTTGCCGTGAGCGAATCGTTCTCGGAGGCAACAAGAGCCCTGCTTCATCGGCGGGTTGCGGTGGCTGACAGAATATCCCGGTCGACTCAACATCCAAGTTCCGCGCTCTTGATTGCGGCCGACATTGCCGATCCTGACTCCTTCGTGGCGAGGTTGCAGAAGGATCCGGAGCCGGCAACCAGGCCCGTCTCGGACTACCTGTGGGGACGGTTCCCCGCCGCCCAGAGGCAGAAAATGACCGATGCGAATCTGCCCCCCACGAAAAGAATCGCTGTGTTGTTGGAGGAGTTGAACCGGGTACTGAAAGACGAGTCCTTCTGCGAAAAACATCGCGACGTGTTCCGCGCTATTCAGTTGTCGGAAGCGACGCGAGCTTTGCTGAAGCTCGACCCCCGTGGCTCGGAGGATGTCCTCTCCAATCTGTCAGTACTCCAGAATCGACTTTTGCTCGAGGATGCATACCCGTCGCACATCGCCGCGAGCGACCATCCGTTGCGGGCGGCGCTCGCACATGATCTGTCGCGGATGATCCGCAAGAGTACCGTTCACATCCGGTTTGCTGACGGACGGCAACTCGCCGCCACACGGCCTGTGCTGGAGGATGTCTTCTCCGTCGAGATTGCGAGGAATCGGGTTGGAGTCCCCGGTAGCGTCAGCCCTTGGTACGTCATGATTTTTCTCTTCATCGTTCTGCTCTCGCTCGGCGAGTCCATCTATTCGCCGCGGCTCTACGAGTACGCAGCTTGCATCGCGCCCAAAGGACAGGAAGCCTCCTACATGGCTCTGTCGTATCTTCCTTTCTTTCTGGCCAAGCTCTTCGTGGCCACGTTCTCTGGCGTTCTGCTTGCCCGTTATTGTCCCGAAGCAGGCGACAGGCATTCCGGTACACTCTGGCTGATCATCGCATTGATAACTACAATCGCGCCGGTCGGTTTGGTAACACTGCGCCGATGGATCCGGGTTCCCGAGGCCGGGCGCGGCGATTGAGACATGGTACGAAGGCCTGACGACCCAACGAGCCCGGCAATGAGCAGACGGTTGCATTCAGGGAGGTGATGTATGAGATTCTCCAGGCTTTGCGCCTTGCCGGTCATGCTCGCATGGTGTGGGCGAACCACCGTGCCGGCCGCTGCCGCCGCCACCTCGATCCCCCCGACAGACAAGGTCAAAATCGGCGTCATCGGTCTTGTCCACGGCCACGTCTACGGTTTTCTGGAGGATGCGGTCAGGCGAACCGATGTCGAGATCGTCGGCTTGGCTGAGCCTCGCGAGGAACTGCTTCGCCGCTACGGCGAGAGGCACAAGTTCCCCGAGTCGATCCGATTCAAAGACCTGGATCAGATGCTGGATACTGCCCGGCCGCAGGCGGCGGCCGTGTTCACCGACACGCTCGAGCATCGCAGGGTCGTCCAAGCATGTGCCCCGCGCGGCATTCACGTCATGATGGAAAAGCCCCTCGCGACCACGATGGAACACGCCCGGGCGATCGAGAAAGCCGCCCGCGAGGGCAGGATCCACGTTGTCGTCAACTACGAAACGACATGGTATCCGAATACCCAGGCCGCATACCAGTTGGTCTCCAAACAGGGACGAATCGGCCCTATCCGTAAGATCGTGGCCCACGATGGGCACCAAGGCCCCAAAGAGATCGGGATGCCCAGGGAGTTCATGGAGTGGCTCACCGACCCCGTCCGCAACGGCGGGGGGGCGTTGTTCGATTTCGGCTGCTACGGGGCGAACCTGGCAACCTATCTGATGGGCGAGCAGCGCCCGTTGTCCGTGACCGCCGTGACCCAGAAGCTCAAATCAGACCCCGTGTACGAGCGCGTCGATGACGAAGCCACGATCGTGCTGACCTATCCCACGGCCCAAGTGATCATCCAGGCCTCGTGGAACTGGCCCTTCAACCGCAAGGACATCGAGATCTACGGAGAACAGGGGCAATATCTGACGGTCGAAAGAGATATGTACAGGATGAGAACACTTCATGCAGCCGAAACGCTGAACAAGGCCGAGCCGATCGCCGCCCCGATGCAAGACTCCATCTCTTACCTTGCGGCCGTTGTCCGAGGTGAGGTCTTGCCCTCCGGTCCCTCCTCACTGAAGGTCAACATGATCGCCACCGAGATCCTCGACGCCGCCCGACGTTCCGCCGAGCATGGGGTTACCATCCCTCTGCCGGACGTGATGCCGTAGCCTCGACAGGCGCTACCCTGGAAGACGGTCTTGTCGGCGGGTCAAAGGAGCTCGATTAGTCTCTTCCGTCGCGACTAATGCGCATTTTGCGCGCATGTTTCTGGATCGCAGAGCGCTTGGGTTGCGGCCTGCAAAAAGGCGGTCCGCCTTAGCTCCACAGGGTCCGCCTTGGCCGGCCGTCTCTCTCCTACACCACTTCGCTGATCAGCTTCATCTCCGCGAACCGACAGAACCGCCCCTGATTCCCCGCCAGGTTCCCGTAGCAGGTGACGCGTGAATCCCAGCCGTCTAGTTGCGCCGGGACTGCTCACCTGAGGCGGATAAGCGCCCCCTGGCCCGCCGTCAGCCACAGGCCGTTCTCCTCGTCCAGTGCGACAACATGCCCATCTTGGGCGGAGATAATCTCCTTGCTGCCGTATGCCTTGGCGAATGTGATGCGGAGATTGCCCGACCGTTCGATGCTCAGATTGACGATCATGACGTAATCGCTGCCGGAATCATCGGTGAACTCGCCGATCATGACCGGCAACGACGTCTTCGCGAAGCCCCGAGGCGAGATCGTCGAATGAACCTCCTTAATGATTCGACCCGGCAGCGGCGGCAGCGAATCAAGCATTCCTGGCCCGTCAAAGAACACCCCTGTGGATTTGAGGCGATTCATGATCCGCCCCAGCGTCTTGACCTGATGGTTGACCAACTGCAGGTATCCCCAGGTCTCGGTCTTGTTGCCGGTGTGATCGATCGGCGCATAGGCGTAAGCAGGTCTCGGCCCGCTCCCGCCGTAGTAGGTGTACCAGGACAGACCCCGGCCGCCTGCCGCCAGAGTGGTGTACGCCTGAAGCATCATGTTGGCCGGTGACGGAATGGTTGTGTTCTTGCGGATCTGGTTCGACGAGACGATGTTCCAGAAGGGCAGATCGTGCTTGAGTGCGACCCGGCGGACCTCAAGTAAATCGGCGAAATAGTTTTTTGCCCGCCCGGCGTCAAGAAGATCGTCCGAGTACTGGATCATGTAGTTGTCGTAACTGATGAACTGGGGCTTGACCTCGGCGGCATATCGTTCGAGGTATTCCGTGAAACTCGCCGCGCCCAATTGCGACTTGTCCGGGGCACCGATGGTCGCGTAACCGGGGAAGAGATTGATGTACGCAAGCTTCCCCGGTGCGTACCGCTTCACGGCCGCGACGGCTTTGGCCAGCGCCCCAAACTCCCGGGTGCCCGGTTCGTCAACAATGAAATAGCCCAGGACGGCAGAGCTGTTCCCGGCCAGCTTGACCATGGTCCTCAGACGCTGGTCGATCTCTTCGTCCGAGAGGGCCCGCCAGGGCCGCTTCCATGGCACCTCGTCATCCGGCGGGGCCATGATGGCGGCCAAGCCCAATCGTTCGCAGACCGGAAGGTCTTCCGTCCGAGCAAAGCCGGAGACGGTGAAATTGCATTCGGCCATGCTTTCAACCCCGTACCGAGGGTTTCCGTACGGCGGCCTCCACCCGTGCACCGGACTCCAGGGTAGGATTGGGAAGAGGTCTTCCCACAAGCTTCCACCAGCCGTTCCGGACGTTCTCGCCGACGGCTCGCAACCCGCGTTCAAAGTGGCCTTGTTCTGTTCTTGGGCCGCCTGAGCGCAAATGCTGCTCGCCGCCATCAGACTGATGATTGCCGTGATTGCGACTTGCATGCCAATCTCCTGCTGCAACGAAACCTCTGATTGATCGACAGTCTACGCCGCCATGGGCGAATTGTCAGCCCGTGGCACGTGGTGTCTGGGGGTGCCAAGTCGCCAAAACCCATGTATACTGGCCGGGGTTGATTGCCGGCTCAGCCGCCGATTGCCGGGCGGCCTTGTTGATTCAGGCCAATGCGTGTCTTTTCGCAGAGAACAAGGAGGCAATTCCGTGAGTTGTCACACAATCGCTTTCTCAAGATGTCTGATGATTCTGTCTTTGGCCGGCCTGCTGACGGGTTGTCACCCGACGCCGGTCGGCCCCACCCGACCGCCCGCTACCAGCCCGGCTCCTGTGCCCAAACGCTACTCCTATACGCCCACGCCGTACCCGCTTGACGAAAGAGGCTTCTCCCCCGTTGACAAGGCCTTGGCCGCCGCCTACGCCTGCGAAGAGATGATCGCAGACGACGCCGAGGGATCACTCAATCCCTATGTGCTGAAGGTCATTTCCGCTTATCCCATCGACGGCTCTTATCCATATCATTGCAGTTGGAAGCCCCGTGAGTACGACATTTATAACGGCGTGACGCAGGATATGTGGTACAAGGGCATGATCGTCGCGAAGGCTTACCCCGACGGCTCACGGTGCAGTTATTGCTGCGGACTGACCTTCGAGATCTTCATCCGGGCAATGAAGCTCCGTAATATCCAGAAAGGGCTCGACCCCGACGACTTCAACGGAATGACCTTCCACGACCTCTTCAATATGCTCCAGCTCTGGTACATCGAAGGCAAGGACGACAGTGAACAGCGGGCCATCGTCAGCTACGGCCTCGGGCGGGCGATCACCGATTTCGAGGAAGTCCGCCCCGGTGATTTCCTGAGCTATAGCACCACTCCGCCCGGCGGCCATTCAGTGATTTTCATCAACTGGCTCAGGGACGAAAGCAACAAGATCATCGGCCTGAGGTATTTCTCGTCGAATCTCTCCGGCAGCAAGGGCCCGGGCTATGGCGAGGGCAGGTTCAGCGACTGCAACAACGGCCGTGGGCTGCTGCGCAACTCGTTGCGAATCGCCCGTGTCGGCGCGATCAAGGACTACAAACCGTTTGACCGGCTGAAGATCCCGCGACGAAACGCCTATGCTCCCAATCAGCCGGATCGAATTATATACCTGCCGGCAACCAGGCCGGCCCAGTGACCTGTCGGCGGCAAGCTTGTTCGGCAGGCACGTGACAACAAGGTCGCAAGTCCTTCCATTTCGACAGGAGGCATGGATGCGATACCTGTTTGTGGTAGCGGCGGTATTGATGGTCCTGCCCGGCCGGGCCTCCGGTCAGACGCCGGACAACCTCTGCAGGAACCCCGGGTTCGAGTTGCTCAACCGCGCTGGCGATAACTTCCCCATGAACTGGACGGCGGTGCACAACCCCGCCGGTCAGGGAACGGTGATCATCGACAAGACGACCCACGCTGGCTCGATCGCCGTTCGCATGTCGGCCACGCCGGATTGCTACGTGGGCATAAACTCCGACCCGATCCCTGCTACTAAGGGCGTTGTGACGTTTTGGTATCAGATTGTCCGGTCCGACTCCGGCGGGGAAAACCTTCGACTGTTCGTGATCGCGGTCGCCGGTGATGCTGCCGAGGTGGTTCGCGCCGGATACGAACTGCCCGTCGAACATGTCGGCGATGGCCGGTGGCACCAGGGACGCGCCGAGTTCGACTTCAGCTCTCACGCCGGTGTGAATGCAGTGATCGTCGCGCCTCGCATCAACGAACGGACCGCGGCGGCTGCCGGCGAGTGGTTGGTGGACGACGTCGAGGTCATCTCGGCCACATCCGGTCCACGGCCGGTTATTGAGGCTCTTTACATGCCCCGGCCCATCTTGCAGCTCAACGACTCAGCCGAGTTGATCGTGCAGGTCGCCAACCAAGGCGCTCTGCCGCTCAAACCCTCCCGGATTCGCTTCGGTTCGGTAAACGCTCCCGCGACCGCTGCCGCAGACATCGCGGCATCCGGCAACGAAACCGGCCGATCCGCACAAACGAGCGATACGGGCGATCAGCCGCCGTTAGAGATTCGATCAAAATTCGGAGATCGAATTACAGAGCTGCCTATCCCAGCCCTATCACCCGACCAGTCCCTGCGAATGTCTCTGAAGGTGACAGGGAAACGAAAAGGCAGTGTCGAGATTAAGGCCGAATGGGTTGGCGAGGGCTTTTCCGTCGTCAGGACACGCCGAACCGTATGTGTTGACCGCCCCAATCCACGCGAGCTGTGCACCGGCGTCGGAGGCGTATGGCGATTCATGCCCACACCCGTACCGCTTCAGCAGAACAGCGACGCGACCATGGAAGCCCTGCCAACCGTGAAATCATCAGAGCTGCCTGATAGCTGCATCGGAGTCGCCGCGCACCTGCCGCGATCGCGCGATTTCGAAGTCGTATTCGAGCCCGAACACCTCATCGACGGCAAGCCTGAGACGAGCTGGTCCGGAAGGGCTCACGCCACGCCCGTGCCCGGATCGTCGGAGTGGGTCGAAGTGTACTTCTCCGCCACGTCCGCAATTAAGGAGCTCCGCCTCCTGCCTTATTGGCGGGCAGAGGGCTTCCCGGCCGATTTCGACATCAAGGTGCGCGATCGGGGCTCATGGAAAACGGTTCAGCAGATCAGGCACGCCAGTCTGCCGCCGTCGGCCGGCGAGGGCGAAAAACATCCTTATGCCATCACGTTTCCGCGACCCGTGCAGGCCGATGCGATTTGCATCGAAGCCACCCGCTTTACCCCGACCTCCGGTTTCTTCACCGATTGCGGAACCACGTACTACTTCCGCCTGTCGGAAATCGAGGCCATCAATACCGATGACAAGAACGTCGCCGCCGCCGCCGCGGGTGCCGGCGCCAAGGCCTCCTGGACCTTCCGGTCCTATTTCAACTCCGCCGAGGTGATACGCGATACCTACGCCGAACTCTACAACCTCGGCGTAAAGTGGAATCGCATCGGACAGTGGGGAGACTGGACCTGCTGGTCCATCGTCGAGCAGAAGAAGGGTGAGTACGCCATCGACCCGACCACCGACCAGGCAATCACAGAGTCCGTCAGCAACGGCGTGAACATCGTCTATTGCCTGTGTTACGGAAATGCCCTCTACGAAGAGACTCCGCCGCACGCAAACCTCGGCCCGCTCTGGCGACATGGGCATCCTTTCATGGGCTGCGCCGGGCCGACAAAACCGGAATCCATTGAGGCATTCGTGAATTACGCACGCTTCGTGGCCAACCACTTCCGCGGGCGCGTCAAGTGGTACGAGATCTGGAACGAGCCGAACAGTTGGGCTTGGTACGGCAGCCCGCCGGACCCGAAAGCCTTCGGCACATTGCTCCGCGAGACGGCCAAAGCCATCAAGGAAGTCGATCCCGACTGCGGCGTCCTGGTGGGGGGCACGGCCGCCTTGGCCCCCGTCTTTCTCTCAAAGGCTCTCGCCGAAGGCGGAGGCCCGCACCTCGACGCGGTCGCGTTCCATCCCTACGGAGCCCCTTTCCCAGAGGCCGGCGCGGGATCGCTCGATATCATTGATGGAAAGCAGGTCAGCCGTTCCCCCGCCGACCTTGGCTTCAGCACCAATCGCGAAATGCTCGATTTCCTGAGACGGACGTTCTCGCCTTTCAACCCGCACTTCGATTTCTGGGCCAACGAGTGGAATGCCATTCCAACTCGGGAAGACTCCCCTCACCAGGGCGGCACCGAAATTACCGAGGCTAAGCAGGCCGCCAGGTTCTTCCTCCAGGGCACGCTGACCGGTGTTCGCAGCATTTGGTGGTCGCTGGTCAACGAGAACACCGTCTACGACTGGGGAATCCTCAGAACCGGCGAACTGAGCCGCAAACCCGTCTACTACACGATCCAGGCCATGACCACACTGCTCAGCGGAGCCCACGCCGACCCGACAATCAAGGCAACGGCCACGGGCGACGCCCCGGAATTGCGTTGCGAAACCTTGCGCGGCCGCGACGGCGAAATGCTCGTCGCCATCTGGTCGGTTATCAGCCCGCAAGACGACTACGCCGGCAAGCGCGTCAGCGTCACAATCGCCAATGCGGCCGGCAAGTCGGTCGACGCGGTCGACACCTTCCACGCCTTGGTCCAGAAAATCGAGGCCAAGACCGACGGCGACGCTATGGTCATCGAGGGACTGCTGGCAATGGACTACCCGGTCATCCTCCGAATCAGGTGAGACTATGCACTTCTCCTGCGAGCGAGGCGTGTGCCCTTAAACTGCCGGGCCGAGACGGGTTGCTCCAGCGTTCGAGCGGGTGGAATGGCATGTCCAGTTTGCGCCGGACACCCGGCCAGCCGTTCAAGCTGGCTTTCAACTGGGCTACCTTTCATAACTCGTTTCTTTCCTTGGGATATGCACGAAGAAAACCACGCCCGCCTGCATGGCGAGAGGCGGGTATGAGCAAGAACGTTCATCCGAGACAGGGTTGGGTCAGTGAAACCGCACTGCCCTTGAGCGTGGCTGTCGGCGACAGGACGGGAGGTGCGGAGCCCTTTTGGGCGAGACAGAAGTATCCTGACCAAATGCGATAAGGGGGTCAACTCTTGACTCTTGACATTTGGGCGAAGTTCGAACCGTGAAGCACGCCAAATACGCGAAAGCGTAGCCGGTACGCCGGTGTGCCCGCAGATGTCTGCTTGGCGGGTTGGCGGTTCGTGCAGGTTCACCACGTGGGCATAGAGATCACAGAGAGCAGCGGTGGGCGGACTTCGCTTGACACAGCCCCGGCGCTTGACTTTGCGGAGGGAGGTTGCCTGGCACGATGAATTGGTCAGGCAACAAACGATGCAGGAGTTGGACAGGAATGTGTCAGGAGTCGAGAGTTGACCTCGTACATTGCCCCGTGCATTGACCGGAATGTGTCAGTTGACCCCGTACATTTCAAGAATTGACCCCGTGCATTTCGCTTCATCACCCCGAACGACGTCTATCTCGATAGCGGCAATACCAGAGTCGTCATCACGTTCATCGATGATCCGATGGTCGACGATGACTTCCTGCTCGACCAGAAGTGCTATCTGATCGACCTGTCACAGGCAATCGTGGACACCGAAGGCGACCCACCGATCGGCGACGCCGATTGCGCGATTCGCATGCTGGCCGCCGACGCCGATGGCAATGCGATCGTCGAGCAAGCCGACGTCAGCGCCATCGCCGCCGCCAACGGCCAGACCGCCGGTTCATCCAACGTCCGCCTGGACGTGAACGTGGACGGCTTCATCAACGCCACGGACGAGAGCATCGCAAGCAGCCTGCTGAACAACACCGTCACCTGCCCCGGCGGAATGATGATGATGGGCATGGGCGGATGCGTTGGCCCTACCGGTGGTGCCGACGCCCTCGTCGGCACGTCTGACGCATCGCTGGCCCCAGAATCCTTTCTGGGGCCTTCTGGTCGAGGATTCCCATCCTCATTGCCGCCGAATGCGGAAAGGATTCCGCGGACAGAGGCAGCCCGGAAAGGATTCCGGGCCAAGCAAGACCTGTTGACCCTATTGCGGCAGCAGCAGGTGGCGACGCCAAGCGCCAATGTCTCAGCCCAGTGGGTGGTGCACGGAACCGGAGCGACGTCGGTGACCCTCCCGGCCGAGGGCGGGACCGTGGCCGTTGACCTGATGGTCACCACCGATGCCCCGATCTGGGGCTTCGAGGGCAAGCCGGCCGTCGATGCGGCCAATGTGGTCTCGATCGACTCGGCCGACTGGACCGAACTGGACAACGTCCTC
>Ga0116146_1002689_pt1 | contig 15455 bp, 11 predicted proteins | sample AD_JPNHG2_MetaG_FD_89748 | JGI IMG/M metagenome (GOLD analysis project Ga0116146, IMG submission 89748) | Active sludge microbial communities of municipal wastewater-treating anaerobic digesters from Japan - AD_JPNHG2_MetaG | ecosystem: Engineered > Bioreactor > Anaerobic > Digestate | place...
AAGGTCGTGACTACACCGCTTGGGCGAAACGAAAACCGCACCCGCGACCGCGCCAATGCGGTCCAACAACCCGAAAAAAATCTAGAATCGCCCTTTGGTGTTCAACTTGGGCTAGAGGTCGTGTCCGCAGTAGGACAGGTTGAAGCTCTTGTTGCACAGTGGGAAATCGGAGATCTGCTGGTTGCGCAAGGCCATCGCCAGCCCCATCCAGTTGTGGAAAGACGGATCAACGATCTTGTACGCGGCCAGTCGCCCAGCTTCATCGGTCATTGCCATGTGGCAGATCTCGCCCCGCCATCCCTCCACCAGGCTCACGGCGATTCGAGACCGGCCCAGAGGCTTGGCCGCCGCCCGGTTTCCCCCTGACGGCAGTGAACGGAGTTGGTCCTGTATGAAAGCCAGCGACCGCTGAATCTCAAGCCATCGAACGAACGCCCGGGCGAACACGTCTCCCGCCTCAGCCATCGAGACGGGTATGTGCGCGAGCCTGTATATGCCCGTGGGGAATTCGTGGCGGACATCTCGCTCGATGTTGCACGCTCTCGCGGCCACGCCGACCAGTCCAAGATCAACCGCTGTTTCTCGATCCACGCGTCCCGTCTCCTGGAACCGGGCGAGTACCGACGGGCTATCCCAGAGCAGATCCACTGCCGTGGTGACGTCTTGCCGGGCGGCATCGAGCCTTTCCAGAAGCTGGGCCCGCCGGCTGTCCTCAAGATCAAACGCGACGCCGCCGGGACGTACGAGCCCGCGTCCGAAGCGGCTTCCGCAGATCAGGGCCGTCATGTTGAGGAAATCGCCGCGAATCCTTCCGCAATACGACGCGGTGGGCAGGAAACCGACGTCGCCGGCCAGCGCACCAAGATCGCCGGTGTGATTCGCGAGCCGCTCGAGCTCCAGCGCGATTCCGCGAATGATCTGGGCGCGAGCAGGCACACGGACCCCGCTCAGAGCTTCGAGTAGTTCACTGCAGGCCGTTGCGTGGCCGATCGAAGTGTCACCGGCCAGTGTCTCGGCGTAGTGGATCGTCCGCAGTCCCGGTCCGCCGATCAGAGCTCGCTCCACGCCGCGGTGCTGAAATCCCAGGGAGATCTCAAGGTGATAGACGTCCTCGCCATGGCATTGAAACCGGAAGTGTCCCGGCTCGATGATCCCGGCATGTACCGGCCCGACCGCGACTTCATGGACCTCCTCGCCGTCCATCGCAAAGTAGTCGGTGACGCAAGGCTCGATGACGGTCGAAATGCCACGGCCCCAGGCATCGCGGCCCGGCCGATATGACTTGTGAAAGCGGATCGGTTTGAGCCAGGGATGCCCCTCCGGCCGCACTCCCCACTGCTCGGCAATCTCCCGCTCGAACCAGTGGGCGGCAGGACACTCGGGTGTCAGTGCAGCGTACGAGTCGTCCACGACCGTGCCGCACACCGCCAGGCTGCCCCGGTTCCCGTGAGCAACCGCTGCCAGAAGCCGTATTCGTCCATCCTGGGACGGCGTCGCCATCATTGCCGCCAACCGGCCGTTCCGCTCCACGCCGTCGATCACCGCACTGCGAAACTCGTCGTTCCCCAGTGTTGGGATGCTTTCCGCGGCGGCCGAGGCGCCGTTGTACAAGACCAGTACATTGCTTGCGGCCATCAGGACCCTCCCACCATCTGTGCGGCCCGCTGGATCAGGCTGTTTAACGGCGTCGGAACATGAACACCAAGACACAAGACGAGCACGCCCAGGACCGCCGGGGGTATCACGCTTAACAAGGGCTCATGGGCCCGCGGTTGGTCCATCGGCAGACTCGCCTGTCCCTGCGTCATGCGTGCGAAGACCGAAGCCATGCCGACGAATATGATCCCCAGACAGCCCAGGTACAGAATGGCCACGACCGCTCGCCCCTGGTCCAAGGCGGCTTTGAGGACTGTGAACTCGCTCAGGAACGGCCCGAAAGGCGGTGACCCGGTAATGGCCAGGAACCCCGCAATCCAGAGTGCTGCCGAAAACGGCATGACTCGCAGTGCGCCGCGGACATCTCGGCAGGACTTGGAGTTGTAGACCGCCAGCAGATTGCCGGCCACGAGAAACAGCATCGCCTTGGTCAACGAGTGATTGACCGCGTGCAGCATCGAGCCGAACACGCCAGCCCCCCCCAGGCCGACTCCCAAGGCAAGGATGCCGATGTGCTCGACGCTCGAGTAGGCCAGCAGACGCTTGTAGTCCTGTTGACCGATGATGAACACGGCGGCGGTGCCCATGGAAATCAGCCCCAACAGTACCAGCAGTTCCTGTCCGAGGGCGGTGCAGCCAGCCGCTGTCAGTACCTGGTGTGCACGCAAGATGCCCAGGAAGGCGCAATTGAGCAGGGCTCCCGACAGCAGGGCGGACACGACTGAAGGCGACTCGCTGTGCGCGTCGGGAAGCCACGTGTGCAGCGGAGCCAGGCCCATTTTGGTGCCGTATCCGACCAGAAGAAAGACGAACGCCGCTGAAAGCCACGGTCGGTTCAGTGCGGCGCCTCGGCGCACCAGATCATCCGTCAGAAGCGAAGTGGCGGTTCCCGCCACGTCGGCTGCCGCGACGGCCAGGAAGAAGATGCCCAGCAGCGCCAGGGCGATACCCACCGAACAGATGAGCAGATACTTCCAGGCGGCCTCGAGGGAGCGATGGTGCCGATGGAAGTAGATCAGGGGCGCACTGGCCAGCGTCGTCGCTTCAACGGCCACCCACATCAGGCCGACGTGGGCACTAAGACTCACCAGAGTCATCATGGCCAGGAACAACAACAGGCAGCCGACGAAGACGGCCTCTGGAATGTTGTCGAAGAGGAAGCCCTGTTCGAAGTCCGATCGCTGGCCGTGTGTTTCACGCTTCAGGTACCCCACCGCGTAGAACGAAGCAACCAGAAAAAGGGCGCTCGTGATGCTCAGGAAGAGCAGGCCCAGCTCGTCCAGCTTGAGCAGGCCCTGAAGGGCTGGCGCGGGCAATCTCAGCCATGCAAGGCTCGTGAGCGACGCGTGAGCCACCGCCACGGCCGGCAGCAGGGCTCGTCGGGGGCGGTGCGGCCGGATGAAGAATGCGGCAATGCCAGCCAGAGCAGGAATTAGGAAGAGCGCCAAAACCATGCTTTCATTCCTTCAACGAGGACAGCCGGTCGGTGTCCATGTGGTCGAACTCCCGACTGATGTGGAAAATCGCGATCCCCATGACGAACACCGCCACGAAAACATCCAGAAGAATCCCAAGCTCGACCAGCAGCGTTGCCTGACGCACCAGCCCGACGCCAAACAAGAAGATCCCGTTTTCCATCGCCAGGTAGCCGAGGACCTGGGTGATGGCCTTGCGCCGGCTGACGATCAGGAACAAGCCGACGAGAATCGCGTGGAACGCGACGGGCGCGGCCAGCGGCGGGGCCTGCGGTGTGGCCGCCGGCAGACGTGCGCCCAGCCACATGGCTGCCGGCAGAGCCAGCGTCCCGATCAGCAAGGAGAACGTGAAACCGACGAACGGCTCCACCTCTCGCCGCACGTCTGCCTCGCGTACCGCTCGCAGGAGCAACCGAGGGAAAACAAAACCCTTGAGCACAACCGCGATGGTCACGAATACCAACGTGTGTATAGAGACGCCTTCCTGTCGAACAGTCACCGTTACGATGCCCAAAAGCACGCCCTGCAGCGCCATGACGCGGATGCAGGTGCCCAGAGAAGCAACGCCGGTCAGGGCCAGGTTAGTCAAGGCAACGGTAATCAAAACCAGATCCGTGTAGGCTTGCATCCTATGACCTCGCCACCAGCACAAGCGCGAGAACCGCAAGGGCTCCGGCCCCGACCAGCAGTTGCGGCACTCGCAGCAAACGAAGCCGGGCCATCGCCGATTCGATGATGCCCACGATCACGGCCAACGCGAACATGCCCAGCAGAAAAGCGCCGGCATCAACGACGAACCAGCCTGTTCGCACGGGCACGCACAATCCGACGAGCAGCGAGCCGAACACCCACAATTTGAGCGCGGCCCCGTAGAGTATGAACGCCAGGTCGGGCCCGCTGTAGTCCAGAACCATGACTTCGTGGATCATGGTGAGTTCAAGGTGCGTGTTGGGGTCATCGACGGGGATCCGCGCGTTCTCAGCGAGGACAATGACCAGCATCGCGACCGCGGCCATCACCAGCGCCGGGCCCGCCGCGAGCCACGTTCCGAACGAGAGGGGCATGTAGATCCCCGAGAGCGAAATACTGTCCAGCTTGCGGGCCAGAGCGGCCACTGCGAGCATCAATACCGGCTCGGCCAGCGACGAGAAATGGACCTCTCTGCTGGCGCCCATGCCCTCGAAGCTCGATCCGGTGTCCAGGGCGCCGATCACAGTGAGAAATCTCAACAGGCCCAAGAGGTAGGCCAGCAATACGAGATCGCCGGGGAAGGCGATGACGGCCCTGGTTCCACCGATCGGAAGCAGCAGCACCGCAGCCGCCACGGCCGCCAGCCCGACGACCGGAGCCAGTCGGAAAACCGCCGTTGTCGTCCGGCTGTACACCGCGCCCTTGCCAAGCAGCCGGAACAGGTCGAGATAGGGCTGAATCAGCGGTGGCCCTTCCCGTCCGGCGACGAACGCCTTTACCCTGCTGATGATCCCCAGCAGGAGCGGGGCCAGCGTCAGGGCCAGTAGTGGTTGGCACAAACTGAAGACTCGCATGGCCTATCTCAACTTCCAGAGCAGCAAAGCCAACAGCGTGACGGCGATGTACAAGACGTAAGTCTGGACTCGACCATGCTGAAGCCGGCGCAGCTTCGAGAACACCCACGCCGCCCCGCGGAAGACCGGGCTGTATCCCTTCTCTCGCCAGACATCATCGGTGTGTGTGGCAAGAGAAGCCGACGGGGGAAAGTACTCAACCGGGGGAGTCAGGGCGGTGCGGGTTCTCAGGAACGGCTGGAAGAAACGCGTGAGCGGTTGGGCAAAAGACGACGCGGTATACTGCATGCGGGCGGTCGGGCGCGCGTAACCGCAATCCCACGTCACGGTGCTTGAGACCATACGACCCTCAAGAAGCCGGCGGCGGAAGACGATCAGCCCGGCCGTGAGCAGCAGCAGAATAAAACTGACCCCCACGACCGCGATGAGAACGTCGCGAGGATTGGCGATCGTCGCGCGGACAACGTTCTCAGGCATGCCGCCGACAACCGCGATGGCCCGGGCAAGTGAGAGAACCGCCAACGGTCCCAGCAAACCGATCGCAACGCACGCGGCAGCCAAAACCAGCATCGGTACGCGCATCAGCCAGCCGCACTCGTGGCCGCCGCCGGCGTCCGCCGATCTCGCCTCGCCGAGGAAAACCACGCCGAACGCCTTGGCGAAACAAGCCAAAGCCAGTCCGCCAATCAGCGCCAGCCCGGCGACCGCGCCTGCCATGAGAAGCAGGTGCAGCGGCGACGTCGTCCGCACGCCCTCCAGCGCCCCCAGGTAGATCAGCAGCTCGCTCACGAAACCGTTGAGCGGGGGCAAGCCGGCGATCGCCGCAGCCCCGACCAGGAAGGTCCAGCCGGTCCAAGGCATTCGTTTGAGGAGGCCGCCGAGGCGGTCGATCTCTCGGCTACCGGTGGCGTGCAGCACCGATCCGGCCCCGAAAAACAGCAGCCCTTTGAAGCACGCGTGGTTGAGCACGTGCAGCAGCCCGCCGCCGAAGCCCAGGACAGCCATCGAAACTGAATGCAGACTGAGCCCCAGCAGTCCGACCCCCAGGCCGATGGCGATGATTCCGATGTTCTCCACGCTGTGGTAGGCAAGCAGACGCTTGAGGTCGTGTTGTGCCAGGGCAAACAAGACCCCAAGCACGCCTGATGTCAACCCGATGGCGATCAGCAGCCAGCCCCACCACGCAGGCGGCGGCCCGAGGAACGTCAGCGTTCTCAGCAATCCATAGATGCCGGTCTTGATCATCACGCCCGACATGATCGCGGACACATGGCTTGGAGCCGCCGGGTGGGCCTCGGGCAGCCACACGTGAAAGGGCATGAAGCCCGCCTTGGTTCCGAAACCAATGATGGCCAGAATGAACAGCAGGTTCGCGTGGTCCGCAACCGCCTTGACTGGAGAGGTGCCACCCGCGAGTTCCGGCGATCCCGAGTGCAATCCCAGCAGCGCAAACATCGCCAGCAGGAACAGCGTTCCCAAGTGCGTGGCCACAAGGTACGTCCAGCCGGCCTGGCTCACCTTCTCGTCCTCATGCTCGAATGTCACAAGGAAAAACGAGGCCAGCGACATGACCTCCCACGCCACGAGGAACAACATGATATTGCGCGCAGTGGTGACCAGGATCATGCTGGCGACCAGGAGACTGAAGAAGAACCACGACGCGCCGAGCGACTTGCGATCGCGATACGGACGCAAGTACTCGATGCCGTAGATGGCTGCCAAAGCACACAGCAGGAGGATCGGGATGAGGAAGAACGCGGACAACGCGTCCAACTCAACGTGAAATGAACCGTACGGTACCGACCAGGACCGATGAAGCACTTCAGCGGGTGCTCCGAGCAGGATACGAACTGCCGGTATCAGCCCGGTGATGCAACCGGCCACAACACAGGTGGATCCCAGGGTAGACGCCCAATGCCCCCGACGCGGCACCAACAGGGCCGCAAGCCCACCGGCCATCATGATGGCAATGCCTGTCAGGAGAAAAACCATGTTCATCTGCTTTCGGCACCACCGGGTGAGAGAGGCTGGTCCGCGGATGCAAGGGATGACTCGATTCGCATCACCTCGGTCAAGATCGCTTCTCGCAGAGCCTGCGATCTGAGCGTCTCTTTGAACGCGGGATCGCGAAGCGCGAACGAGAGCAAGGAAAGCATCCGCAGGTGCGAGCGGACGGTGGGACTGATCAGTGTGAACAGCGTGTGTACCGGCTGGCCGTCGAGCGCCCCGAACTCGATCGGATGCTCCAGGAAACACAGCGTTACGGAGGGCTGGGTAACGTGCAAAACCACCGGGTTGCGAACGTGCGGGATGGCGATGCCTTCGCCTATCCCCGTGGAGCCCAGCGACTCGCGGGCCAGCAGCACCTGGTAGAGAAACTCGCGGTCCACGTCGTCCGGAAGCCGGAGAATATCGACGACAGATCTGATCGCCGATTCCTTATCTGAGCCTTCGATTCGATAGAAGATCCCGCCGGCTCTGAGGGCCTCCGAAAGCCTGCAAGGAGTCTCCTGGTCATGCTCGGGTTCGGCGAAGATCTCCGCCGAGACGTTCAGTTTCTTCGATGTGGCCCACTCGAGCAGCTCAGTCCTGTTGAACCTGAACTGATCGCCCACGCGATAGACGGGCAGAGAACCACTGTCGATCCACCGGTAGATCGTTCGTTCCGATACGTTCAAGAGCTTGGCGGCATCCCGCACTGTGATTGTCATTAGATCCCTTTGTCGGTCATTAGTGACGCAAAGAGACATCATAAGACATGCTATGCACAATGTCAATAGAAATAGATTATCGTGTTTTTTTGTCAGTGGTTTGTCCCCCAAGCCTTACTTCGTCTTCGAATGTCGCAATATGCGACACGAATTCCTGCCGCTGATTGTCCGTAAGTCATTTCTGAGACGAATGTTCGGATAGATTGGCGTCCAGGAGGGCGAAGACCCGCTGTTCGTATTGTCTTGGGTCGGTGGTGACGATATTGCTGTGTGGGCCGGGGCCGAACCAGAGCTCGCGCGGGCCGGCGGCGGCATCATAGAGCGCCTGCGAATGCGAGACCGGCATCGCGATGTCGTCGTCCCCGTGAATGACCATGACAGGGCGGCTGCCCAGTCGAGACACGGCCTCCACGGCCGACGTGTGGAAGAAATCAGCACCCGTTTGGGCGGACATTCCAACCAGAATGATGTTGACGAACAACGGGCCGATGACCGGCAGTTGGCGGGCGTGGTGTTGAGCGAACTCGTATGCTGAGGTGAACGGGCTGTCGAGAATCACCGCGTCGATCCGCTCATCCTCGGCGGCGGCCAGTGCCAGGGCCATCGACCCCTGGGACGATCCCAGACCGACAATGACCTGAGACTGTGCCGGCCGTTCTCGCTTGAGCCAATCGACCACGGCCGTCACGTCGCGGCGTTCGCGGATGCCGTAGGTCGTGGTCCGGCCGTCGCTGGAACCGTGAGCCCTGAAATCGAAAAACACCACGTTGTAGTCGGGTCGTGTGAGCGACCCGAGGAACCAGACGAAGTTACCCTTGTTGGCCCCGGCCCCGTGGCAGACGACGATGGTTCGCGAAGCCCCGCTCTGAGGGATGAACCAGCCGTCCAAGGTGAGGCCGTCGGCAGTCGGTACGCGAACATGCTCGAAGTCCATCTGGTAGATGCTCTTGGGATCCTGATCGTCGTGCAGTTTGAACCGGTGAGTGACCACGCAGCTCAGAAACGCCGGCACGAAGATGAAGGCCGTCAGCAGCATCCGGCCGATGGGGATCAGCCGGATCAGCTTCGGCGCGTGCAGCCCCTGATGCCTGCGCAGCCGTGCCCAGCGGATCCATTTCTGCCCCAACCGGCCGACGGTTTGTGCCCACAGCTCCCACGCCAGCCGCCAGGCGATGGCAAACCACAGGACGATGAACACCTCACGCAGGGCGACCGTCGCCGAGGCGATGTAGCACACAAACCGAAGAGCCCCATAGATCAGCAGGCTCATCACCACCAGGTACACCAGTATCGATCGCAGCCTGAAACGCCGGTACTTCGGGAAACGCCATAGGAGGATCGCGCCGAGAACGGCCGGGGCCAACACGAAGATGACGTATCCGATCGTGGAGAACATGGAACTCCCGGGCGGCAAGGGGCCCGTCGTTGAACACCTCGGAACCCCAAACAATATCCTGCAGCCGCCATGATGCTAACGTTCCCCGCGACCCTGATGCAAACTCGAACTGATCCCTGAAACCTTGACTTCACATGCCTCCTTCCGGTTAAATGGGGCGATGAGCAACAACCAACCATCACCCAACGTTTCGCGTCGCGAAGTGATCCGTATTGCCGGAGCGGCGGCCGTTGGGCTTGCCGGTGCCCGTTCCGCCTTGGCACAGAGTGCAAACCCCTTACGCAAGCGCGTCTTGCGGGTTGCGCATCTGACCGACATTCACATTGCCCCCGAACACAAGGCCGCCGAGGGGTTTGCCTCATGTCTTCGGCACGTGCAGTCGCAGAAGGACAAGCCTGATCTGATCTTCACGGGCGGCGACCATATCATGGACTCGATCGGAGCGAATGAGGCGCGGACCAGGGAGCAATGGGAGCTGTACCGCAAGGTGCTCAAGGCCGAGTGCAGCCTGCCGGTGGAGCCGTGCATCGGAAACCACGACTGTTGGGGCTTGAACCGCAAGGACAGCGGTGCGACCGGCAACGAGCCCCTGTACGGCAAGAAATGGGCCATGGATTCTCTCGGGCTCGATCGCGAGTACCGCAGCTTCGATCGCGCCGGGTGGCACTTCATTATGCTCGACAGCACGTTCCCCCAGGGCGATGGCTACACCGCACGGCTCGATGACCGGCAATTCGAGTGGCTCGCCGAAGATCTACGGCGGACGGACCCGAAGAAGCCCGTCCTGATTCTCTCGCACATTCCGATCCTGGCCGTGTGTGTCTTCTTCGACGGCGATAACGAGAAGTCCGGAGACTGGGTTGTGCCGGGGGCCTGGGTCCACATTGACAGTCGGCGGATCAAGGATCTCTTCCTCAAACACCCGAACGTCAAGGTCTGCCTGAGTGGTCATGTCCACCTGATCGATCGGGTCGAATACCTGGGCGTCTCATATGTCTGCAATGGCGCCGTCTGCGGTGGGTGGTGGGAGGGCCCCTATCAGGAGTGCGACGCCGGCTATGCGCTGGTCGACCTCTACGACGACGGCTCATTCGAGAACCGCTACGTACCGTTTGGTTGGAAGCCCGTGAAGGAGTGACCTTATCCCCGCCGCGATCAGGCTCTTGTCCATGCCTATAACCGCGCTGATCCCGGCCCTTTGTGTCCTGGCGGCGATCGCGCCGACCGAGACAGTGACTTCGCAGCGCGACAACCCACCCGTTCCGTCCTCTGTCCCTCTGCCGCGAATCACTGTGGCCGGGAATCGATTCGTCGATCCTGCCGGCCGGCAGATCATCTTGCACGGCGTCAACGCAGGCCACACCAGCAAGCCGGACTCGGTCCGGGTCAAACCTGACGTGTGCGCACGCATGCGTGATTGGGGGCTCAACGTCATCCGTTTACAGATGGAGTGGTCTCAGATCGAGCCGGAATGTGGCAAGTATGACGAACAATACCTGTGTCTCATCGACGAACAGATCGCTGCCGCCCGCGCCGCCGGCCTGCACGTTTACCTGGACATGCACCAGGATCTCTGGGGCGTCAAATCGGGCAACGGGGCCCCGGCGTGGGCCACGCTCGACGAAGGCCGGCCTCACGCTGGCAACCCGAACCTCTGGCAGGAGTCCTACTGGACAAGCCCCATGGTGCACGCCGCGTTCGACAACTTCTACGCGAACAAGTCCGGCCCCGACGGCGTCGGCATTCAGGACCGCTTCGCCATGCTCTGGCGGCACGTTGCCCAGCGCTACGCCGACGATACCACCGTCATCGGTTACGACTTGTTCAACGAGCCCTATCCCGGCAGTCCCATGAAGATGCTGCCGCTGCTTGTCGCCGCGAAGATGACCAAGATACGGGCCGACAAGGGCGAAGAGGTGACCGTGGCCGGGCTGCTCGAGGAGTACAAGAGCGAGGAGAACCGGCGCCGGACGATGACCGAAGTAGCGGCGGATGAGAAGCTTCTCAAGGCGGTTCTCGAAGCCCTCGAACCCCTGTACATGACCTACGAGCGCGATGCGCTGAATCCGATGTACGCTCGCGTGGCCAAGGCAATCCGCGAAGTGGACCGCAGCCACATCATCCTTCTGGAGCCGGGCGGAGGCGCCATCATCGGCGTGCGCAGTGCTCTTCAACCCATCATGGACGCCGAAGGCCGGCGCGATCCTCAGCAGGCTCTGGTGCCGCACGCCTACGGCCTGCCCATGGGCGATCCCTCGACAGTACACATGGGGCTGATCTTCGCCCGGATCTCGCAACTGGCCAAACGGCTGGAGATGCCCGTCATCGTGGGCGAATGGGATGCTGACCCCGGCAACGACGGTGACCGGCGGCCCATGGCCTCGTTCATCGTCTCCCAGATCGAGAAACGTCTGTACGGCGATACGTTCTGGATCATCAAGCCCGATCTGCAAGCCCAGCCGTACTTTGATGCCATCCAGCGGCCCTACCCGATGGCCACAGCCGGCGAGCTTCTGAGTTACGGCTACGACCGCGACACACGGGTCTTTCGCTGCAAGTGGAACGAGCGGCCTTCGATTGGCCAACCCACCAGGATCTATCTCCCCCTGGCCGTGTTCCCCAAGGGCTTCACCGTCGAACTTACCCCGTCTGACTCGAAATACGAGCAGACCCCCTGCGGTTCAGGCCGCGCCGGCATGTTCATCGACATCTCACCCTATCCAAACCCCACCAACCGCGAGCTAACCCTGAAACCCGCCCAATAGCCTCCTCCCGGACGGCAGGATTCGCGCTGACTGCCATGTCCACCGCTTTGCGTGGACATTCTTGTGTCCTGATGCAAAGCACCACCAATACCCCTTGCCACCGGGTATTGACACTGCGCAAAACCGCCGGTTTACTGTTCCTCCGCAGTCCGGGTATCTGAGAGTCTGGCTGGAACGGCAGGGGCGGCAAGACCAGCCAAGTGACAGGTGTAGCCCGACAACGAGCAGCCTGGCGCCCCCTGCGATCGTTTGCCATGTTTTTGCGACCCGCGCAGCCGCCACTGCAATCTGACGTCGGGGCAGCAGGAATGAATGAAGAAGCGCCTACGCAGTTCAACGAGGCATCCCAGGACTCAAAAGAAACGGTGGGTACAGCACGACCGGTTGCGCTCGTGGTCGAGACGGCTCCGGCGGTCGAACCCGCGCGCCGACCGCGCGTGTGGACCGTTTTTGCGGCATACGTTTCGACGATCGTGCTCGGCACAATCGTTACGATGGTTCATCTCGTGATCACGCTGTTCGGCGTCGCGCCTGGGGACTGGATCGATGAACTCGCAAAAAGGCCCTTGTCCTTTCTGTGGGTCATGTCCTACATGTTGTTCGCCGCTCTTCTCGTCGCTTTCTGCGCCGCGTTCCTGTCCCCGGTGCGGTGGGTCTGCAGACTGAGGCTCACCGCTCCTTCCCTCTCCTGCATGCAGGTGGCAACGGCTGCAGTCGGCGCCGTTGCCATTGGCTTGACCTTCTCGATGGCGTATGCTCTGGACTTCCTTCCTCGCTCATCCACGCTTGAGCCACTATCAGCGGTCATCGCCGGCCTCTTGGGGCTGAATCTGATCCTGGGCATCGTGGTCATAGGCATCCTGCCGGCTATCTCGGAAGAGCTTCTGTTTCGCGGCTATCTTCAGACGCGATTAACCCAGCGGTGGGGCGCCAGAATCTCCATCCTTCTCACCGCTCTGATGTTTGCCGCTTATCACATGGATGTTTCACAGGGCATCCTCGCCCTGGGCGTGGGCATCTACCTCGGCTTCGTAGTCGAACGGGGGAACAGCATCGTTCCTGCAATCATCGGCCACGCGGTCAACAACACTGTCGCTCTCCTCCTCAGCGTCTTCTTGCCGGACACCCTGAGTCGGGCGTCTCTGTGGGTGATCCTGCTGGCCGCCGCCGTTGTACTCGGCCTCTGCCTGTGGCATCTGCGATCGGCGGTGCCACCTGACAGAACTTGCATGGCTGGTGCCTGACCGGTGAGAAAACCTGACAACAACTGCTCTCGCCCGACTGCAACTTCTGTTGCCACAATGCGTTAGCACAGGGGCACTCCACCCCAGACGTCTGGCTGACAGCCTGTCGCTGCCCGCTGAGTGCTCAAACCGCCAAAGCAAAACCAGCATGGAGCATTCTCATCCAGGCAACCATCCGGCACTTGTCGCAATACGATCGCCCGGCCGGCGTTGAGCCTGCTGGTTGCACTGCGAGCGCAGAGGGGTTAGACGATTAGCCCTTGGTGAGCAGTGGAGCCTGATGAACATTTGACGCAAGAAAGGAAATCTCCATGAGAAGAAGAAACCTGACTGTTGCCATACTGTTTGCCGGTATTCTCTCGGTTCCCGCTTGGGCCCAGAACGCAACCGAGCCCAGGGCAAGACGTGACCGCCCTGCCACGCGCAGAGGCGAAGGAGCCGAAGGGCCTCGGAACCGTGGCATGGAGGGGCCGGGCGGCCGTGGCATGATGGTCAACCAGCAGATGGAACGTCTGACCAAGGAACTCAACCTTACCAAGGAGCAGCAGGAGAAAATTCAGAAGCTGATGACCGACCATCGCGACCAGATGCGTGACGAGATGCAGAAGCGCATCACCGAGAACGCCCCCAAGTTCAGAGAGCTCAGAACGCAGCTACAGGAAGCCCGAACTGCCGGCGACCGCGAGAAGGCCGGAAAGCTGGAATCGCAGATCCGCGAGCTGATGGGCGATGACAAGGCCGACGCTGCCCGTCAAAAGCTTATGAACGAGATCGAGGCCGTCCTCACCGCCGAGCAGAAACCTAAGTTCCAGAAGATTAAGGATGATGTCTTTAATCCGCGACCCCCGCTGGAGGAAAACCCCGAGCTGCTGTTGAGGGCTGTCGAGTCGCTTAAACTGCCGAAGGACAAAGCGGACAAGATCAAGAGCATCGTGAACGAGTGGAGAACCAAGCAGCCTAGGCTTCGCCCGAGGGACAGGGACGAGAAGGCCGAGCAAGAGGCCAAGGCGGCTGCGGCCGAGGTCTATAAGAAGGTGATGGCCGAGCTGACGCCCGAGCAACAGACGAAGGTCAAAGAGTGGCGTCCGGCCGGTACCATGATGGGTTGGCCGCGAGGCGAAGGCCAGAGACTGCGTCAGGGTGGAGATGAGGGCAGAGGCGAGCGAAGAGCCCAGCGACGCGGCTCCAGCCGACAGGGCGATGCCCCGACCGAGGACAAGCCCAAAGAGTAGGATCCGATATCAATAGACCTGAAAGAGGGGACATTCTGCTTCTGTCGAAGAATCGGAATGTCCGGGCGCCCCGGGGCGGTTACCCGCCTCGGGCTCCCACAGATCCGTACGTGCGCGCATTAGCGCATACGGTTCCTCAGTTTCGTCGTGTGGCAGCGCGCGCCCTGCCACGTTCCCGTCTGCTATCCGCTGCTGTCACGTTCACACGGCTTTGAAGTTCGAAGCCTTCGTCATGTTTCCTCGCACCGGTTCCATGACCTGACACCCCCCTTCCCTCCGCAGGGTCCTCCGGGGTCGAGTATCCCTGCTTCATTGGTACTACGAGGGTGCTAAGACTTCTTGACGGCCATCCCGCTCCGCTTCGTTTCCTTCGCTCGGCAGTACCACGGCCGCATCCTGTTTTTCGCTCCGCGTCACCCCGGATACCCTGGTGACCGGCCAGGGATCTTCAGCTCACGCCCGGCTACCCCACGCCTCTCCATTCTGTGGACCCTTGACGGTCCTGCATTGCGGGACCGGCTGCAAGGCAGCCCCTGGCTTCGCCTTGCGGCGTGTCAAGGGTGGAACCGTCAGGACCTCCCAAGTTCCTGCGAGACCCCATTGTCCGTTTGCACATGCTCCTGCGACTCCGGCGGAACCGCCGACGACTCGCCATCACGCCGCAGCGACACGGCCCCCAGTACGGGAACGCTGAAGGCTTCCACAAGGGACTTTCGAAGCTCAATCGCATGGCCTTCGGACTCGCTGTCTACCCTTGACCGACTTACGGGGGTCGGTCAAGGGTCCACAGGGTCTCTATGAAAGGTTTCAACGACTCAACTCGTTTTCGTCTCCTCCTCTCGCAGGTTGCTTGGGGCAATCCCCTTATCCGCGTTGGCGCAGTTTCAGAATGACGCTGGGGCGGGCCGCATCTTCGCGCGGAATCCATTCCGCATCCGGGAATGTGGAAAGAATTGGCTGCTGACGGCCGACCTCTGCGCTGGTCCCGGATTCCGATCCGGGACCCCCAGGTCGACGATTCCCATCGTCATTCACGCCGGAATGCGGGAAGGATTGGGACCGGCGGTCGACCTCTTGGCTACTCCTCGGGCCGCTGAAAGCCGATCGCTGAGGGCCGAACGCTTCAATCGAAAACGCCGAGACAGGATAAACGCGAAGCTCCGGCCCGCAGATCGTGGGATTGACGCAGATGGAAGACAAGTGGGGCCGACGCCCTCGTCGGCCCTTTCTCTCACCCGGTGCCACTGGTTGCCGGCCCGCCCGTGCCCGATGCTCAAACAGACCCGCGGAGATCGCGAAGGCGAGCGCGCTGTGTTCAGGAGGCTTCTACCACCCGAGAGAAAGAGCTGCATCCCCTTTTACAGCCCGTCCCCTTTGATCGCCCCGGGTGTCCGCCTGATCAGACCGAGGGGGACCGAGGGGATAAACCCCT
>Ga0116146_1002702_pt1 | contig 15390 bp, 11 predicted proteins | sample AD_JPNHG2_MetaG_FD_89748 | JGI IMG/M metagenome (GOLD analysis project Ga0116146, IMG submission 89748) | Active sludge microbial communities of municipal wastewater-treating anaerobic digesters from Japan - AD_JPNHG2_MetaG | ecosystem: Engineered > Bioreactor > Anaerobic > Digestate | place...
AAAAGGGGGTTGATTATGCATTCGCTAAGGATCTTGGTGTAATTATTATGGAACCTTTAAGAGGTGGTAGATTGGCAAATCCCCCTGAAAATGTTAAAGCTATTATTAATAGTTATAAACCTTTGCGCACTCCACAAGAATGGGCTATGAGATGGTTGTGGAGTCAAAAGGAAATATCTACGGTTTTAACTGGCTCAAGCAATTTGGAACAATTAAAACAAAATATTGATTTTGTTAATAATGCAATAGATTTTGAATTTAGTAATGAAGATTTAGAGTTTATTGAAAAGGTAAAGAAGGCATACCTTGATAGAATAAAAATTGACTGTACAAAATGCAATTATTGTTTACCATGTCCAAATGGAGTAAACATACCACGAAATTTTGAGTTATATAATGATGTATTTATTTATGAAAATCCTATACCTCCAAGGATGACATATCAAAGATTTATGCCTGATATTGAAAAAGCTTCGAATTGTATACAATGTGAAGAATGTGAAAGTAAATGTCCTCAAAAATTAGAAATTAGTAAGTTATTGCTTTCGGTTGATGAAGAATTGAGTAAAAAATAATTAAAGTCTATGGAAGAGAACAAAAAAATAAAAATATTGTTAGATACTGATATTGGTTCAGATATCGATGATGCTTTATGTCTATCATATTTATTAATGCAGCCAAAATGTAAGTTATTAGGTATTACTACTGTTACTGGTGAAGCAGAAAAAAGGGCAATGATGGCAAGTGTTTTATGTAAGTTAGCTGGTAAGGATATTCCAATTTATCCAGGGGCAGAAAAACCTTTAATAAATCAACAAATACAAAAAAAGGCTCAACAAGCTGAAAGATTAAAAAATTGGGAATATCAAAAAAAATTTCCCAAAGGTGAAGCGATTGAATTTTTAAGAACTACTATTAGAAAAAATCCAAACGAAATAATTTTACTTTCTATTGGTCCATTAACTAATATTGCACTTCTTTTTAAAACAGATCCAGATATACCAAAATTATTAAAAGGTTTGGTTTCTATGGCAGGTGCGTTCAAATATCGTTTCCCTGAGCTTAGCTTAAGAGAGTGGAATGCATATTTAGATCCTCATGCCTCTCATATAGTATATAATACCAGATTAAAAAGTCATATTTCTATTGGGCAAGATGTAACATGTAAAATTATTATGGGTGAAAAGGATATTAAAAGGAGATTTACAAGCAAACTTCAAAAAGCAGTACTTGATTTTGCTTATATCTGGTTCAAAAAAATGAATAAGGTTTATTTTCACGATCCTTTAACTGCTGCAATAATTTTCAACAAAAATATATGTAAATATGAAAAAGGGAAGGTTGATATTGAGTTAAAGTCTGATCGTTTGTTTGGTTTAACCTATTGGGATACTAAATACAAAAATAGTTGGCAGGAAGTTGCAGTAGAAGTAAATATAACAAAATTTTTTGAAGAATATTTTTCAGTATTTAAATAGAAAGAGATGTATTCAATATCTTATTTAAAGCTAATTCGAGCTTCTTTCATGATTGGATTGACGGGCTTTGGGGGTCCAGCTTTAGTCGGTATAATGAAAAATAAGTTTGTAGAAGATAAAAAATGGGTGAGCGATAAAATCTTTTTAGAAGGTCTAAGCTTAGCACAACTTTTACCAGGGGCAGTAAGTGTCACATTAATTGGCTACTTGGGATATAAGCTAAAAGGCTTTTGGGGTGTTATAATTCTTCCTTTTTTCTTTATGCTTCCCGCAATTTCATTAATAATTATTCTTTCCTGGGCATATTTTTCGTACTCTGATTTATCTTTTATAAAAACTGCTTTCATTGGTTTAGGTGCTCTGGTAGTTTCATTGTTAGTTAATGCTACTATTACTATGAGTAAATCTATTTTCGGAAATTTTTCTTCAAAGAATATAAAGGCTTATTTAATTAGTGTTATTATATTTCTTATTGAATACTTTTATAAAATAAACATCATCTATCTCATTCTTTTTGGTGGTATTTTAGGATTTTTATTTTTCTTTTTCACAAATGAAATACAAGAGGGTAAAAAAGAAGATTATAATAATTCTAGTAACAATAAAATTAATTTTTTTAAAAATCCAAAATTCTATTTTTTAGGTGGCTCGATTGTTCTACTTATAATTTTATACTTTTATTACCCAATATTATGGAACCTTTTTTATACTTTCTTTAAAATCGGAATGTTTGGTTTTGGTGGAGGGTATACGGTAATACCTCTTATTCAACATCAAGTTGTTAATGAGTTAGGTTTAGTTACACTTAAAGAGTTCAGAGATGGAATTGCTTTAGGACAGGTTACGCCCGGGCCTGTGTTTATCACAACAACATTTATATGTTTTAAAGTTGCTGGGTTATCTTGTGCAATAATTTCATCTATTGCATCATACTCGCCATCATTAATTGCGGTTGTAACTTTAAATCATCTTTTGTTAAGAATAAAACATAAAAAACTTACCCAGGTTTTTATGAAAGGTGTCCTATCAGGTTTTATTGGTTTATTGCTTTTCGTTGTAATTCAATTTGGATTTGCTTCTTTAATAAATTGGCAAACTTATTTAATTTGTTTTTCTACTTTAATGTTGCTTGTAGTCTTCAAAAAAGATCCTATCTGGGCATTACTCACAACAATTATTTTAACAGTTTTATTATTATGAATAATGCCCATATAATGCATTTATTTAGATAATAACTTTTTATACTTCATTATTCTGTTAAATGATTGATTTATTCTCTCCTCAGTAATTTTCCCTTCTTTTAGAAGATTTTTTATTATATTAAAAACTTTTGGTACTATGTTTTCATCATAAGTTACATTGTTTGCGAATGTAATAATATCTACTCCAGCATTGATTGCATATTCTATTGCCGATTCTAATCCATAATGATCGGCTATAGCTTTCATCTGCATATCATCAGAAAAAATTACACCATTAAATTTGAGACTATCCCTTAGTATTCCAGTTAATATTTTTTTTGATAATGTAGCTGGTAACTTATTGTCAAGATTGGAATTGAATATGTGAGCTGTCATAATAAAATCACATTTTTTCTTCTTTATTAATTCAGCATAAGGATATAATTCTTCATTTTTCCATGTGTCGGTAACATCAACAAACCCAAGATGTGAATCATCTTTTGAGGAGCCATGACCAGGAAAATGTTTAAGAGTACCAAAAATTTTATTTCTTTTAAAAGCATTTAAAAATACTTCTGCGTGTTTTGTCACAATTTTTGGATCTGAAGAAAAACTTCTTTCTTTTTTACCAATTATTGGATTATCTGGATTAGTATTAAGATCAACACAAGGTGCAAAATTTAAATTTACTCCTATACTTTTTAAGGTTTTAGCAATGCTTATTGCGTATTTAGTAGTTGTATCAAAATTATTTATTTTTCCTAATTTTTCAGCAGAGATAGTTTTTGGAAATCCGAATTTTTCTTTTAATCGATTAACTAATCCTCCTTCTTGATCTATAGTAACAAAGAGAGGAATTTTAGAATAGCTTTGTAGTTTATCAATTAGTTTTTTCACCTGTTTTGGTGACTCAATGTTTCTAATAGGGCTTTTTAACTCCACATCATAATCAAATAAAATAACACTTCCAATTTTGTATTGTTTAATATCTCTTACTATACTTGAAGAGTCAGAAATATCCAATCCTCTAAAACCTACAAGTATCATCTGACCAATTTTTGTATCGATATCATATTTTTCTTGAGAAAAAGATAAGCTAATTGATATAAAAAACAAAAAAATAATTTTGTAAAATATTATTTTCATTTTTCTCCTCTTATTTTTGTGTTTTCTAAAAAAATATTAAATTTACTGGTGAAGTTTAATTATCTCAAAAATACCTTCAGCCATCATATTAATTGACATAATTGTTAGTACAAGTCCAAAAAGCCTTTCAATTGCTTCTATTGCGTTCTTGCCCAATATTTTGCTAATAAATTGAGATGATAGAATAACTGCTGAAGCTAAAAACCATGCAATTAATACAGCGATTAATATATTTATTACGCCAATTTGTTGATGAGCAAAAAGCATAATTGTTGATAATAAACCAGGACCTGCAAATAATGGAGTCGCAATAGGAACTATTAAAGGTTCTCTTTTTTCTACTTCTAAATTAAGTGCGGGAGGGAATACCATTTTTAAAGCCATTAGAAAAATAATTACTCCTCCAGCTATTGTTGCAGATGCTGTTGATATATGTAGGTATGCTAAAATTTCTTTACCGAAAAAAATAAAGATTAACATTATTCCAAGTGCAATGAAGCATTCTCGAATTACTATTTTTCTTCTTCTTCTCTGCTCAATCCCATCTAATAAAGATATTTCTAAAGGAATTAATCCGATAGGATCAATTATAAAGAAAAGTGAAATTACCATTTCTTGTATTGTCATATTACCTCATTTTTTTTTATTTGACTTACCATTCTAAACCATTCTCATAAATTGCTAAACCGATTTGAGAGAAAGAAAATTTTCTGTAACCACCGTAATCTTCATTTCTACAAATATCGGAACATTCTTTACCTTCTGGGGTATTAATACCTAAACCTGCTCCAACGCCTTCATAAAATAGATAAAATTTATTATTATGTTCAATAACAGTACCAAACCATAGAGCACCTTCATCCCATTCGCCTGGTGTACCCCTTTCCATTACTGGGTTTAATGGGTATCTATCCCAAATAAGTAAATCTATTGATCTTGCTAGCCCAAATGCTTTGGGATAGTCAAAATATTTATCACAACCACCATAGATCATGTAAAAATATTGACCATGCTTAAAAATTCTTACAGTTGAAATACTAAAGCTATCAAATTCGTTTTTCTTATTGGAAGGAGAAAAGACTTTTACTTCCGAATGAAAATTTATTCCATTATCGCTTATCGATTTATATATATCAAGGTTACCATTTTTCGAAAGTTTTGAATAAAATAGATGATATTGATTATTATTATAAACAATTTCAGGACTCATAGCGTTTTTAATTACTGGAAGAGAGTTTTTTTCAAAATTATAGCCATCTTTAGAAATTGCTAAACCGATACTGCATTCTTTATTTTTTGAATGACCCGCATAATACAAGTATATTTTATTATTATTTATTATGGTAGCCGGATCTAGAATATGCTGGTTGTCGAACATGTTTTTTTCAGGTTCTACTCTTATAATAGGGTTATTTTTATAAAATTCCCATTTCACTCCATCAAATTCATCTTTATTACAGGTAGCTACTCCTATCTGATCGTTACCTTCAATTCCTTGTCCTCTAAAATATAAAAAATATTTATCTCCAATTTCTAGAATATCAGGATTGGCTACATGAATACTATGAAATGTATTGTATTTTCTAGGAATAATCGGATTTAATTTGCTTTTTTGAAAATGGATTTTAGTCATTTTATTTTACACCAAATTTAAAAATTGTAGTTTGTTTATATTCTTCCTCTGTTTTTAGTATTACAGATGGAAAGTGTGTTTTATTTGGAGAATCCGGGTAATGTTGTGTTTCCAAACATAATCCACTTCGTCTTGTGTATGTTTTTTGGTTTTTACCTTTAATTGATCCATCAAGGAAATTACCAGAGTAAAATTGTATTGCTGGTTCAGTTGTAAATACCTGTAACAACCTCCCGGATGCTTTTAAAAATAATTCAGCTGCAAGTGTAAGAGAATTATCTTTTTTATTTAGTACAAAATTATGATCGTAACCATTGCCATATTTTAATTGTTCATTATCATGATCTATTCTTCTACCAATTAATTCGAAATCTGTAAAATCAAAAGGTGTATTATTTACAGAAAGCAATTCACCTGTTGGTATTAATGATGAATCGATTGGAGTAAAATAGTCAGCATATATTTTTAATTCATGGTTGAGTATTGTTTCTTCATCTGATAAATTGAAATAGCTATGATTTGTAAGATTGATTATTGTATCTTTGTCTGTTTTTGCTTTGTATTCTATTTTTAGTTCATTATTGTTGTTTAAGGAGTATATTACCTTTACTTGTAAATTGCCAGGATAACCCTCTTCCATATCTTTACTTAAATATGAAAGTTCTAATAACTCTTTTTCCTCATCTATTCTAATATTATAATCCCATAATACTTTGTCAAATCCTTTTAAACCTCCATGCAAGTGATTATTACCATCATTTTTTGCGAGATTATATTGAATTCCATTTAAGCTAAAAGTTCCATTCTTTATTCTATTACAATATCTTCCAATTATTGCCCCAAAATAAGGATGACCTGAAAGGTATTCCTCTAGAGACTCAAATCCTAACACAATATCAGAAAAATTACCGTTTTTATCAGGTGTTATGATTGAAGTAATTATTCCACCATAATTTGTAATTTTTACTTCAATTCCTTTATTATTTTTTAATGAGAAAAGATAAACATCTTCGTTATTATAGAATTTTCCAAAAAGAATTTTATTCATAACTTACCCTAATTTAAAAATATCAATGTAATTTAATTATTTAAAATTATTATTCAATGAGTAAGTAAATGACTAATCTTGTATTATTAATTTTGAAAAAGATAAGTATTCAAATTATTTACTCATTCTTTCACGTTTTCTTATTCTTAAAATTTTTGTTGTGTAATTTATTAATGTTTATTAATTCTATTTTCAAAATATCAATGATATTTCATTTTTATAAATATTCATTGAGCATTTTATTGCATTTATTTTTTTATTTATTTATATTACTAAAAAATAAAAGGTGTTAATTGACTCAGAAAGCACTTATAATACTCTTTGTAGGTTTATTAGTTTTTATTGCACATGCATTTGTTGCTCTTTTTAAAAAGACTAAAATACCAGATGTTTTACTTTTGATAATAATAGGATTGATATTAGGACCTGTTTTAAATATAGTTAAAACTGATGATTTTGGGAAAGTTGGTCCAATTTTTTCCGCAATTGCTTTAATTATTATTCTTTTTGAAGGTGGACTTGAATTAAACATAAAACATATAAAAGAAATTATAAAATCTACATTTATTCTTACTATTTTATCTTTTTTTATTACTCTTCTTACTGTTTCTTGTGTAAGTTATTTTCTTCTTAACTACTCTTTAGCTCTATCATTTTATATTGGGGCAGTATTGGCAGGACCTGCACCAGCGATAATTATCCCTTTAACAAAACATATAAACATATCTGATGAAACTAAAGCAAAACTTACTCTAGAATCTGCATTAGGTGAAGCATTGTGTATAGTGTTTGCTTTAGCAATCATAGAATTTATTATTTATCCAAACATTGAATTTGGCAAAATCACTGGTGCGATTATTGCTTCTTTTGTCTTTGCAATCATAATTGGTTTTTCAAGTGGGTATCTTTGGTCAATAGTATTAAATAAAGTACGTGAAATGAAAAATGCAATATTCTTAACCCCTTCTTTCGTTTTTATTATTTATGGCTTTACAGAGTTTTTAGGTTATAGTGGACCTGTGGCTGTTCTTGTTTTTGGTATCACAATTGGTAATGCAGAGCAATTACCATTTAAAACATTAAATAAAAAGATAACTTTGAATCCAATTACTCATAACGAAATTGAGAGATTATTTTTTAGTGAGATTGTCTTTCTATTAAAAACTTTCTTCTTTGTCTATTTAGGTATCTCTATTGTCTTTTCTGATTACTGGGTTTTATACATTTCATTAATTTTGACTATAATACTTGCTTTAAGCAGATTTATTGCTTCAAGATTTTCTCATAAAGATGGCCTATCTTTATTAGATGCTGAATTTACATTTTCAATGTTTGCTAAGGGTTTAGCAACAACAGTTCTTGCTTCTATACCTTTTCAATTAGGTATAAAAGAAGGTGAAAATATTCAAAACATAGTATACATTGTAATTTTGTTTAGTATTATATTGACAAGTGTAGTGGTTTTTTTAATAGGGAAAGGATATTTAAGACCTTTTACAAAATTATTCTATAAAAATTATCAATAATTTTTTTATTAAGTACTTTTGTAATGATGCAATTCAATTTTTATGAGTTCAGAATAAAATCTAGAATTTTTTTAAGAAAAACTTTATTATTTTTAGCGATAATATCTATAATATCATTAATTGCGGAATATGGCTTTTACTTACCACAAAACTACATCGATTTAAATAGATTATTACAAAAAATAATACTATATGGATTTTTATTCCACACTATTATTAAAGTAATTTTATATATAAATGATTTAAAATTCTTAAAGACTCACATTTTTGAAATATTAATTGCTTTATTGATTCTTTTTCATATTAGCTTTCCATCTATAGTGGAATCAATTTTTATATTTTTTAATCCTTATCTTTCGACTGAATCAATTACAGGTTTATATATAATTTTATCACAGTTGTTGGTTATTTTTAATCTTATTATTGGTGGTGTAAAATATAGCCAGAAATTAATGGTTACTAATATTCAACCAACTACTTTAATGGTTATAAGCTTTGGTATAATTATCCTTTTAGGAACTTTAATGCTTCTTTTACCAAAAGCTACAGTAAATGGAATTTCATTAATTGATGCTCTTTTTACATCTACAAGTGCTGTATGTGTAACCGGTTTAGTAGTAGTAGATACATCAACTCATTTTACTACATTTGGAAAAACGATTATTCTCTTACTTATTCAAATTGGTGGTTTAGGTATAATGACTTTAACAACTTTTATCGCCTTTGTAATAGGTAATTCAACACAATTAAAACATTACTCTGCGATAAAAACTTTGTTGGGTGAAGAAAATATCGGAAAGATTAAAAGTGTTATTTTTATTATCGGGTTAACTACTTTTTTAATTGAAGGAATAGGAGCATTTTCAATTTATAACTTTTTAGACCCACGTTTGTTTAAGCATGATGGTGAAAGATTATATTATGCTATTTTCCATTCTATTTCTGCATTTTGTAATGCTGGTTTTTCTATAACTAAAGATAATCTAGCAGATGTTTATTTAAAGTATAACGTTGGTTTATTATTTACAATAATGTTTTTGATTATTCTAGGTGGTTTGGGTTTTCCAGTTTTATCAAATCTTGGCAAGAAATATTTGTTGTTTAAATTTAAAAATCGAAGGATTAGAAATTTAACTTTACATACAAAATTAGTATTAGTTACAACTTTTATTTTAATAATAATTGGAACTTTGTTTTTCTTTATTCTTGAGCATAATAAAACTTTAAAAGATTATTCGCTACCATATCAAATAATTTATTCTCTGTTTCATTCAATTTCTGCAAGAACTGCTGGTTTCAATACTCTTGATATCGGTTCTTTTGCTTATTCTACTATGTTTATCTTAGTTATTTTAATGTGGATAGGTGCTTCACCTATGTCAACGGGAGGTGGAATAAAAACTACAACTTTTGCAGTATCTTTACTAAATATTTATAGTATAGCATCTGGAAGAGAGAAATTGGAAATGTTTAAAAGACAAATCAGTGATATCTCAATTACTAAAGCTTTTAGTACTGTAATACTTTCAGTATCTTATATTGCACTTGCTATTTTTTTGTTATTGCTAACAGAAAATTTTAAGTTTGATGATATTTTATTTGAAGTGGTATCAGCAGTTGGCACTGTTGGTCTTACAAGGGGTATTACACCCTTTTTATCTATTTTTGGAAAAATTGTAATAATTATATCAATGTTTTTTGGTAGAATTGGTCTTTTCTCAATTTTTTTGATTCTAATTAGAGAAAAACCAAAAGGTAAATATGAATATGCAAAAGAAGATATTATTATAATGTAAATGGAGGAATTTATGGCAAAAAAATTTGCTGTAATTGGTCTTGGAATTTTTGGCTCTCACCTTGCTGAACAATTATCAGAGAAAGGGGCAGAAGTATTGGCAATAGATAATGATTTAGAAAAACTTGAGGATATTAAAGATAAAGTTACTGTTACAGTAAAGTTAGATTCTACTGATGAAACCGCTCTAAAAAATCAAGGTCTTGATGAATTTGATGCTGTGATTGTATGTATGGGAGATAATTTTGAAGCAAGTATTCTTACAGTTGCCTTCTTACAACAATTAGGTGTAAAGAGGATTATTGTTCGAGCAACTACTTCTATACATAAAAAAATATTGAACCATTTAGGTATCGAAGAGATTATACTGCCATCAGAAGAAGCTGCAGAAAGGTTGGCTAGTAGCTTATATATGGAAAAGATTATAGATTCCTTTGCAATTAGTTCAGAGTATACAATAGTAGAAGCTGAAACACCAAAATACTTCATTGGTAAAAGTTTACAATTTTTGGATTTGCCAAACCAGAAAGGTATTAGCATTATCACAATAAAAAGGCGAGAATCTAAAGGTAAATTTTTTAGTTTCAGAAAAAAAGAATATGAAACTATTATTGGTATCCCTAAACCAGATACTATAATACAGGAAAATGATATTCTTGTAATTTTTGGCCGTCTAAAAGATATAGAAAATGTGTTAAAAGAAAAAGAGGAATGATTAAATGATTTTTTAATACTAATACATATAAAAAATTATTTATACATTTTGATTAAGATTATTAAATAAATTTTTTAGCATAATTAAAAACTTTAAAAATAAAAATTCTTGACAATAATTCAATAAATAATTAAATTTTGAATAAACTAAATATTTGCTGTTCAGATGAAATTAGCACCTAAATAAATAATCTTTATTTTAAATCAAACATTAAATAAAAAATAATTATTATATTTTGTTTGGTTTTAGAAACTTAAGATTATTTCTTTTTAATGTTTTGAGATTATCTAAATAAAACCGGAATAAAATATAAGGATTCATTTTAAAATTTTCGTTCTTTGAATGATAATACAAGGTGTAAACTAAAAAAGTTTTGTATACATTTTTTTGCATATTAGAGTAAGAAAAGAATAAACTTATTAAAAGGGTACATTTATGAAAAGAATTTTATTTTTGTTTTTTTATTTGTCTTTTGTAATTTCAATTTGTAATTCACAAATTAATTTAGCAATACTTTTTGATAATTCTGGTTCTATGAAAGTATTATCTGGTGGGGGGATCGAAGATGCAAAAAAATTAATATTTGATTTTATTTTTGAAGGTAAATATGATAGTACAAAATGGAAAGCTTCGAAAAATACAAAGTATAATAAAATATGGGTCAATAATAGCAAAATATATTTACATGCTTTTGGTAGAATAAACAAAAATAGCTTCCCATATTTTAGTGAAGAGCCAGATCTTGATATTAGAGCTAATGAAGTTTATGCGAAAATGTTTATAAAAAAATATTTGTTTTCAAGAATAACTCTAAACGAACCTTTTACAAATGATTTCCTATCTGAATTAGTTTGCTGGAAAATGTTCGATAATGAAAACAAAAATCTTAATAGAAATTATGAAATACACATAATTAAGATATGGGATGGATTACCAGATCCAGAATCTTCTCCCGTTCAAAAACTTAAATCGGAAAGAGCAACCTATAAACCAATAGAAAAACAAATAGCACTTTTTCAATATAAACCATTTCAAAATTTTAAAAATAACAAAGTATTATCTCTTGAATATAAAATATTAACAATAGGTGCCCCTAGTGTCCAATCGCAAAAAATATTACAAAAACCATCATTACTACAATCACAAACAGAAGAGTCAGATGGATCTAATTTATTGGAAATATTATTGATAGTTCTTCTTATAATAATTATTATTATTGGAATACTATTATTTCTCAAAAGGAAAGGTTATCCCCCGTTTTCAGCTCAAAAAGATAAAACATCTACTGAAACTGATAACAACGAAACAACTAGTAATTAATAATAAACTGAGGTGATTATGTTTTTTTATTCGTTATTAAACTGGACTTATAATTGGAAGTTAAGTCAATGGTTTATAATAACAATTCAAATAATTTTGTTAATTGGATTTGTATGCTTTGTTTTTATATTAATTTTGTTTATTTTAATAAAATTTAATATAATAATAAAACCTACACCTAGTTCTGATAATTATGACAAATATTATATTGAATATGAATTAAAGAAGAATTTAGTTGAATCTTATCTATTTTTGATTATTGGTTTTTTAATTATAATAGATTTTATTTTTACCTGGAAAAATAAAAATTTAGAATGGTACAAATACATTCCATATTTTTGTGGATATATATTTTCTATTTGTATGAGTATAACATATTTTTGGCCTATAAAAAAAAGAAAAAATGAGTTGATAAATATACAAAACGAAATAAAATCGAGGTGAAGAATAATGCAACAAGGTTCTCAAAATAGTTCAAGGCAACATCCATTACACGGTATTAGTTTAAACCGTACTGTTATAATTGGATTGGGCTCTACAGGTTTAAAAGTACTTGAGTCTTTTCAAGAATTATGGTTTGAAAGATTTTCTAACACAACTAACTCTTTGGTTAGACTAATTAATATTGAAACTGATTCAAATAATAAACCTCAATCCATTGAAGGTAATTCAATGATTGAACAAATTACCATTAATAACAATAACTTAGATTTCGATGAACTTGCAAATTACTTGAGAAAGAATGCAAATCCTTTAGAGAAAGATGTCCCTGAAATTGAATGGGATTGGAATTGGACTAAAGAAGTAAATTGGAAAGGCAATATTGGTGTTGCTGGAGCTGCCGGTGCAGGTGGTATAAGGGCAGGAGGTCGCATGATTTTATACGCACCCAGGGATAATCAATGCCAAGCAAAAATTATTTTCGATAGTTTAAGAAAAATTATAACAGACCCTACTAAATGGCAATTTATTGATTCACCAGATGAAAAAATTAGAAAAAGAATAATTGAAGATTTAGGTTATCCTTCGTCAGCTTGGGTTGAACCTGATAAAGTAATTAATGATCCAATAACTGGTCCTTATTCTGTAGTAAATCCTTACATTAATAAGGAGATTAAAGTCATAGTTGTTGGTTCTTTGACTGGTGGAACTTGTTCAGGTACTTTTATTGATATGGGGTTTATTATTAAGAGAGCATTGAATCTGAACGACAATGAATTGTATAAATATTTAACAGGGATTTTTCTTATACCTCCAAATTCGACTGATTATTTAGGAGGGGGTATTGATATTTATAGGACTAGTGCTAATACATTTGGTGCTATATATGAAATAAGAAAAGTAATGAATGATTATTTTAATAGAAAAGGATCTGCACCATATGGAGTAGTTTATCTAGTAGCACCTGAATACAATTCTGGTAATCCATCACATTATTTTGATGGTATAGATGGCTTTGCTGAAGCTATAGCTTTACGTTTATTTGCTACATGTTTAGGGTATGGATTAAAAATTGATTCCTCTAATGTTAATATATTCACCAATAATCCAAGAGATTATCTCTTCACATTTGGAATTGGTGCAGTTTTATATCCTAAATTTATACTTACAAAAGCTTTGTCAACAAAATTAGCAGTAGAAATAATTGAAAGACTTCTTGATGAAGAAAATATTATCCAAGAAAATGGCAAAACTGTTAAAATAAATGATAAATTAAACACGATAAAAAATGAAATGTATGAATTTGTTAATAAAAAAATAAAGGATAATATCAATAAAACAATTACTAATAAATTGAGAGAAGTTAAAAAGAAAAACAAAGAGTATTATATTGATAAATGGAAAAATGGAGAAAAAATTGAAAACGATTTTATTAATGATTATACTAAAAAAGAAGGATTTTATTATGGTATATGGGGAAACAGTTCTGAAAAAATTGAAAAGGATTTTTTTGATGAATTTAAAAAGGACGTAATTAAGAAATATTTGGAAAGTTATTGCAATATTGGAATAACAATTAAATATATTGATTGTTTTGTTGAATCGATGGATGAGATAAAAAAACTTTACGAAAAACAAGGAGCTAAAGATTTTGAGAGTTCTTTAAAAAGAAATTTTAATGATATATTTGATAAAGGTTTTAAAATAGATAAAAATGAAATTCTTGAGAGTAAATTATGGTTACTATATGAATATTTCGTTCTATCTAAAAGTCTAGGTATAATTGAATCTTTGATAGAAAAGGTGAAATATTTAAAAAAGAATCTTGAAAATGTTAGATATAAATTGAGCAATAATTACGAAAAATATTTAAAAGAGTATAATGCTTATTGGAATAAATTAGATACTCATATTGAAAAAACTCCGATAATTAAACTTTTTAAACAAAGCAAAGAGAATGATTTTGATGAAATTAAGAAAAAAATTTTAGGTGATAAAAAGTCTGCTGGTTTTAATCTTTTTGAAGATGATAAAAAAGAGGCTTTTTTAGACGGTATTATAAATAATAATCTTGAAAATATTTTTTCTGATATTATTTCTTCTTTAAGAAATAAATCACATGAGAAATTAATAGAATATTTACGTAAAGAAGATGATAAAGAAAAATCATTTAGTATAATAGATAAAATGTTAGAAGATACGAATGTAAGTTCAATAAATACTACTTTTAATATGATTAGGAGTGGTTTTCTAAAACATAATTTGTTTACTTTGACATTGCCAAAAGATAAAAAAGATCAGAATAAAGAATATGTACATCATTTAATATCAAACTCCACAAATGAAGAAATGAACAAAATTAAAGAAAAATATTATTTAAAAGATAGCGATACTGAGTGTAGGCCCTATTCAAACAAGCTGTTTGAAGATATGGTTGTTTATGTAAAAGATGTACCTGGTTTAAAATTTTATTCTATTACTAAGTTTGAAGATTTAAAAACAAAATTTTTAGAAAAACCTTCTGTGGGTTTTGCTCATTTAGATAGTAAGGAATGGCAGAGGTTGAGATTAACTTTAGCTGGTGATTTAGATTTTAGTATAATTGAGGAACAGAAAAAAGAAACATTAGATAATATAAGAAAATTTATTAGATTTTTCTGGTTAAAACCTATTTCTCATAATAAATATGAGAGAATTGATAAGCCTTTTTATAAAGTGCCAACATACTATGAAGGAGATAATTTTTTAGGTGAAGGGCTCTATTATTCAAATGATTTGTGGTATCTAAAATATAAAGTTAAAGGATCGGGTCAAGAAATTAGTTTATGTATAAATAGTGAAATAAAAACTCAATTGAATAAGATACTTTCTAGTAGTCAAGTTTTCGATTCTTTAATAGAATTTTTCTCAAATAATACTGAATTTTATGGTAATAATCCAAGCTATTATATTAGTTTACTTTACAAACATTGGGATACTTGTATTAGGCCTATATTTCAGAATGAAGAAAAGTATCAAATAGATTATTATGAGGCAACTTTTGTAGATGGTTATGATGGTAGTTCTGATTTTAAAATAAATATATTTGAGTATAATAGACATAAAAG
>Ga0116146_1002706_pt1 | contig 15385 bp, 19 predicted proteins | sample AD_JPNHG2_MetaG_FD_89748 | JGI IMG/M metagenome (GOLD analysis project Ga0116146, IMG submission 89748) | Active sludge microbial communities of municipal wastewater-treating anaerobic digesters from Japan - AD_JPNHG2_MetaG | ecosystem: Engineered > Bioreactor > Anaerobic > Digestate | place...
AAATATAGGAGAGTGGGAAAAGCAGTGTCCCACCGTCAAAGGCCATTTGTACACCAAAGAGTGAAAAACCCAGGTCAACAATTTTTGCAGAAGATGCAATATTGCTGACAATCAGCACTGTAACAAAATAAGCCATTATGAGATCCAGATACCGATAACGGTTCTCGGGATGAAGAAAAGAAGAATCTGACATGAGATCTCCTTGTTTTGATGAGGCGGGTAGCAGAACGACCGCCGCGGCTTTTTTGTATATATGTATCCCCGCCGCTGGAATGTAAGCTGAATATAGCAGAGAGTGATACAATTTGCAAGCATTGTTAATGCCACGAAAAATGTGATAATTCTTTCATTGGTTACTGATTGTTTGATTTTTATAGAAAATATTGAATATATTGTATCGAATATAAATATGCTTACTAGATATTATTAAGATACTTTTATGCACAAGCTTCATGACACTAACCAAGGAATGACGGTATTAATATGAAGCTTTTTTTAATTTGTGCTATACTACTACTATGAATCCTTCTATAAAATCATTTTTCGTTTTTATTGTTTGCATAGCTGGTATTGTAACCACCAATGCGCTCGAGCTCAACTCTAACTATGGTTTTTTCATAGATCTTCCCGAAGGCTTTTCGCTGGTACAGAGTGATGGCTCAAGTAAGTTCACTTTTACCAATCCGCAGGGGAATATTGTTGTAGATATAGTAATATACCCTTCGCAAACGTATACATCAATTGATATGCTTGCCGGGCAGATAAACAGCAAATTGCAAGCTAAGTCATTAGATGCATGGTCTTTTGAGTATGCAGGAAGAAAGGCACGAATCCACCTTGCGCAATTTCAGAATAACTTACAGGGATATATTTTAAGTATTGACAGCCAGGAACCATCAAAGCTTTCTGATGGAGAAAAAAATTTTGATTTTGTAATGCTTGCCTATACAAAGAGCGCACTGTTTAAAGAAGTAAAACCGATCCTTGAATCAATAATTGATGGATTTTCATTGCATGCAAGTGACAGGTTAAAGCCTGGTCCGTATACAACAGCTCAACGAACTCGCATAACGCCACTGCTCATACCTAAACAGATTGCTTTTGGAGGCACTACTGTCCCCTGTGTCTATGATAAAAATTATGCTGATCTCGTACAGCAGTTAGTTGAACGTGAATATGCAGTGCTATTACCATACGGAGCGATTCCCGATCTTGTTGACGATGCTGTGCGGCGTTTTTATCGGCAGATATACAGGGCTTCGTACAGTGAACTTGTTCAGTTAGCGCTATTGTTCTCGCTTGTGTGGGAAAATTCAAGCAACCAGACTACAGGTGTAGCTGCAAATCAGAATGTATCTGCTGCACTACAGCCTCATTTTGGTATACCTGCTCAGCCTGAAGGGTATGTAAGAGCACTCTTAGCATGGGTGCAAGATTTTAATTATGTACGGAACCCGGAAGGCTCAGATGTCGTTAATCCGATAACTGCTGCGTTCGAGCAAACGGGTGATTGCGATTCCCGGGTGCTTGTAATGGCAATTCTGTTAAAGTATGAACACATAGATGCTATTCTCATGATTTCACTTGTACATGAACATGCGCTCATTGGAGTCGGAATAGAGGGAAAAGGTGCAAAGTTTCCGTATCAAAACCAGAATTGGCTAATTGGGGAAACTACCGCTCATGTCGATCTTGGTCTCATTGATAAGCAACAATCTGCTATAGAAGATTGGTTTGGTATAGATTTTAAATAATACGTTATTTTACAAAAATAAAAAAAGTGTAAAGATTGACAAATTATTTAATAAGACAATATAATGTTTATTCGCAATAATATTTGAGTCACCTGGAGGTTTTCTTGTATGGAACCCATAAGCAAAAAATATTCCGGTTTAATCATGAAAATGATTGAATCATCACGTGCTCAAATGAAGGTTTCTGATGAGAACGTGTATCAACCGAGCAATAAAACCATTTTAGGTTATATAGATCAGATAATTGAAGAAAATTTACTTCCTGGTTCAAGAATTCTTGAACATCAGCATCTTGAACAATTGTTTGATTTTGTACAGCAGGGGAAATCTTGTCTCATTTTGCCAGAACATTACAGTAATTTTGATTTGCCAGTGTTTCATTATCTGCTTAGAAAACAGGGTGGTAAGTGTGCTGATCTTGCTGAAAAGCTTATTGCAATAGCAGGATATAAGCTTAATGAAACAAATCCTGTTGTTACAGCATTTTCGGAGGCATACAGCAGGATTGTTATCTATCCGAGCAGATCATTGGAAATAATAAAAGAAAAACTAAAAGATCCCAAAGAGCTCGTCAAAGAACTTATGAAGAGCAGAGAAATAAACCATGCAGCCATGAAGGCTTTGAATGAGATGAAGTATCAGGGGCATCCTATACTCGTTTTCCCTGCAGGAACGCGCTATCGACCTTGGGATCCATCAACAAAACGAGGTGTGAGGGAAATCGATTCATATGTGCGTTCGTTTGATTACATGGTGCTGGTCTCAATAAACGGAAATATGCTCCGAATCAATCCAGAAGGTGAAATGCATGAAGATCTAATCGGTCCTGATACATTGCTGTTCCAGGTCAGTGAGCCAATTGTTTGTGATGAATTTCGTGAGAAAATCAAGCATGAGCTTCATTTCCGCGATGATAAAAAACAAGCCGTTGTTGATGCCATTATGGAACGGCTTGATGCAATGCATGAAGCTGTAGAAAAAATGAGACTTGCATAAACCTGGATTCTGTTTATCCTGTGCACAAATAGTTTTCACTGTTAATATGATCCGTAGGAAACAATTTCTGATATTTGTAAGTAAATTTTTACCTGTGCAAGGTATTGACCACTTGTAATGATAACACTCGGTTGTTCAGTGAGACTGCAGGTTCCCCGAATTATTTTTGGTTTGTTATAGGTAATCCCTCGCGCATACCCTCTTATGGCTTCTTTTACTGCTTCTCCCATTGCTGTGATACGTGCTTGCACTCGATCCTCTGCCTGGATGGCAATTATTGGTGGAAATGCAGGGCTGTACGCTCTTCCCTGTGCAATTTTATACGATGCCTGTTTCCATGCAAGTAGTTCTGAAAGCTCAGTTGTAGTGGGATAGTAGAGAATATTTACTAAGAGTGTCCCTCTTTCAAGGTTCGTTTCCAGAATTCGTAAACCGCTGCTTCCGCGTGTGATAGTTCCGCGCGGTTTCAATACAAATGATTCTGTAACTTTTCGTGCCTTATCAGAGGGGGTATATTCAAAACTGAACCCCCAGATAATGCCTGAAAATACCCATGAAGCTTCAGCAAATACTGCTTCTGCTAATTCCTTTGCTGTATAGAGAGGTTTCCATGTGGGATCGCTTACTTCTGCAAAACCCTCGGGAGCAGGTGGTGAGAAACTATCTGCTGTAAAGATACCTTGGATAAAGTAATCTGGTGTAGCACAAAGAGTCCGATTCATGGTGATCGGTTTAACGAGAGATACAATTGTAAATATGAGTAGTATGATTACATTTTTACTCATCAACTTACATATCGGCATTTTTGACATGAGAATCTTAGTTAGTGCCATGAAAAATGTGAAAAGGTGCTTTTTGAGTGACACTAGCTTGATGTTTTATGGAAAGTATCAAACATAGTGTATGGTAGAAAAATAAACCTTATAGATAATGCAGAAATAGTTTTTCGTGCACAAGCTTCGAGACACTAACAAGTGAGTGCTTGCGTTCTTTAGCATAGTATTGGAACTATGATAGCTCTTACCGGATTAAAAGCCGTTTAATTGGGTTTATTCCGTGTCTCACCGGGAAATAGAGTGCTGAAAAAGCAAATCCTGCCAGATGTGTCAGGTGTGCTACATTCCCCTGTAAACCCATTATTTCATTGAAAATTTCTAGGATTGTGTATCCCAGTACAAGAACTGGTGCGCGGACTGGTATGATGCCCCAGATGTAGATTAAAGAACGCGGGTAAATGACAGCATAAGCAAAGAGAACAGCAAATATAGCGCCCGAAGCACCAACGAGCGGAGCAGAGATGTTCATCACGGTAAATACTACCAATGAAAAAATACCTGCCAGCGTACCAGTTACCAGATAAAAGAGGAGGAACTCTTTGCTTCCCATTGTTCGTTCTACAGCAAGGCCAAAAATAAGAAGGCCTAGCATGTTAAAGAAAATATGCTGGAATCCTGCATGTACAAACATATAGGTAAATGGCTGCCAGAATGAACCGGAAAAAGTGAGCTGCGGCACGAGTGCTAAGTTATAGAATAAAACCGGGCTTGCCATAGTTAAAAAATAGATAATAAAATTAGCTCCAATGATATACAGTGTTATATAATCAAAAGAGTATCTGAATTCTTTGCGTAGTATATTCATGGAGTCAATATACTAAAAAAAGATATAAGTGAAAACATACGAATCTGAAACGAACCTATGGAGAAAACCGATGAATGATGCACATAAAAAACCAGGTGTTCCCAACTGTACCACCTGTTCATATTTTTTTGTAACATATCAGATTGCATTTCCGTATGCGTGCAGGCTATTTCAAGTACAGTGCCAGGAAATGCCTGTATATGAAGTATACAAAAGTACAGGGCAGATTTGTCAGTTTTACAGCAAGAAAAACATGCAGTAACCCAGTAAACTTTTTTGGGTATTACGTTCTGGTTTAATTCCTGGTATACTACAGGTATGAGTATAGAAGAGAGTTTGCTTCGGGGTGGTGTCTGGTATAATATATGGGACGATAGTACTGGTACAAATAAATCTTCGTCGTTGAGCTTTATCAATTCGTTTTTTACAGCGCTCCGAAATCATAATATTGATTACAATCCACAGTTACCTGAAGCAATTCTTGCTCGTGAAAAACGACAATCAACAAATCTTGGTAACGGTATAGCAATTCCGCATCCTGATTTTGATGGATTGAATGAGCCTGCAGAATCCCCGATAACCCGTGATACTATCTACCTGGCATATCCGCGTTTCTCGCTATTGTGGGATGATGGGACTTCGGTTTTTGCAGTGTTTTTTATTTGTATGACATCAAAAGAAAAGCATCTTGCTGCACTTTCTGATCTCGCAAAAGGGTTATCAAAACCAGGTGTAATGGATTTACTGAAAGCACGAGAACCGCTTGAGCCACTTTTGACAGTTTTTCGTGCAAAAAAAAGTAATGACTAAATTTTTGATTGTGCAATGAGATATGTTTCAAAACTTGATGTTCTGCATGCCTCTGGTTTATATGTTCGAGCCGTTTTGAACATTTTTTTTGCCTGATTGAGCAATTCCTGCTGACCGCCACCAATAAAAAACTTGCATACGAGCGTTCCACCTTTTCGTAAGAACTGATTGCCAAGTTCAAGTACACAGTGAACCAATTCTTCGGAACGGCTTGTATCGACAGTGCTATTACCTGTGGTCGCAGGAGCTGCATCTGAAAGTATTAGATCGTAAGGACGAAATGAAGCTAATTGTTCCTGCACTTCAGGAGAAAAAATATCACCCTGAAAGAAATGGAAATTAGGTTTATCTTTGGGAATAGCTAAATCTGATAAATCAACAGAAACAAGTATGCTGTCGTCATGGAGTGTTTCAAATTTTCTCAGTACCCAGAGGCTCCAGCTACCTGGTGCAGCACCAACATCAAGAATGTGCATATGTTTTTTTATGAGCTTAAACTTCTGGTCTATTTCGTCCAGTTTATACACACTTCTTGCTGGATATCCTTCTTTTTTTGCCTTTTGAGTCCAAAAATCCGGTTTTTCATACGAGTTTTGTGCCATATAGAGCGTCTCTCCATTATATTCATTTTACGTTGTAGTGGTAGTAGTTGTTAATCGTTCGAGCTCCTTGCGCTTGTTTTCCAGTATGGTACGCTCGGTGCAAGCAGCCATATCAAGAATGCATGGCGCGATAAGACGATATTCAACAAGGGTGCCGCGTTTTTCTACAGCAATAAGGCCTGCAGCTTTTAACTGCGATAGATGCTTTGATGCAACAGATTTACTAATGTTGAGTTCACCAGCCAGTTCGCATACGCACCAGGGGCGTGTCCTGAGCATATCGAGGATGGCAATCCGTACTGGATGAGCTAGGGCTTTGAAGACATCTGCCATAAGCATATTTTGCTGTATTGTTCTTGCTTCCATGCCTATAAGTTGCAATGTTTGGAAACAAAAGTCAAGAAGGTACTTGACATTTTGCTGAAATGTTTCCATATTTGGAAACAAGGAGAACGTATGGATGCTTATTTGTTGTACGGACTGGCTGTTGTCGGTTTAGTTCTTTCTCTTGTAAAGGATAAAACCAAGACAACGACAGCGCTCAAGAAGGCGTGGAAAGCATTCGAGGGTATACTTCCGCAATTTCTCACTGTTTTAGTACTTGTTGCGGTGGCTCTTGCCATATTGGATACTGCAACCATCTCCCGTTTCCTTGGAACCAAAGCAGGTATCTGGGGCATTCTCGGCGCATCGATTATTGGTGCTATTACCTTGATCCCTGGTTTTGTTGCCTTCCCTGCTGCAGCAGCTCTGCTGGCTCAGGGGGCCGGGGCAACACAGATTGCCGCTTTTGTATCGAGCCTCATGATGGTGGGCGTAGTAACACTTCCCATGGAAATAAAATACTTTGGTCAGCGAGTAGCAATACTGCGCAATGTACTTGCCTTTATGTTCTCCATTGTTGCGGCTTTGTTTGTAGGATGGATGGTGTCACTATGAAAAAAGATCTAAAACGGTATTCTGGCGTAATTGTCGCCATCATTGCATTTATAGCTTTTATTGTATTCTTGCCGGTATGGCGTACTAAGGCCATAGTCTCAATCGTGTTTCAGACTAAAACCATGCTGCTTGTCATACCGCCAATCTTTATTTTACTGGGTTTACTTGATGTCTGGGTTCCGCGCGAGAAGATGATCCGTTATATGGGCGCAGGGTCCGGCGTTAAAGGCGGTGTTCTGGCGTTTCTGCTTGGTTCCTTTGCAGCTGGTCCTTTATATGGAGCCTTCCCCTTTGCCGCTGTTCTTATGAAAAAAGGTGCAAGCTTTACAAATATTTTGATTTTTATTGGGGCATGGTCCACAACCAAGATTCCCATGCTGCTGTTTGAGATTTCGGCACTTGGACCTCGTTTTGCCCTTTCACGGCTTGCCATCGATATTGTAGGCATTATTGTTATTGCATTTGCAATCAAAGCGGTGTTGCCTAAGAAAGAAGTTGCGAGGCTCTACGCTCAGGCAGAAACTATTGATTGAGCACTGATTCGGTAAAAACCGAACAACATAGATAGTGTAAACCACAAGGAGGTTATTATGAAGGTACATATTTTAGGATCGGGTTGTCCTAAGTGCAAGCTCCTCGAGCAGCATGCCCGGGAGGCAGTAGCGGAACTCGGCATTCAGGCTGAAATAGAGAAGGTTATGGATACCGAAGCAATTATGGAGATGGGTGTCATGATGACGCCGGCTCTAGCAATTGACGGCGAGGTTAAAAGTGTTGGAAAAGTGCTTACCAAAGACCAGGTGATATCGTACCTAAAGGGAGGAAACTAATATGGCAGGTTGTACATGCGGCGGGGACTGTGAGACTAAACTCATCTATGCGTGCTCAGGAGCTGCAAATACCGGGTTGCTCGCCGATCAGGTAATGCGGGAACTCAATCGAGACAAGGTAGGAGCGAGTACCTGCCTTGCGGCAATGGGTGCTGACCTTTCGGGCTTTATCCAGTCAGCGCAGAACGCAGCTAAAAATATTGTACTCGATGGCTGCAAGGTTTCATGCGGTGCAAAGATTTTTCAGAAACATGGAATACCTTATGAGCATTACATTATGACAGAGTTTGGAGTGGAGAAGGGTAAAACTCCCATAACTGGAGAACTCATTGCCGATGTTGCATCCAAAATTGCTGCATCGGTTTGTGGCGAGGCAAAAGCATGAGCAGCAAAGAGTGGTCACCCAATAAAAAATTACTTGTTGTCTTTGGTGTTTTTCTAGCAGCGTACTTTATTCCATGGGGAAGCGTACGGGTTTCGGGTGCTGTAAATGAAGCATTCCTCATGTTAATGGAATATGCACAGCAGCATGTGCTTCTGTGCCTTGTACCTGCAATGTTCATTGCCGGGGCAATAACGGTCTTCTTGAATCAACAGGCTGTCATGCGCTACCTTGGACCCGATGCATACAGGCTTACTGCATACGGCGTGGCCTCGGTATCAGGTGCCATCCTCGCGGTGTGTTCCTGTACAGTCCTTCCGATCTTCAAGGGCATCTACAAGAAAGGCGCGGGGATCGGGCCTGCTGTTGCCTTTCTCTATTCGGGACCGGCAATCAATATTCTTGCCATAGTGCTATCCGCCAAAGTCTTTGGTTGGAAGCTTGGACTTGCAAGGACAATTGGCGCTGTGCTCTTTTCGGTGGTTATTGGCTTTCTCATGGCATTGATTTACCGCAAGGAAGATAAACAGCGTTCAGCTGATGCACGGTTGTTTGCAAAGCCAGATGAGAAGCCAGCAAGAAGCCTAGGACAGATGATTGTCTATATGGCAAGCATGATTGGCATACTCGTGTTTGTGAACTGGGCCAACTCAAAGGGCGGCAGTGCGGTCTGGGACGCAATTTATGGGGCAAAGTACTGGATAACTGGTGCTTTTGGTCTTGTGTTGTTATACACACTTGTCAAATGGTTTACAAAAGACGATCTCAAAGAATGGGTCGTCGCAACAAGAGATTTCTCGCTCCAGATCATGCCCCTTCTTTTTGGCGGTGTGCTTATTGCGGGCTTCCTTCTCGGCCGTCCGGGACACGACGCGCTCATTCCAAGCGCATGGATTGGCAGTGTGCTTGGTGGCAATTCTATTTTTGCAAACTTTTTTGCTGCTTTGTCTGGTGCCCTCATGTATTTTGCGACGCTCACAGAAATTCCCATAATTCAGGGGCTTCTTGGTGCTGGCATGGGGCAGGGGCCCGCTCTGGCGCTGCTCTTAGCAGGTCCAAGTCTCTCGTTGCCTTCCATTTTGGTAATAAGCGGTGAACTTGGTTGGAAAAAAACCTTAACCTATGTGGGTCTTGTGGTTGTGCTTTCCACATTTGTAGGTATGCTCTTTGGCGCTATTGCCTAGTAATAACACTATTGGAGCCGGTGGTATATACGCAGCGGATCCAGTTTTGCATCAATCTATATATAAGGATTAAATTAGTGCCATAAAAAATGTTAAAATGCTGTTTTGCTCACTGCTTGTTTAATTTTTATAGAAAGTATCAGCTATGTTGTATAAATTCACTTATTAATCTATAGTAACGATACTTTTATACACAAGCTTCATGATATTTGCTACAGTCTGATGGCTGATGCATTTTAATGAAAGGATGTTTTCTGTGAATGAAAATAAAGAATATGAGCATGATCATCACCATGATGGTCACATGCATGGTATTGAAACTGTCTCCGACAAAGGGTCTGGCGGCAAGCTGCTGTTATCACTTATTATAACTGGAGCAACACTTATTGCGGAGGTAGTAGGCGGTTTACTTACAGGAAGCCTCGCGCTCCTTTCCGACGCTGCTCATGTATTTCTTGATATTTTCGCCTTGGCTCTAAGCTACGGAGCAGTTCGACTAGCAGCCCGCGCTCCAAGCGGAAAGCATAGCTATGGTTTTCACAGAATGAAAGTACTTGCGGCATTTATCAATGGTGCAACACTCTTGCTTATATCATTTGAAATCTTCCGTGAAGCTGTCATCCGTTTTGCAAACCCCCACTCCATTATCGCTGTGCCCATGCTCATTGTGGCTGGTATTGGTCTTGGAGCTAATTTGCTGGTGGCTTTAGTGCTTGGCGGACACGATCATGAAGACCTCAATGCCCGATCTGCCTTTCTCCATGTCATCGGGGACGCACTTTCTTCGATTGGCGTCATTGTTGCTGGCCTTATAATCCTCTTTACCGGATGGACATGGGTCGATCCCATAGCGAGTGTTATTATTGGCATCATTATCCTCTCCGGTTCATTCAGGGTACTCAAAGAGGCGGTGCATCTTCTCAATGAAGGAGCGCCTGAGGATGCTTCGAGCGATGAGGTAGCTGCTGCACTTGTAACACTCCCTGGCGTGAAGAACGTACATGATACACATGTCTGGTCACTCGATCCATCATTCCGGGTTTTAACTGCACATATCGTGCTTGATGATCAACCACTCAGTGCTACTGCAAACCTTATGGCGCAAGCAAAACAGCTTTTGCGCGAACGGTTCAGGGTCGAACATACAACTATTCAGTTTGAATGTATTGACTGCGAACAGTGCTCGGGGAAGGCTTTGAATTGTAAAGAAGAAGATATGCTATGATAAGCAGTACCCTGCTTTTTAAAGGGCTTGCAGCCGCAGTTGTTGTTGGATTTGTAACGGCGTCGATAAATTCCTGGGTAGATTGAGTCTTCCTTGTTAGTATGCTTGTAGGCATTGTTGGACTTCCCATAACAGAAGCCATCATTGTTAACCTTGCTGTTGTAGCGCTTGCTGCACTGTTTATGGTTATACATCAAAAAAAGATGCTCTCTACCCATGTCCCTACAGGGAAACGAGAATGGATACTCATTGCTATTCCTGCGTTTTTAGGAGGCATCGGAGGTAGGCTCCTTGGCTCGCGTCTCAGTCCACACATTCTTGTATCCATTCTTGGTGTATATGCCATATTAGTAGGTGTTCGGATCTTTCTCATAAAGCCTTTGCCTGGTAGAGAGGTAAAGGCTCATGAGGGTTAGCTGGCACCAGTAAGCCTTACTGCGGGAGTTCTTGAAGGTCTTGTTTCTGCTCTGGAGGTAAACCCTTTGTTGTTCCTGCGTACAACAACGCAATGGGGCATCATCCGGAACGAGCCTATGCATTTGCATCCCTCGGTGTGGTTGCATCGAGTTGGGCAGCACTTGCTACATAGGTAGCCTTCGTTTCCCTGCCTTCGCTTACCACGCTGTTCCTTGCCCTCTATGAGTTTATTCTTGTTACTGCAGTAGCACTTATTGTCAACAAATTCTGGTCTCAGAAACTGAATAAAATTGTAAATTTGATTATTGCTCCTTTGTTGATCCTGGTTGGCTTGCGTTTTATACTCATGGCTCTGTCTTAAGCTGTAGTTTACAGAGTAGTGCTGCCGAGTCCGGTTCATAATGCTGGCTTATGGCGCATGAAAGAGCCGGTCTATGGCATCTGACTACAGTGCGACCAAGATCTATGTCCTTGCTCAGCCGCTATTGTTTTATTGACAGCTAATGGGAGGCGTGATAGTTCATCGTCGATGAACGATAAGATTACACCTCCAAATACTTCGCATTCGGAGATGATTCCTAGCTATGCCACTGAGGCTGACGAAGCGCTCGCAATGTTTGTATAGTGTCAGGAAGTTTGTGAATAAATTTAGTTAGTAGAATATATGGTGTATATCGTTGTGATGCACACAATATGTTGCGTCCATTTCTATATATTCGACGATTCAATACTTAGAAATCGGCTTTTCACAATTTTCCTGACACTAAACTGTGGATGCTTGCTCAAAAAAGCATGACACTGAGGATGATGAGGCTAAAAGCTGTTTTGGTACTACTCGTGAGTTTCATAGATGTTATTCACGGTTTACTTTTTTGTTTGTTTTCAGGTTTCGGTGTTTCGCATGTAGAACCGTGAACAGTCTTACCCATGCCTGATTCAATGCAATCGAGCATATGAGTCACGCAGTCGCAGGCAAGTGAGTATTCACTGTAGGTACCGTGTTTCTCAACATGAACAAGTCCGACGCGTCTTAAAACAGCCAGATGTTTTGAAACGGTAGTTATGTCTGACCCTACAGCTTCGGTAAGTTCCCCGACACACCTTGGAGCTTTTTCGAGCATTTCAATCATAAGTAAACGTGAAGGATGCGCAAGAGATTTGAGCAGTGAAGCTCTTTTTGTTAATCGTTGTGTGTCTTGTTTATTCATGAAGCCCTCACTGTATTGTTGGCAATATGACCAATATGTGCTTGACATTGTTGGCAATATCGCCAATAATTGTAGTTGTTTTATAAAGCTCTGTCAACGGATAATATAAGGAGAAACACAATGGGTGATACAAAACAGGCTGGATTGAGTTTTTTTGCTAAGTATCTTTCGGTGTGGGTTGCCTTATGTATAGCACTTGGTGTGGCAATCGGCTACTTCTTTCCCGGTGTACCGGCATTTCTTGGTAAGTTTGAATATGCAAAGGTATCTATACCGGTAGCTATACTCATCTGGCTCATGATTTATCCAATGATGCTCAAGGTTGATTTTGCCAGCATCAAAAATGCGGGTAAGAAGCCTAAGGGGCTCTTTATAACCCTTGTCGTGAACTGGCTCATCAAGCCTTTTACGATGTATCTTATTGCGGCATTTTTTCTAAAAATCGTGTTTAAAGCTTTGATTCCTGCTGAGCTTTCAACCGAGTACCTTGCGGGTGCTGTTTTGCTCGGCGCTGCGCCATGCACCGCCATGGTGTTTGTATGGTCATACCTTTCTGATGGGGATGCGGGTTACACGGTCGTCCAGGTTGCGGTGAACGACCTCGTCATCCTCTTTGCCTTTACGCCCATCGTTGCTTTTCTCCTCGGTGTGAGCAACGTCCATGTGCCGTGGGATACGCTGCTTTTGTCTGTTGTACTTTTTGTAGTTATACCGCTCGGTGTTGGTGCTATCACCCGCTCCCGTCTCATCAGGCGCCGCGGTAAGGACTGGTTTGAAAACGTTTTTCTTAAAAAATTTGAGGGTATTACCGAGGCAGGGCTTCTCCTCACGCTCATTATTCTTTTCGCCTTCCAAGGTCGTGTGATCCTTGCTAATCCGCTTGCCATTATTCTAATTGCGGTACCGCTTGTATTGCAAACATACCTGATATTCTTTATAGGTTACAGCTGGGCAAAGGCGTGGAAGGTTCCGTATGAGGTAGCAGCTCCTGCGGGGATGATAGGGGCGTCTAACTTTTTCGAGCTTGCGGTTGCAGTAGCCATCAGCCTCTTTGGCCTCTCATCGGGGGCAGCGCTTGCTACGGTTGTTGGTGTTCTAGTTGAAGTTCCTGTAATGCTTTCACTTGTCAAAATTGCAAGGGCTACTAGGTCAAAGTTTCCTGCAATAAGTCTAAATCCATCTCAGGAGAAGGTTTCTTAACTTACACACTATTGGTAGAGAGGACACTACAATGAGTGCTGAATTCGATTTTGCTAATTGTCAAGGGACACTACCTCGCAGCGATGGTGTCCTTAATCTAAGCCCGGCAGAAGCTTATAAGTTTTTGTCACAAGGTGCCATACTAGTAGATTTACGCGAAAGCTATGAGACAAATTATCGTGTTTTTGATGTCGATGAAGTGTTGTACATTCCCTGGACACGCTTTGCATCATCGTATCATGTGCTTCCTCATGACAGACCATTGATACTTGCCGATGCTGTAGGCATCTACTGTCGAGAAGCTGCTGCTATGCTGCGCAAAGCGGGTTACACTAATATCGCAAAACTCTCAGGAGGAATGATCGATTGGGATGCCTCAGGGCTTCCGGTTCGGAAAGATCCTGACTATGCGCTTGGCGGGCAGTGTGCCTGCAAGATAAAGACAAGAACAGGTGAAAATCCACTAATGACCAAACATGCACAACAAGAAAGGAATACTAAAATGATTTCAGTACTATTTTTATGTGTCCATAATTCAGCGCGGAGCCAAATGGCAGAAGCTTTTCTTAAAAAGCATGGAGGTAACCGTTTTACTGCCGAGAGCGCGGGGCTTGAGCCCGGAAAACTCAATCCGTATGTCGTCCGCGCCATGGCGGAAGTTGGCATAGATATTTCCGGTAACGCGACAAAAAGTGTATTCGATTTGCATGCCGCGGGTAAAACCTACGATGTTGTTGTGACGGTTTGTTCCAAGGAAGCGGCGGAGCGATGCCCAATTTTCCCGGGACTTGCGGAACGACATCACTGGCCATTTAATGATCCATCTGCATTTGCAGGAAGCGACGCAGAGATCATGGAACAGGTTAGGCTTGTTCGTGACGAAATTGAACAGGCTGTTATACAATTTGTTAGAGAACACGCTTCATAAGTCTCTACAATATTGGCACTGTACGCAAATTCCATTTTTTATGGTAAAGAGAAAACTGAGTTAGCGCTCTCTTGCTTGTGTTGGTTTGGTAGGGTACATCACAATTGCTAATGGGTGAACCTCTTGTTTTGTGTCAGGAAGATTGTGAAACTAACAATTCCAACTAATATGGTTTCTGATTTGTATGAAATATGTCAAATTTAATAATAAACGATAACACACATTGCTTGTTTATCCTTGACAGATAAAAAAGTTTAAAAAAAAATATGAGGAAATCTAGGACATTGAGTATAGTGTCAGGAAGTTTGTGAATAAATTTAGTTAGTAGAATATATGGTGTATATCGTTGTGATGCACACAATATGTTGCCTCCATTTCTACATATTCGACGATTCAATACTTAGAAATCGGCTTTTCACAATTTTCCTGGCACTAAAGACATTGAGCAGACAAATTATTACCCTCTGTAGTATTTTGATGATTGTTTTGCTTGGAGCACTCGTTTTGCAATTGATATTGTTTTATTATCCCCAAATTCTTTAAAAAACGAATGATTGCCTACAGTAAAAAATAACCACCTGAAAACCTTTATTGAAGGTTATTTTAAGGAAATTATTAATAGTGTCAAAATTCTTGCAGCTAATGAGGATATTATTGAGGTGCCTTTTGGAGATATTGCTACAAAGAGGCGTGCTCTTGTTATTTTCAAAGAACTTCAGAACGCTAATCCTAATATATATTACATTTATGCGGGTTATACCAATAACTTGCTTCTCATTAACGATTATATGAACCACCTCCAGACTTTAAGGTTTTCTCGCGTCCCTGCTATCAATCTATCATGGATGCACCCAAACTAAAAAAAATTATGGTTGGTTTGCTCTATGAAGAAATAAAAACAAAAGAAAAACTTCTCTCACCTAAGCATATTCTTACAAGTCCAGAGCATGAGTAGTGCTAGGAACATTGTGAAAAATATTTGTACATATTGCATGCAAATAGATCTGTTGTAAGCGAATAATTTGTATACACATCCACCATTTTTGAGGTATACCGATGACAGACACGTTCCCTTTCTGCCCGAACCCATGCTGTACATTCCATACCGGGACACAGGGCACAGACTGGTATTACCCGTTCGGGTACTACACAACCAAAACTTTTGGAGATGTTTTTCGTTACCGGTGCAGCGCATGCGGTAAAACCTTCTCCACACAGACGTTTTCTCTCCATTACTATGCAAAACGTATCATCGATCTGGAAGAACTC
>Ga0116146_1002732_pt1 | contig 15304 bp, 10 predicted proteins | sample AD_JPNHG2_MetaG_FD_89748 | JGI IMG/M metagenome (GOLD analysis project Ga0116146, IMG submission 89748) | Active sludge microbial communities of municipal wastewater-treating anaerobic digesters from Japan - AD_JPNHG2_MetaG | ecosystem: Engineered > Bioreactor > Anaerobic > Digestate | place...
ACGGAAACGCTCTACAACGTGGGCACGATTTTCGGTATTCCGGCCAGTGTGAACGGTCAGGATCTGTACTATCCCACGAATATCGCCAGCATGGGCAAACTGCCGCTGCTGGTGATCAGCCACGGCAACGGCCACAACTACCAGTGGTACGACCATATCGGTTTCCACATGGCCTCCTACGGCTACGTCGTGATGTCGCACGGGAACAACACCGGGCCGGAATACGGCCTGTATGCGTCACTGACGACCTGCGGCCACACTGACGCCTTCCTGCACTTGCTGCCCAGCATTGCGGGCGGCGCGCTTGTGGGGCATGTGGATACCAGCCGGATTATCTGGTGCGGGCACAGCCGCGGTGCCGAGGGCGTGGCATACGCTTACCACCGCATCAGCGTGCCGCCGTACTCGTACACGCCGACGTACTACAGTGCGGAAGACATCGTCCTGGTGGACAGCATGTTGCCGGTTGACTTCTTCGGCCCCGGCGCGAGCAACCCGGGCCCGGCGAACTTCCACCTGTGGACGGCCTCGGGCGACGGAGACGTGAGCGGCGCGGCCGGCTCGGACATCGGCCAAACTTTCCACATACATGAGCGTGCGACGCGTTATCGGCAGTCGACCGTGGTGCAGGGCACCGGGCATGCGTGGTTCCACGATGCCGGCGGCCTGTCCTATTTTGAGGGGCCGTGCCCGATCAACGAAGAGGGAACGCACCTGGTGCAGCTTGGCCTGATGCTGCCGATGTACAAGCACTACGTGGAAGGCAACGTTCCGGGACAGGATTTCATCTGGCGGCAGTGGGAGCGCTTCCACCCGATCAGTGTGCCCATTCCGACTAACCCCTGCTACGTAGTCTCGAACGAGTATCGCAACGGTGACGAGGAAGGCACGGCCTTCATCGACAACTATGAGACGCAAACAAGCCCCGGGGTCAGCAGCTCGGGCGGCACGGTCACGTACAATGTGACCAACTTGACCGAAGGCCGGCTGGACGACAACAACAGCAGCTTCTCCTGGTCGGCGAGCGATCCGTTCAACGGCGCCACGCAAGACGGCGCGAGCGACCAGGGCAAGGGCGTGGTCTTCGACTGGAACGGTGCTGACAGGTACTACGAGTGGGCCGTCGTTCCGAGTCTCCAGGACTTCAGCGCCTGGAAGTACCTCGGCGTGCGCGGCGCTCAGGGCACCCAGCACCCGTATACACTGGCGACCAACGGAATCCTGACGTTCACGATCACGCTGCGTGACGCCGACGGCAATACCAGCTCGATCAACACCGGCGCCTACGGCGGCGGTTTCGGCATGCCGTACAATCGCCAGGGCGGCTGGCACAACGAGATGCGCCGCATCCGCATCCGCATCGAAGACTTCCTGACCAACGGCAGTCAGATCGATCTGTCCGAGATCGTAGCGGTCCGGCTCAACTTCGGCCCGTCCTGGGGCACCCCGCAGGGCCGCATCGTCATCGACGAAATGATGCTGGACAACGACGTTCCGCCGTTCTTCATCCCGTTGACGATCGACATGGCCACTGTGCCGCCCGAGTTCCTGCCGCCGCACGTGTCGACCTCGCTCGACGTATCGATCAGCGCGGGCGACGACACGCTCGTACCCGGTTCGGCGCTGATGTACTATCGCGTCGACGGCGGTCCGTGGGCTTCGGTGGCTCTTGAGCAGGTTGTCGGCGAGCTGTGGCGCGGGACTTTGCCCGCCCCAGCGTGCGGCGAAACCTGGGAGTACTACTTCGTGGCCGAGGGCGAAGCAACCGGTATGGTCAAGGTGCCGCCTGAGGGCGCGACGGCCCCGTTCCTCTCGCTGGTCGGCACCTACAACGGCATCCTGGTCGACGACTTCGAGAGCGACCTGGGTTGGACGGTCGAATCCGCTCCGGGCATGACCTCGGGCATGTGGACGCGCGCCGTCCCGCCGGCAGGCGATTACGGGCCCGACGAGGATTACGACGGCTCGGGCAGGTGCTTCACCACGGACAGTCGCGTGAACTTTGACGTAGACGGCGGTCCGACGCATTTGATCTCGCCGGTGCTCGACCTGAGCGGAACCGATGGTCCGATCGTGCGTTACGCCGAATACTTCTTCTGCGATGATCCGACGCCTCCCGCCCAGGATTTCTTGGACGTCTTCCTGTCCAGCGACGGTGGCGCGACCTGGGTCCAGGCTGGGCACTTCGCCAGCCACGCCGACTGGCTGATCCGCGAGATTCGCGTGGCGGACTTCATTCCGCTGACGGCGACGGTTCAGGTGCGGTTCACGGCGGTCGACAACCCGAACAACTCGCAGACCGAGGCGGGTATCGATCGCGTGGAGATCTTTGACGTACAGTGCCAATAGTCGGACGGTGATCCGGCAATCGCGAAGATTGACTCAAACGGCTGCCTCGGGCAGCGAAAGGATAAGCTCAGATGAAAGGGATAATTCTTAGTGCCTGTGTCGTGGCGCTGGCCTCGTCGCTGCTGGCGGCGCCGCCTATTGCCAAGACCCCGGCGGCGGTGGATGCCGTGGTTTACGCCAAGGCGTTCACGCTCAACGATAGCTTCCGCTACGACTGGTCCAATGAGCCCCAGCAGGTCAGCCAGGGCACCATTCTAGTTCTGAAGGTAAATCCGGTCCTGGTCATTCCGCGCCAGCTTGAAGAGCCGGTGCTGTATGTCGGCACGCAGGCGGCCATGCGGCTGAATCAGGGCGACAAGTCGGGCTACGTGATCGCGGTAGTACCGGGTGACGTGGATCTGACGAAGGATCTGGTGTGGTTCGGTACGCCCGGGCTTCCGGGACGCACTGACGCGGCCCACATTCAGAACGAGCTTCAGAAGGCGGAAAAGGCCGGCATCAAGCCGCTGACGGCGGCGCAGGCGAAGGCCGCGACCGACAAGGGCGGGGCTCGCGCCAACATGCAGGACATGAGCGCCATGCTGCGCGGTTTGATCGGCGACCTGGTCGAGCAGTACTCGCCGCAAGAGAAGTATCTGGCGGAAAGCTGGCGTTTGCCGGTAGTGGGCGAGTAGCCGCCGCCATGACCTGATGGGTTCGGTTCGCGTTGCCACGAATGTGGCAACGCGGCCGAGCCGGCGGCTTGCCCCGGTTCGCTGTGGCGAACTGCGTGCATGCCGGAAAAGAAAGACAGTGATCGAGCGAAGGCTGGACGTGTAAGCGGTCCGGCCTTCGCTCGTCGCGTTACTGGGAGCTGCAGGTGATGGCGGCGTCGCCACGCTTCAAAGGCCAAGACTCAGCAATGCTGGGGGTGAGCGCCCGGCCATGACTCCACGTCTGCGTAGACAAAAAACGAGTTTACGAATTCCTACAGTACACACACCGCACACCGAGCGCCGCTCGTATTTGCGCTTCAAATTCCCCGCCTGGCGCTGGTAAAATGGTCGTTACGAGGTTGTGACTCACGGGGGACCAGGAGCGGGCAATGAAGCCTCTTCTTCGGACCGTCGTGCTACTGGCGTCTTTGGCGTTTGCTCAGTTCGCGCTCGCGGACCCGATCCGCTATGACGGAAATCGGGTCGTCAGTGTACAAGTCGGGAGCCAGGATGATCTGGCGCGCCTGCTGACCATGACCGACGACGTGTGGAGCGAGAGCGTTGGGCTGGGGCGCGTGGATGTCCGCGTCACTCCCGAGCAGTTTCAGCGCCTCAGGGAATCCGGACTGCCTTTTGAAGTCATGATCTTCGATCTGCAGGAGCTGATCGACCGCGAAGCCGCCGAAAACGCGGCCGGCCGGACTGCGTTCGACCACTATATGAACCTGACGGAGTTGACGGCCTATCTGGAGACGCTGGTGAGCCTGCGGCCGGACCTGGCCCAGCTTTTTGTGGCTGGGCAATCGGCGCAAGGCCGCGATATCACCGGCATTCGCATTACCGGGCCGGGTACGGGGCTCAAGCCGGGCGCTCTGATTCACGGTGGGCAGCACGCGCGCGAGTGGATCACGGTTCCCGTGACGGTGTACCTGGCCGATCAGTTGATTCGGCAATACGACAGCAATCCTGAGATTCAAGCGCTGGTTGACCGCTTCGAGTGGCACCTGATACCGACGATGAATCCCGACGGCTACGTTTACACCTGGACCGCGGAGCGCATGTGGCGAAAGAACCGCCGCGCGATGACGGGCGGTACGGTGGGGGTCGACTTGAACCGGAATTGGGCTGTAGGCTGGGGCGGTGCGGGTGCGAGCAGCTTTCCGGCCGATGAAACCTATCGCGGGCCGGCGCCCTTCTCGGAACCTGAAACCCAGGTCATCAGGGATTACCTCCTGGAACACCCGGACATAGTTGCGTACTGCGACCTGCATAGCTACGGGCAGCTCATCATGTACCCGTTCGGCTATGTTGCGGCTTCGCCGCGCTACCCGGAGCGGACCACGTACCAGTACCTTGCGCCGCTGATGGCCAGCACTCTATGGGCGGTACACCACACGTCCTATTCCTATGGTCCGGTATGCACCACGATATATCCGGCTGGCGGCGTATCGGTCGATTGGGTCTACGATGTAGCGCACCGTTACGCGTTCACCTACGAACTGCGCGACACCGGACAGTATGGTTTCTTGCTGCCGGCGTCACGGATTACGGCGACCTGCGAGGAGACATTCCCGTCGCTGCTGGCCTATGTTTCAAACCTCTATCCCGACTGCAATGAGAACGGCGTCTATGATCGCCAGGACATTGTGGCTGGGACGTCGAGCGACTGCAACGCCAACGATGTGCCGGATGAATGTGAGCCGGGCGGAGCCAGCGACTGCAACGGGAATGGAGTTCCCGATCTGTGCGACCTTTATTTTGCCACTAGCTACGACTGCAACGAAAACGGCGTACCGGATGAATGTGACATAGCCGGCGGCACGAGCAGCGATTGCCAGCCGAACGGCATTCCGGACGAGTGCGATCTCGCGCCGCCGACGAGCGCCGTGGCTGCGGACAGTTGTGCGGCCGCGCAACTCGTCTGTGCCGGCGCCTACTATGGTACAACTGTCGGCGCGGCGCAGGACGGGTCATCCAGTTGTGACGGCCCTTCTGATGCGCCGGATATGTGGTACTACTATCAGCCACAAGGCAACGGCTTCCTGACAGTCACGCTTGCCGGTTCGAGCTTTGACACGCTGCTATCGATCCACAGCGGCTGCCCGGGCACTTCAGACAATGAGATCGTCTGCATTGACGGACCGGAACTGGTGGTTTTCGTCATGTCCGGCCATTCTTATTGGATCAGAATTTCCGGCGCCGGCGGCGCCACGGGCGACTTTCAGATGTCGCTCGTCGGCCCGGCATGCGCGTGGCAGGCCGAATGCAACGATAACGGGGTTCCCGACGAGTGCGAGCCGGACTGCAATGGCAACGGCCAGCCCGACGACTGCGACATTGCGCAGGGCATCAGCCACGACACCGATGGCGACGGACTCCCGGACGAGTGCGAGAGTGCTGCGCCGGGTGATACGAACTGCGACGGTGTCGTGAACACTTTTGACATAGATCCGTTCGTGCTGGCGCTCACCAGTCCTGCGGAATACTTGGCAGTGCATCCCGGTTGCCCGATCGGAAACGCCGATGCTAATGGGGACGGAAGCATAAACGCGTTCGACATTGACGCGTTCGTGCAGCTTCTGCTCGGTGCGCGATAACAGCGGGCCGGCGGCGCTGGTCGGGGCGATCGGTTTAGGGAGCGGCCGGCGGCTGCTCCTCAGCCTGTTCCGGCTGAGAAGCGGCTGGTGACTGCTGCTGACGCGCCGCTTCTTTCACGTCGCCCGTCAGCAGTGTGCACGTTCTCTCAACACCCTCTCGAATGTACGTGATAGTGACGCGCTCGCCGGCTGGTATGCGGGCCACCGCGCGCAAGACGTCGATAGGACGCACCGTGGGTTGCCGGCCAATGGCAGTGATCAAATCGCCCGCCAGAAGCCCGGCTTCGGCGGCCGGGCCGCCGGCCAACACTTCCACCAGGCGCACTCCGCCGAGCGGCGCCTCATCGGGGTGGCCGCCGATCACCGGATCGGCCGCTTGCACGCGCAGGCCAAACGAGCCCTGTTCGAAGTCGCGTCCGGCTCGCAGCAGCGGCAGGACTTGCTGGATATAGTCGTTTCGAATCGCGAAGCCGACGCCCGAATCGTACCACTCCACACCGGCCACTTCGTCCTCGCCCCGGCCGGCTCTCGGAACACAAATGCCGAGCACGCGGCCCTCGAGATCGAATAGCGGGCCGCCGTAATTGGCTGGCGAAGCGCGCGCGTCGGTCTGCAAAGCTCGGCCGTTCAGCCGGCTGAGCGCACTCAGGACGCCGACCGACAGCGCGGGTGCGTCCCCGCCGTGCCCATAGCCGGCCAGTAGCGTCCATTGCCCGACGCGCATTTGGTCGGCCGGGCACCACTGGCAGACAGGCAATCCGGCGGCCTCAATTTTGAGCAAGGCCAAGCGCGCGGCGCGATCGCGGGCCACCAGGCGCGCCACGAACCTGCGGCCATCAGCCAGGGTCGCGGTGATCACGGGCGGGTCGCGAACGAAGTTGAAACTGCTGGTGAGGATGTATCCGTCCGGCGAGCAGATCAGGCCGGTGGTCGGGCCGTCGGCCTGGCGAAAACCGGATGCCGCGATCGTCTCGCCGTCCGGCGTGGTGGTCTGTTCGACGGGCATGGCGCCACCGATGGTTTCGATTCGAACCAGCGCCGGCGCGACGTTCTGTAAAGCTGCACGGAAAGCCGCGGACTGTGCTGCGCGCAACGACGCGCCTGATTCGCTAACCGGCGGCGAATCGTCAGCTCTGGCGCCGGCGTGAAGGCCTAGCGCGGCGGCTGTCGCCAGAATGAGCCATGTGCGGGCAGTTGGGAGGTGGATAGCGGCATCGCGCCGGCTGTACGGCCTCATATTCCCTCCGGGTCAACAACCAACTCGCACACGTAGAGCGTCTCGCCGCGCTTGACGACCAGGGTAAGGGGCACGCCGGCCGGCGCGCGGGCAAATGCTTGCCGCAGCTCATCACACGTGCCCACGGTTTCGCCATTCACCGACAGCACGAGGTCATCGGGAAGGATACCGGCCCAGGCCGCGGGCGAGTTCGGCCGAACGCGCTCGACATATGCCGGGCGGGTGCGCCCGCCGATGTCGAACAGGCGTATGCCCATCGCCAGTGGCGTTTGCGCCGACTGCGCACCTGTGCCGGCCTGCGCGGCGCGGGGCTGATATTTCTGGCCGCGCAGGAACGCGGCCACTTCCTGGGACGGCAAAGCGTAATTGAGCCAGGTGTTGGTGCGTTTGCTGATCACGCTACGGCCGATCAGACCCACCAGGCGGCCTTCGCGGTCGACGACCGCGCCGCCTGCGCTACCGGGAGTGGAGATGATCATGTCCGCCAGCAGCACCGGCCCGTCATAAGGAAAGTCCTGCGCTCGCAAACGTGCGGCGAGGTTGGTGCGACCCGACAGTACGCCGATCGAAATAGACACCGGCTCCGGGCCATCCGCCACCTTGAAGGCGTTGGACGCGGCGATCAGCCAGTCACCCACGGCCGGCTCGGCGTTGTCACCCACATCAAAATAGGGCAGATTGACCGCGTCGATCTTCAACAACGCGAGCTGCCGCTGCTCATCGCGGCGTTCCACCTGGGCAGGGAAAGCTCGCCCATCCGGCAGGACCGCCCGCAGCGCCCGCCCCTCCAGGATGAGCGAAAGGGCGGTGACTATCTGGCCATCGGCTGAGACGAGCACGCCGGACCCGTAGGCCTTTTCCCGCCCGAGTGCCGCGCCGTACAGCTTGACCACGCGCTCGCTAGCCGCAGCGATTGCCGGGGCCAACGGCTCTTGCGGCAGGCTTTCACCCGCGTCCGCGGCTCGCACGGCCAGAAGGCCGACGAGAACAAATGCGAGCCACGATCTGCCCGGCTTAATCACGACGCCGCCTCCGTCGCAGTCGCTGCGGGTAGCGCGCCGTGCACCGCCTCGATTTCGACGACCATGTCTTCGGAACCCGGTGAGCGCCGCACCCAGTGCGCAGGCCAACGCAGGGCGCCAAAGTCCCGTCGCGGGCCCGGCTCCCACGTAACGGCCTCGGGCTGCTCCGCGGTGCCGATGGTCGCGGCGCACAGCTCGTGCGAGTCGCAACTCAGCTTCCAGCGCACGTGCCGTCCCGTGGGCAGCCGGTGCTCGATGACCGTGACGAGGCGGTCGCCCACCTCATCGCCGCCCAACAATTCCCATGTAACATCGAGAGCACGCTCCCCGAGCAAGCCGGCCGCCAATTGCTCGTATTCTTCGGCAATCGCGGGGCTGGGCCAGCCGTCCTGCATCGGTCCGACTCCGCTCTGGCAGCGCACGCGAAAGGTCGGCGGTTCTGGAAGGGGGCTTTGAGAGATATTCGCATCGTGTCGCTCATACAGCCCAAATACGCGGCGTATCTCGGCATGATTGAGCTGCAGGTCGGGAACGAACACCGGCATGCCGGCGAGCGCCAGGGCTTCCAGCCGCAGTCGCACGGTGAGCGGTTTAGCCTCGCGCAGCAGGTCGAGGGCAACGGGCCAGCCGGCAGGCAGAACAGCAATCGCGTTGGTGAGCTCGTTCTCGGTACGCACGGGCCGCCCGTTTATCCTCAACAGCTTGTCGCCGAACTCCAACCCCGCGGCCGCCGCCGGCGAACCCTCCGGCACGACGTTCAAGATCAGGTCGTCGCCCAAAAGTTCGGCCGTGGCCCCGAGCGTCCCGTGATAGCAGAGGCGTCCGGCCCGCAGCGCCGGCAAAAAGCGCCGGACCTGGTTGACCGGTACGCCGTAGCCAATGCCCACGTTCACGCGGCCGCGCTCTTCGAACGAGCCGCGCCCGGCGATGGCGACCACGCGCCCGTTGAGGTCGATGATCGGTCCGCCCGAGTTGCCCGGGTTGATCGAAGTGGAAACCTGGACGCAATCAGCGTATTCGAGCAGATTTCCCTGGCCGTACTGGTAGCGGTGCAGTGCACTAACGACGCCTACTGTGACGGTCGCGTTGTAGTCCTCGGCAAGGGCGAACGGATTGCCGAGAGCGGCGACCCATTGACCGACGTGCAATTGCTCGGCGTCACCCAGCGGGGCGAAGTCAAACCGCTCCTTGCCTTCCAGCTTAAAAAGGGCGATGTCGCCGCCGGGATCGATGCCGACCACGCGCAGCGGGTAGAGGTTGCCATCGGACATGCCGCCGTAGCCGGAGCGCGACTCGAGCATCGGGGCGATGACGTGAAAATTGGTCAGGCCGTGGCCTTCGGAATCGATCAGCACGCCGCTGCCGCCGCCGGTGCGCTGGCGATCCTCGACGACGCAGACCACGGCGGGCATGACCTGTGCGATGGCGGCAATGCGCTGCGCCTCGTCGGCGCGAACGGTGGCGAGAGCGGCGGCATCGCCGGGTTGGATATCTGCTCTGGCAGGCGCCGGCCCCGGAACAGCCAAGCTGACGCCGGCGATCGTTAATAGCAGCGCGACATCTCTCGCGGTCAACCGAGCAACTCCAGTATCGCCCGCGTTCGCCTCACCGAATCAGGCGTGCGAAGCCCCAGGCCGCCTGGTCCGACAAATCCAGGTCCGCATCGTAGTCCACCTCCAGCGACAGCTCGCGTACCCCGGCGATGTCGACCGATACATCACGCGGTGGCTCGCCGCCACGTACGCCCGTGGCGCTCCACAGCACGCGCCCGTCGCCACGCACGCGCAGCGTCACGCAGCCGCGGCCGCCCATTTCGTCCAGAATGCCGGCCGTCGCGGCGAAGCGCTCAAACTGGCCGTCGAGCTGATACACCAGGCGCGCGCGGCTGTGCATGCTCAAACCCCGCGCGAAAGCCCGCCCGCCCAGGCGGATCTGCCGCCCGGTGAGCGTGCGGTCCACGGCGTAGTTCCAGTTCTTGTCGAAGAACGGCTCGAACTCGTAACCCGCCGGCTGCAGGTCGCTGAGCACGACCAGGCGTTCGCTGCGGCAATCCACGCGCTCGACCGAAGCCCACGGGATATCCAGCTCGCGTTCCAAAACGGCCATGCGGAGTTTCAGTACGCCGCTGGCGCCGCCGACCACCTGCCCCGCGATGGCATCGCCCGTATTGAGGCGCACGATACACGGCGCGCGGCGCAGCTCCGGGCGGGCGAAGATCAGGCCGCCCAGGCGATTCCAGGGAATGGGTCGTTGCGTGCCCTTCCATTCAAAGGCGACTTGTTGCGGTTGGACCTCAAGAATGCGTCCGTTCAGTACAAGGACCTCCGAGCCGCGCGCCACTACCGCCACGTCGGTCACATGATCTTCGGCCGGCTCGGCCCCGGGCTGATCCTTCCGGAGCCGCAGGAGTTCGGACAGCTTCTGCTCTGCCGCGGCGGATGCGGCCAACGCGCGGATAACGCAGACCTGCGACAACTCCAGCCGGCATTCCTCCCCTTCCCCGAACCGGAAGGTGAAGCCGTACTGATCTCCGGCCGTTACTTCGCCCGCGAGGACTGAGCCGTCGGCCAGCGTGGCTTGCAGGGGCTGCGGATTAGCCGTGCTCGGTTGAGAAGAAGGGCTAGCGTCGGAGGGCCTGATGGCGAGGATTTCCGACCAGGGGAGCGAGATCACGCCGCCGGCAACTTCGAGGCTGACCTCGGGGACCAGGCGGACGAGTGATCCGACCTCGGTTTGCCCGTCCAGCCGCATGACCTCGAGGGCGGGCTGCCGGGCGTGCGCGATCGCGGCGACGCCGGCGGCGAACAGGAGCGCGACAAGTACCGCTGATCGTGACGCTTGCTGGAACACGACTGCTCCCGCTGGCGCGTGGGCCGCCTGTACGCCGAATAAAGAGCCTCGCTGTTGTTGTGATATATGAAGCGGGCGCGGCGGGCAAGCTGCATCCGGACCAACAGGGATCCCCGGAATCCAGGGATCGAGCGATCGCGGGACCCGTGGCCCACCGTTACCGGGACGGAGCAGATTCCGGCTGCGAGGTTGGCACTGGCAGTTCGCCCAGCAGCGCCTCCCACGTCTCGAGCTTGCTCCAGCCCAATATGCGTTTGCCGTCCAAGAAGACGACGGGCACCGCCGATATGCCCAGCTTGTTCGCCAGCTCGATGTCGGAGCGGACGCGATCGGCGATGACCGGGGATTCCAGCGCTTGCTGGAAGGCCGCCCCGTCCAGGTTGAGTTCGGCTGCCCAGGATTCAAATAGCTCAAGCTGAGCGGGGCTTTGTTGCGGCAGCGGAACTTTGGGCAGGAGGTTTTGGCGCTCCCAAAGCAAGGCGCGCATGTTGAGATACGCTTCGAGGCCGCCGACGGCGCGGGCTGCTTCGGCCGCCGCAACGGCCCGGCAGGCGGAGAAGTGCCCGCCGGTGCGGAAGCGCGGGTTAGGATTGCAGGCTGTGTCTTGCGGGTAGTAGCGGAACGCGATGCGGATTTGGCCCGCGTATTTCCGTGCGACTTCCATCAGCATCTCGTGCGACTGCTTGCAGACGGTGCATTGAAAATCGCCGAAGACCACGACCGTGTGTGCGGCGTCGGGGTTGCCGGCGAACACTTCGTCCGCGTAGAGCGGGATATCGGCCGCCGCCTGGCGCTGGAAGTCCCAGCGGACGAACTCCGGGTCGCCCACGATTCTCGTGTACTCGGCCATCCGTTCGCGCGTTATTGACCCGACCACTTGAACAAATACAACAAGCACATGCACCAGCAGCAGGAGAACCCCGGCCAAAATGACCGCCAGCGCCAGGCGGGCGGTCGGGTGCGGCAGGACCTCGCGGCGCGGGCGGCGCCACGGCCAGGCGATCAGGCTTAGCAGGACAAGGCCGCCGTTGAGAGCATGGGCCGCGATGCAGATCGCACACCAACGGTTCAGGACCTGGGCCATGACCTGGATCGCTGAAACGGAATAAAGGATTCCGCCAATCAGCACCAAAGCCGGAACAAGAAACCACTTGCGACGTTCGTAAGTCGGCGGCCCGATGAACAAGTACCACACCAGCAGCGCGGCAAAATAGGCCATGCCGAAGGTCGCCGTAGGTATGCGCAGCGAGCCGGCGTTGGGGCCGAGCGCGAGGTAGGCCTGGGGCGAGGTGAGCACGGCGCCGCAGTTGTCGAGGCCGCTTTCGTCCGGGCCGCCGCAGAACTTGGTCAGCAGCGGGTCCAGTCCCCCCGTCTGAGCGGAAACGCCGAAAGCGCGGTATGAGACGTACCAGCCAGCGGCCGCGATAACGACCGCGGCCCACCGCAACCAAGGCTTAGGTTGCACGAAGGAGACGGGCTGGCAGACCGGGATAGTAAGCTGCTCTGCGGCGGACAAGGACATTTCGTGCCTCACTGGCGTCAGTTTGGGCCGGTCGCGTCCGGCCTTTGCCGCGGCGCCTCACGCTGCGGCCGCTTTTGAAGGACGGCACAGTATACGGGCTCATAAGCGTCGCCGGTGCTGCGCCAGAGTTCGACGAGATCGGGGTCGGCGGTCAGGGCGGATAGGGGCAGGCGGTGCCGGGGCGACGCGGCATGGCGCGCGTCCCAGATCAGCACGTCCCCGGCTCGCGACGATTCCCAGCGCTGGGCCAGGTCCGGCTCGACCGGCGGCCGGACGCGGCCCACAAACTCGTCTATCCAGGGCGAAGCGGAAAAGATTGCCGCCCCCGTCGTTTGATGGTCCGAGGGCGAGCCAGTCGCTGCGCGAGCGATTTCTGCGGCCGTCCGATGGGCCTTCTCGCGGTCGGTCAGTTGCAGCGGGGCGCATTGGCGAAACGGGCGGGGAATAGAACTGACTACCAACGGCTGAAGCAATGCGGCTGCCAGGGCGGTTATCGGCAGGACGGTCAAGGCCAGCGTCGGCCGCGCCATCTTTTGCTGTGAAGAAAGCACGAGGACTGTGAAGAACAGCAGCATCAGCATAAGCGCTGCCGCGTGCAGAACCGGAACCGTCCATTCGAGGTGGTTGATAATGAGATCGGCGCGGAGGCGATGCAGCTCCAGGCCGGCGGCGCCCCAGAAGACAATGACGGCGGCCGCACCGATCGCGTTCGCGTTGAGCAACGGGAGGTTTTGCGGGCCGGCCGCCCAACGCCGCCAGGCCCGCCGGTACTCGGATAGTGCCGCCGCCGCGGAAACCGCCACGACCGGTCCGACCGGCACGAGAAACCGCGCGTAGCCGCCGCTACCGAAAAGCCCAAAGCCGTACATGACCGAATGTGCCGCCACGTATGCCGCCGCGCTGCTGACGAACAGCAACCCGCCGCGCCGCCGTGCCAGAACCGGCGCGCCGATGATCGCCAGCAGCAGCGTTCCAAAACCGGCCGCGAGCACCCACAGAACGATCATGGTGAGCAGGCTGCCCTGGCCGTACTCGCTCGTCGGATGCGGCTGAAGCAGCAGCTTCAGCGGCCATTCGCGCAGGAACGCGAATGCGAGCAGGTTGTGCAGCAGCGGCGCCCAGAAGACCCAGAGCCACTCGCGGGCCGGTCGGGCACGGTAAAGCAGCGCCGCCAGCCACATGACGAGGAACAGGGCGGCCTCGTGGCGGGTGATTGCACAGAGCGAGATCGCCGCGGCGCTCCAGGCGAAGCGGCCCCGGACGTACAGCCAGCATGCCAGACTCAGGTAAAAAGCCAAAGCCGTCTCGGTGAGCGTCGTGTAGCTGAGCGTGAAGGACAGCGGCTGAATCCAGAGGAATAGCGGGACGAAGGCCGCCAGGCGCACGCGCAGTTGGACCGCGACCAGATAAGCGAGCCAAGCGCTCGCGGCCGTAAGCAGCCCGCTGAACAGCCTGGCCGGCAGCCAACCCAGGCCGGCAGGGAGGGCGTACAAGGCGGTGAATCCCGGGCGGCCCCAGTCGTCAAGGAGGTAGGCGGGATGCTGCCACGCCCAGCGCGCGATCTGCAGGTGCGTGAGATCGTCCTCATGATGGACGCCGGTGCTGCGGACGGCCATGACGGCCGAGACGATCAGGCCGGCCAACACAAAGCTGATGGCGAGGCTCCAGCCGGCAGGCCGTGCTCGTCCCCCGGCCAGCGTTGGTTTTGTTGAAGCGGCCTCGAAAGACCCCGCGTGGCGGTGGCGCATGGGAGCAGCAGACCAGAATGCGGCGGCTCTGGCAAGTCCCGGCAATACAGGTACCGCCCCGAACGCGCCCGCCCCGTCGCCGGGCCTTGATGACGCCCGCCCCAGGGCCCCAAATTACGGTTGTCGTCGTGGCGGCGCTGTTTTCGCGACCGCGGTAGCCGGTTACCCATTCACCGAGGGCGTTTTTCTCCGAGGGGTCCATATTTTCCGACGGGTCCAGAGGGGGGCGGCGTTGGACCACCTCCCGACTGTCCGTCAAGATTTTTTGCGGGCCCCCTTGGCGCATTTCGAAGCAGAATCCGTTATGCTATGTGCTTCGCGGTGACCCGGCGCGAGTTATCGGGTTCTACCTGAACGCCGGCCGCTATTTAGAGGAGCTCCGGCATGCCCTTTGAGGACAAGACAATCGTTTGCGCCGACTGCGGCCAGGAATTCGTGCACTCTGCCGATGACCAGGCCCGTTATGCCGAGCGCGGCTTTACTAATGAACCCCGCCGCTGCCGCGCCTGCCGCGATAAGCGGAAGACCGAAGGCGGCCGGGGTGGCGGTGGAGGTGGAGGCGGCGAACGTGGCGGGGGTCGCTCCTCGTCCGGCGGGCCGCGCGGTGGAGGGCGCGGCATGCAGCAGTCGCGGGAATCCTTCGAGGTCGTGTGCTCCGAATGCGGGACCACCACGACCGTACCGTTCAAGCCCAGCGGCGACCGCCCGGTTTACTGCCGGGACTGCTTCCAGAAGCGTCGCGGCGGTTCGCGCAGCGGCCGCGGCCGCTGACATCGGGTAAGCCGCAGACGCGCGGCAAAGCCGAGCGACGCGGCTGAACGCCGACCGACGCGGCGAAAGCCGAGCGGCGGCGAAGGCTGAGCGACGTTGAAGCGGAGCCGGACCGTGTCGGCCCGGAATGGGGGAGTGTGCGCTCGCGTTTTCTGCAACTGGGCCGCGGTGCAACTTGCCCGCGGTTTGGCCGAGCTCCGGAGCGATGCGCCTGAGCTTGCATCGCGCCTAAGACTTTGCATGCGCCTGCCGATCAGTGCGGGCGGAAATGTTCCGGGGCGACATGCCCCGGCTCTGCTCCTCAGAGCACTCCCGCGAACATCAGCAGTAGCGCCAGTGCTTCCGCCGCGCTAATCACCAGCGCCGTCACGCCCCAACGGAATTGGCCCGGCGTTCGTACGGCAGCGATAGAAACCAGCGCCGCAATCGGTACGCCCATCAACATCATGCTCGAACCGAGCACATAGAGCATGTGCCCTCAGCAAAAGAACATCGTGAGCACATACCCGATGA
>Ga0116146_1002738_pt1 | contig 15282 bp, 19 predicted proteins | sample AD_JPNHG2_MetaG_FD_89748 | JGI IMG/M metagenome (GOLD analysis project Ga0116146, IMG submission 89748) | Active sludge microbial communities of municipal wastewater-treating anaerobic digesters from Japan - AD_JPNHG2_MetaG | ecosystem: Engineered > Bioreactor > Anaerobic > Digestate | place...
CATCCGGTTCAACGCCATCAAGATGTCCATCGCCTCCCCGGAGAAGATCGCCTCCTGGTCGCACGGCGAGGTGAAGAAGCCCGAGACGATCAACTACCGGACCTTCAAGCCGGAGCGCGACGGCCTGTTCTGCGCCAAGATCTTCGGGCCCGTGAAGGACTATGAGTGCCTCTGCGGCCGCTACAAGCGGATGAAGCACCGCGGGGTGGTCTGCGAGAAGTGCGGCGTCGAGGTCATCCAGTCCAAGGTCCGCCGGGAGCGGATGGGCCACATCACGCTGGCGGCCCCCGTGGCGCACATCTGGTTCCTCAAGAGCCTCCCGAGCCGGATCGGCAACGTCATCGACCTCTCCCTCAAGGAGCTCGAGAAGGTCCTGTACTTCGAGTCCTGGATCGTGCTCGACCCGAAGGACACGCCCCTCAAGAAGAAGGAGCTCCTCACGGAGGAGCGCTACGTGGAGTGCCGGGAGAAGTACGGGGCCGACGGCTTCGTGGCCGGCATCGGCGCCGAGGCGGCCCGCGTGCTGCTGCAGGAGATGAACCTCGACGAGCTCGACGCCGAGCTGCGGGCCGACCTCAAGGAGGCGACCTCCGACACGAAGCGCAAGAAGCTCACCAAACGCCTGCGCGTCGTCGAGGCCCTGCGCAAGAGCGGCAACCGCCCCGAGTGGATGATCCTCACGACGATCCCCGTGATCCCGCCGGACCTGCGGCCTCTGGTGCCCCTGGAGGGCGGGCGCTTCGCCACCTCGGACCTCAACGACCTGTACCGGCGCGTCATCAACCGCAACAACCGCCTCAAGCGGCTCATGGAGCTCAACGCCCCCGAGATCATCATCCGCAACGAGAAGCGCATGCTCCAGGAGGCCGTCGACGTGCTCTTCGACAACGGCCGGCGCGGCCGGGCCATCACGGGCTCCAACAAGCGCCCCCTGCGGTCGCTCTCGGACATGCTCAAGGGCAAGCAGGGCCGGTTCCGCCAGAACCTGCTGGGCAAGCGCGTCGACTACTCGGGGCGCTCCGTCATCACCGTGGGGCCCGACCTGCGGCTCCACCAGTGCGGCCTGCCCAAGAAGATGGCCCTGGAGCTCTTCAAACCCTTCATCTACAACCGCCTCATGGAGAAGGGCTACGTCACGACGGTCAAGAGCGCCAAGAAGATGGTCGAGCGCGAGACCCCTGAGGTCTGGGACGCCCTGGACGAGGTGGTGCGCGAGTACCCCGTCATCCTCAACCGCGCCCCCACCCTGCACCGGCTGGGCATGCAGGCCTTCGAGCCCGTGCTCATCGAGGGCAAGGCGATCCAGCTCCACCCCCTGGTCTGCACGGCCTTCAACGCCGACTTCGACGGCGACCAGATGGCCGTCCACGTGCCGCTGTCCATCGAGGCGCAGGTCGAGAGCCGCGTGCTCATGATGTCGACGAACAACATCCTCTCGCCGGCCCACGGCAAGCCCATCATCGTGCCCTCCCAGGACATCGTCCTGGGGCTCTACTACATGACCCGGGCCCGCTCGGAGAGCCGCGGCACGGGGACGACCTTCTCGGGCCCCGAGGAGGTGCGCCAGGCCTACGACTCGGGCGAGGTGGACCTCCAGGCCAAGGTGAAGGTCCGCATGAACGGGCACCTCGCCGAGACGACGGTGGGCCGCGTGCTGCTCTACGAGATCGTGCCCAAGGAGATCCCCTTCGAGGTCATCAACAAGGTGATGAACAAGAAGGAAGTCGCCAACCTCATCGACTACTGCTACCGCTCCTGCGGCGACAAGGCCACCGTCATCCTCGCCGACCGCCTGAAGGACACGGGCTTCCGCTACGCCACCGTCTCCGGGGCCTCCATCGCCATCCACAACATGGTGATCCCCGCAGGCAAGCGGGACATCGTCGCCAAGGCCGACAAGGACGTCCTCGAGGTGCAGCGGCAGTACATGGACGGCCTCATCACCGACGGCGAGCGCTACAACAAGGTCATCGACATCTGGGCGCAGGCGACGGAAAAGGTCGCCGCCGAGATGCTCTCCTCCATCGGCTCCGAGCAGATCGAGCTGGCCGACGGCCGGACGCGCAGCCTCGAGAGCTTCAACCCCATCTACATGATGGCCGACTCGGGCGCCCGCGGCAGCGCCGCCCAGATCCGCCAGCTCGCGGGCATGCGCGGCCTGATGGCCAAGCCCTCGGGCGAGATCATCGAGACCCCGATCACGGCCAACTTCCGCGAGGGCCTCACGGTGCTGCAGTACTTCATCTCGACCCACGGCGCCCGCAAGGGTCTCGCCGACACGGCGCTCAAGACGGCCAACTCGGGCTACCTGACGCGCCGGCTCGTCGACGTGGCCCAGGACTGCACGATCAGCGAGGACGACTGCCGGACCCTCGACGGGATCTTCGTCCAGGCCCTGGTCGAGGGCGGCGAGATCATCGAGACGGCCGGCGAGCGCGTCCTGGGGCGCGTGGCCCTCGAGGACATCGTGGACCCCTTCACGGGCGAGGTGCTCGTGAGGGCCAACGAGGCGATCGACGAGACGCTCGCGAAGAGGCTCGACGACGCCGGCATCGAGCGCGTCCAGATCCGCTCGGTGCTCACCTGCAAGTCCAAGTTCGGCGTCTGCGCGAAGTGCTACGGCCGCGACCTGGCCCACGGGCACCTCGTCAACATCGGCGAGGCCGTGGGGATCATCGCGGGCCAGTCCATCGGCGAGCCCGGGACCCAGCTCACGATGCGGACCTTCCACATCGGCGGCACGGCCAAGTTCGAGGAGCACTCGACCCTGGAGGCCCGCCACGACGGCACGCTGAAGTTCGTCAACCTCCACTGGGTCAAGCGCGGCAAGGACCTCGTCGTCATGAACCGCAACGGCGAGATCCACGTCCTCGACGAGGAGGGCCGCAACCGCGGCAAGTACCCCGTCCCCTACGGGGCGCACATCAAGGTCGGCGAGAACGCCAAGATCAAGCGCGGCGACCGCATCGCCGAGTGGGACCCCTTCTCCATCCCGATCCTCGCCGAGGTGCCCGGGACGGTGAAGTACGGCGACATCATCGAGGGCAAGACCGTCCAGGAGCAGGTCGACGAGGTGACGGGCCTCTCGAGAAAGGTCATCACCGAGTTCTCCGACGCCGACCTGCGGCCCCGCATCTCGATCAAGGACAAGGAGGGCAGGACGGCCCGGGTGCCGGGCACCAACAGTCAGGCCCGCTACCTGCTGTCGGTGGGCGTCAACATCGGCGTCAACGAGGGCGACCGGGTCGAGGCGGGCGACATCATCGCCAAGATCCCCCGCGAGACCACGAAGACCAAGGACATCACGGGCGGCCTGCCCCGCGTGGCCGAGCTCTTCGAGGCGAGAAAGCCCAAGGAATTCGCGGTGATCTCCGAGATCGACGGGGTGGTCTCCTTCGGCAAGGACGTCAAGGGCCGCCGCCGCGTGATCGTGACCCCCGAGGTGGGCGAAAAGAAGGAGTACCTCATCCCCAAGGGCAAGCACATCACCGTGCAGGAGGGCGACCGGGTCCAGGCCGGCGAGGCCCTCATGGACGGGGCCTCCAACCCCCACGACCTGCTGAGCATCAAGGGGGAGAAGGAACTGGCGCGCTACCTCGTCGACGAGGTCCAGGAGGTCTACCGCCTGCAGGGCGTCAAGATCAACGACAAGCACATCGAGATCATCGTGCGCCAGATGCTCCGCCGGGTGCGGGTCACCGACCCCGGGGACACGAACTTCCTGGCCGACGAGCAGGTCGAGAAGAGCCGTTTCCAGGAGGAAAACGACCGGGTGATCGAGAAGGGCGGCCGGCCCGCCGTCGGCGAGCCGATCCTGCTGGGCATCACGAAGGCGTCGCTGTCGACGCAGAGCTTCATCTCGGCGGCCTCCTTCCAGGAGACGACGAGGGTGCTCACCGAGGCGGCCCTGGCCGGCAAGATCGACTACCTGCGCGGGATCAAGGAGAATGTCATCATGGGCCGCCTCATCCCGGCCGGCTCGGGGCTGCCCCTCTACAAGAAGCTCGGGATGGTGGTCGAGGGGGCCGACGAGGAAATCGGGCCGCCCGAAGAGAAAACGCTTGACATTCAGGCCTCGAATTGATAGAAGATCAAGCTTTCGCAGACCCCTTCAATTTGGACGGAAAGGGATAGAAGGATTTCAATGCCGACGATCAACCAGTTAGTGCGAAAAGGAAGGCGGCAGGTCCGGAAGAAGACGACGACCCCCGCCCTGGTGTCCTGCCCGCAGCGGCGCGGCGTCTGCGTGCGCGTCTACACGACGACACCCAAGAAGCCCAATTCGGCGCTTCGCAAGGTGGCCCGCGTGCGCCTCACGAGCGGCTACGAGGTGACGGCCTACATCCCGGGCATCGGCCACAACCTGCAGGAACACTCGGTCGTGCTCGTCCGCGGCGGCCGCGTGAAGGACCTCCCCGGCGTGCGATACCACATCGTCCGGGGGACCCTGGATGCCGTCGGCGTCCAGGACCGCAAGCAGGGGCGGTCGAAGTACGGCGCCAAGAAGCCGAGCTGATCGGGGTTGACAGCATGCCAAGACGACGAGAAATCCAGAAGCGAAAGATCACGCCCGACGCGAAGCACGGCAGCGTGCTCGTGGCGAAGTTCGTCAACAGCCTCATGAAGAAGGGCAAGAAGAGCACCGCCGAGGGCATCCTCTACGGGGCCTTCGACATCATCGAGAAGCGGGCCAAGGAGCCGCCCCTGGCCGTCTTCGAGAAGGCCCTGGACAACGTCAAGCCGGTCATCGAGGTGCGCTCCCGCCGGGTCGGCGGCGCCACCTACCAGGTTCCCACGGAAGTGGCCCCGGGCCGCAGGCAGGCCCTGGCCTTCCGGTGGATCATCGGCAATGCCATGTCCCGGGCGGAAAAGACCATGCGGGAAAAGCTCGCCGGCGAGCTCATGGACGCCGCACAAAACCGTGGCGCCTCCGTCAAGAAGCGCGAGGACGTCCACAAGATGGCCGAGGCCAACAAGGCCTTCGCCCACTACCGGTTCTAGCGCTCTTTTACAACAGCTGGGTGTTTCATCGTGGCACGGCAGACCGCATTGGAGAATGTCCGGAACATCGGCATCATGGCTCATATCGATGCGGGCAAGACGACCGTGACCGAACGCATCCTCTACTACACGGGCATCTCCTACAAGATGGGGGAGGTCCACGACGGCACGGCCGTCATGGACTTCATGGAACAGGAGCAGGAGCGGGGCATCACGATCACCTCCGCCGCCACGACCTGTTCCTGGCGCAACTGCCGCCTCAACCTCATCGACACGCCCGGCCACGTGGATTTCACGATCGAGGTGGAGCGCTCGCTGCGCATCCTCGACGGGGCCGTGGCGCTCTTCACGGCCGTCGAGGGGGTGGAGCCCCAGTCCGAGACGGTCTGGCGTCAGGCCGACCGCTACCGCGTGCCCCGCATCGCCTTCATCAACAAGATGGACCGCACGGGCGCCGGGTTCGCGAAGGCCGTCGAGATGATCCGCGACCGGCTGGGCGCCAACGCCGTGCCGGTCCAGATCCCCGTCGGCGCCGAGGATCGGTTCCGCGGGGTCGTCGACCTGATCGGCATGCGGGCGCTGCTCTACGACGTCGACCGCCTCGGGGCGGAGTTCTCCATCCGGGAGATCCCGGCCGAGGTCCGGGACGAGGCCCGGGCCGCCCGGGAGAGGCTCATCGAGTCCCTGGCGGACGTCGATGACGCGATCATGAGGAAATACCTGCAGGGCGACGCGCCGGGCCGCGAGGAGATCGCGGCCGCGCTCCGCAGACAGACCCTCGCCATGAAGGTCGTCCCGGTGTGCTGCGGCGCCGCCTTCAAGAACAAAGGGATCCAGCCGCTCCTGGACGCGGTCGTCGATTACCTCCCCTCGCCGGCGGACATGCCGCCCGTGGCGGGGAAGGGGCCCGACGGCGCCGAGGTCCTGCGGGCGGCAAGCGACGACGAGCCTTTCGCTGCGCTCGCTTTCAAAATTGTCACGGACCCCTACGTCGGGCAGCTGACCTACATCCGGGTGTACTCGGGGGTGCTCGGCGCGGGTTCCACCCTCTTCAACGCAACGAAGAAAAAAAGAGAGCGTGTCGGCCGCATCCTCAAGATGCACGCCAACAAGCGCGAGGACATCCGGGAGGCCCGGACGGGCGACATCGTGGCCGCCGTGGGGCTCTCGTCGACGGCGACGGGCGACACGCTGTGCCACCCGGATCACCCGATCGTCCTCGAGACCCTGAGCTTCCCCGAGCCGGTCATCGCCATCGCCATCGAGCCGAAGACGAAGGCCGACGAGGAAAAGATGGGCGTCGCGCTGGAGAAGATCCAGAGGGAGGACCCCTCGTTCCGGGTCAGGGTGGACCGGGAAACGGGACAGACGCTGATCACGGGGATGGGCGAGCTCCACCTCGAGATCATCGTGGACCGGCTCTCCCGGGAATTCGGGCTGGGGGCCGACATCGGCCGGCCCCGGGTGGCCTACAGGGAAACGATCCGCAAGGCCGTCCGCGCCGAAGGGCGGTTCGTCCGGCAGTCCGGCGGCCGCGGCCAGTTCGGCCACGTGTGGCTCGAGATCGCGCCCAACGAGCCGGGCAAGGGCCTGACCTTCGAGAACCGGATCATCGGCGGTGCGGTGCCCCGGGAGTACATCCCGGCCGTCGAAAAGGGCATCCGCGAGGCGATGGAGGAGGGGGTGCTGGCCGGCTACCCCGTCGTGGACGTCAGGGCGGCCGTCGTGGACGGCTCCTACCACGAGGTGGATTCGTCGGAGCTGGCCTTCAAGATCGCCGCCTCCATGGGATTCAAGAACGGGGTCAGGCGGGCCCACCCGGTCCTGCTGGAGCCCGTGATGTCCGTCGAGGTCATCGTCCCCAAGGAGTACCTGGGGGACGTGATCGGGAACCTGACCTCCCGGCGCGGCAAGATCGTCTCGATCGAGTCCCGGCCGGGCTCCGAGGCGGTCCAGGCGGAAGTGCCGCTGGCCGAGATGTTCGGCTACGCCACGGACCTGCGGTCCAAGACCCAGGGGCGGGCCACCTACACGATGCAGTTTCTGCATTACGCCGCCGTGTCGGAGGAGCAGGCCAGGGACATCATCGAGAGGAAAGAACCGAGGCACAGGGCCAAGTAACTCACTATCGATCATCATACGGAATGCAAGGAGGTAACTGGAGATGGCGAAGAAAAAATTCGAAAGGACGAAGCCGCATGTCAATATCGGGACCATCGGGCACATCGACCACGGCAAGACCACGCTGACCGCCGCGATCACGAAGCACCTGGCGACCAAGGGCCTGGCCCAGTACATGTCCTTTGATATGATCGACAACGCGCCCGAGGAGGTGGAGCGCGGCGTGACCATCAATATCGCCCACGTGGAGTACGAGACCGCCAAGCGGCACTACGCCCACGTCGACTGCCCGGGCCACTCCGACTACATCAAGAACATGATCTCGGGAGCCGCCCACATGGACGGCGCCATCCTCGTCGTCGCCGCCTCCGAAGGCCCCATGCCCCAGACCCGCGAGCACATCCTGCTGGCCCGCCAGGTGCAGGTCCCCTACATGCTCGTCTTCATGAACAAGGTGGACCTCGTGGACGACCCCGAGCTGCTCGACCTCGTCGAGCTCGAGCTCCGGGAGTTGCTCACGAAGTACGGCTTCCCCGGCGACAAGACGCCCATCATCCGCGGCTCGGCCCTGAAGGCCCTGGAGACCGACGATTCCAACTCGCCCGAGGCCAAGTGCATCTTCGAGCTCATGGACGCCGTCGACAGCTACATCCCCGAGCCCCAGCGCGACCTCGACAAGCCCTTCCTGATGCCCGTGGGCGACGTCTTCAGCATCTCCGGCCGCGGCACCGTCGTGACGGGCCGCGTGGACCGCGGGATCATCCGGACGGGCGACGAGGTGGAGATCATCGGGATCCGGCCGACCTTCAAGACGGTCTGCACGGGCGTCGAGATGTTCCGCAAGACCCTCGACGAGGGGCGCGCGGGCGACGACATCGGCGTCCTGCTGCGCGGCACGAAGCGCGAGGAGGTGGAGCGCGGGCAGGTCGTGGCCAAGCCCGGCTCGATCACGCCCCACACGAAGTTCAAGGCCCAGGTCTACGTCCTGACGAAGGAAGAGGGCGGGCGCCACACGCCGTTCTTCTCCGGCTACCGGCCCCAGTTCTACTTCCGGACGACCGACGTGACGGGGGTCACCACGCTGCCCGCGGGCGTCGAGATGGTCATGCCCGGCGACAACGTGGAGATGGAAGTGGTCCTCATCACCCCCATCGCCATGGAGAAGCAGCTGCGGTTCGCCATCCGCGAGGGCGGCAAGACCGTGGGCGCCGGCGTCATCAGCGAAATCATCGAGTAAGCGAGGGTTGAGAACGGATCATGGCCGATCAGAAGATTCGAATCCGTCTGAAGGCGTACGACTACAAGCTGCTGGACCGGTCCGCCGAGGACATCGTGGACACGGCGAAGCGCACGGGCGCCCGCGTCGCGGGCCCCATCCCGCTTCCCACGATGATCAACAAGTTCTGCGTGAACCGCTCGCCGCACGTGGACAAGAAGTCCCGGGAGCAGTTCGAGGTGAGGACCCACAAGCGGCTCATCGACATCATCGATCCCACGCAGGCCACGGTGGACGCCCTGATGAAGCTCGACCTGTCCGCCGGCGTCGACGTGGAAATCAAGTTGTAACGCGTGACGACACGGAGATGGGCGGGGCGCTCCCCGGTCCATCTCCTTTTTCGTTCCCTCACGCACAGCCAGCGCGGAAGTGGATGCTATGGAAAAGGGATTGATAGGCAGAAAGTTGGGGATGACCCAGATCTTCGCCGCCGACGGGGCCTCGGTGCCCGTCACGGTGATCGAGGCGGGGCCCTGTTACGTGATCCAGAAGAAGACCGAGGCCACCGACGGCTACAACGCCGTGCAGCTCGGCTTCGACCGCAAGCGGCAGGCCAACGTGACCAAGCCCCTGCAGGGCCACTTCGCCAAGGCCGACCGGGGGTTCTTCCGGGTGCTGCGCGAGTTCCGCATGCAGGCGGCCGCCGAGTTCGAGCTGGGCCAGGAGCTCACGGCGTCGCTGTTCGAGGTGGGCGACTACGTCGACGTCACCGGGACGAGCAAGGGCCGCGGGTTCGCCGGCGGCGTCAAGCGGCACGGCTTCCGCGGCGGCCGGGCCACGCACGGCTCCATGTTCCACCGGGCCCCCGGCTCCATCGGCGCCAGCGCCTTCCCCTCGCGCGTCTTCAAGGGGCAGCGGCTGCCGGGCCACATGGGCGACGAGCGCAAGACGGTGCAGAACCTCCTCGTCATGGGCGTGCGGCCCGAGCTCAACGTCATCCTCGTCAAGGGGGCCGTCCCGGGGAGCAAGAACGGGATCGTCGTCATCAAGAACGCCGTCAAAAAGAGCTGAGAAGCAACTGGAGTGAACGAACCATGCCCGTGGTGAGTGTATACGATATCGAGAAGAACAAGGTGGCCGAGGTGACGCTCAACGACGCCGTCTTCGGGGCCGAGGTCAACCGGGACGTCATCTACGAGGTCGTCCGGATGCAGATGGCGGCCAGGCGGCAGGGCACCCACGACACCAAGGAACGCGGCGAGATCCGCGGCGGCGGCAAGAAGCCCTGGCGCCAGAAGGGCACCGGCCGGGCCCGCGCGGGCACCACGCGCTCGCCCCTCTGGAGGGGCGGCGGGACGGTCTTCGGGCCCACGCCGAGGGACTACGCCTTCTCCGTGCCCAAGAAGGTGCGCCGGCTCGCCCTCATCTCGGCGCTCAGCCTGAAGGTCCGGGAGGAGAAGCTCCTGGTGCTGAAGGACTTCCCCCTGGCCGAGGTGAAGACGAAGAAGTTCAAGGAGGTCCTCGACCGGTTCGGGCTCAAGAAGACCCTCGTCGTGATCGACCGGCCCGACGCGGTCCTCGAGAAGTCCTCCCGGAACCTCCCCGATGTGAAAATGATGCGATGCGAGGGCATCAACGTCTACGACCTGCTGAAGTACGACAGCCTCGTGCTGCTGGAGCCCTCGATTCAAAAGTTAGAGGGGGCGCTGGCATAATGGAACTCCATCAGATCATCCGACGGCCGCTGGTGACCGAAAAGACGACCCTCCTGCGCGAGGGCAACCAGTACATCTTCGAGGTGGACCCGCGGGCCAACAAGATCGAGATCGAGAAGGCCGTGGAGAAGCTCTTCAAGGTGAAGGTGATCGGCGTGCGGACCCAGAACGTGCTGGGCAAGAAGAAGCGCTACGGGCGGCTCATGGGGAAGAAGAGCGACTGGAAAAAGGCCGTCGTCACCGTGGCGCCCGGCAGCACCATCGAAATCTTCGACAAAGTCTAGGATAAGGGAAACGACCCATGGCGATCAAAACCATGAAGCCCACGACGCCGGCCCGGCGCTACCAGACCTACTCGACCTTCGAGGAGATCACGGCCGCCGAGCCCGAGAAGAGCCTCACGAAGCCGGTCAAGAAGACGGGCGGCCGCAACAACGCCGGCCGCATGACGAGCCGCCACCGCGGGGGCGGGCACAAGCGCAAGTACCGCGTGGTGGATTTCCGCCGCGACAAGACGGACATCCCGGCCAAGGTGAAGACCATCGAGTACGACCCGAACCGCTCGGCGCGGATCGCGCTGGTGAGCTACGCCGACGGCGAGAAGCGCTACATCGTGGCCCCCGTGGACCTGAAGGTGGGCGACGAGGTCATCACGAGCGCCTCGGCCGACATCAAGCCCGGCAACGCCATGGCGCTGCGCAACGTGCCCCTGGGCTCGCTCATCCACAACATCGAGCTGCGGCCCGGCAAGGGGGCCCAGATGGTCCGCTCCGCCGGCGCCTACGCCCAGCTCATGGCCAAGGAGGGCGCCTACGCCCAGGTGCGGCTGCCCTCCGGCGAGGTCCGGAAGGTCCACATCGAGTGCAAGGCGACCATCGGCCAGGTGGGCAACGTCACCCACGAGGGCATCAGCATCGGCAAGGCGGGCCGCACCCGCTGGCTGGGCAAGAAGCCCCGGGTGCGCGGCGTGGCCATGAACCCCATCGATCACCCGATGGGCGGCGGCGAAGGCAAGACCTCGGGCGGCCGTCACCCCTGCACCCCCTGGGGCGTGCCGACGAAGGGGTACAAGACGCGCAAGAACAAGACCACGGACAAATACATCATCAAGAAGAGGGACAAGAAATAGTGGCACGCTCAATCAAGAAAGGTCCGTACATCGAGGCGAAGCTGGCGGAGAAGGTCCGGAGAGCCGAGGCGGCCGGGGACCGGGCGGTCATCAAGACCTGGTCGCGCCGCTCCACGATCACCCCGGAATTGATCGGGCACACCTTTGCCGTTCACAACGGCAAGAAGTTCATCCCCGTGTTCGTCACGGAGAACATGGTGGGCCACAAGCTCGGGGAGTTTGCGCCGACGCGGACATTCTTCAGCCATGCGGGCGACCGCAAGACCAAGGTGCGCAAGTAATCGCCGCACGCGGGGAAACGGGAGAACCGGAGACAGGGACGTCATGGAAGCAAGAGCAGTTGCACGATTCGTGAGGATTTCGCCGCAGAAGGCGCGGCTCGTCGTCGATCTCGTCCGGGGCCTGAAGGTCGAGGAGGCCGACCGGATCCTGGCCTTTTCGCGCAAGCGGGCCGCGGGGCTCGTGAAAAAGGTCCTCCAGAGCGCCGTGGCCAACGCGACGCAGAACCCGAACATCGACGAGAAGATCCTCTTCGTGAAGGAGATCTTCGTGGACCAGGGGCCGGCCCTGAAGCGCCACAAGGCGAAGACCATGGGGCGCGTGGCGCCGATCAAGCGCCGGATGAGCCACATCACCGTCGTTCTCGACGAGCAGTAAGACGAAGGAGGATTGGATCTTGGGTCAGAAGGTAAACCCGATCGGACTGAGGCTGGGGATCAACAAGGGCTGGAGCTCGAAGTGGTTCGCCGAGAAGAACTACGGCACCCTCGTCCACCAGGACATCAAGCTCCGCAAGTTCCTGAAGAAAAAATTCTACCACGCGGGCATCTCGAAGATCGAGATCGAGCGGGCCGCCGACAAGGCGAAGGTGAACATCCACGCCGCCCGCCCCGGCATCATCATCGGGAAGAAGGGCTCCGAGATCGAGAAGCTCAAGAAGGACCTCGACGGCATGACCGGCGGCGAGACGATCATCAACATCCTCGAGGTCCGCAAGCCCGAGATCGACGCCCAGCTCGTGGCCGAGAACGTGGCCCTGCAGCTCGAGCGCCGCATCGCCTTCCGGCGGGCCATGAAGAAGAGCGTGACCTCGGCCCTGAAGTTCGGGGCCAAGGGGATCCGCATCACCTGCTCGGGCCGCCTCGGGGGCGCCGAGATGTCCCGGATGGAGTGGTACCGCGAGGGCAAGGTGCCCCTGCACACCCTGCGGGCCGACATCGACTACGGCTTTGCCGAGGCGCGGACGACTTACGGGGCCATCGGGGTCAAGGTGCTCATCTACCACGGGGACGTGCTGCCCGACAAGAAGCAGGCCAGCGCCTAGCACGGCGGGAACCGGCAACGAGGAGACATAGACGATGTTAAGTCCGAAACGCATCAAGTTCCGAAAGATCCAGAAGGGCAGGCTGGGCGGCAAGGCCACCAAGGGCAACGAGGTGTCCTTCGGCCAGTACGGGCTCCAGGCGATGGCGCCGGGCCGGATCACGGCCCAGCAGATCGAGAGCGCCCGTGTCGCCATGACACGCCACATCAAGCGCGGCGGGAAGATCTGGATCCGCATCTTCCCCCACAAGTCGTTCACGAAAAAGCCCGCCGAGACCCGCATGGGCAAGGGCAAGGGCGCCCCGGAAGGGTGGATCGCGACGGTGAGGCCCGGGACCGTCATGTACGAGATGGAGGGCGTCTCCCCGGAGGTGGCCCGGGAGGCCTTCCGCCTGGCGGCGCACAAGCTGCCCGTTCCGACGAAATTCTTGACGAGGGATATCTTCGATGAAGAGTAAGGAAATCAGGGACCTGAGCCTCGACGAGCTCCGGGTCAAGCAGCGCGACCTCACGGAAGAGCTCTTCAAGCTGAAAATCCGGCAGGCGACGGGGCAGCTGGACTCCCCCGCGGCGCTGAAGAACGTCCGCCGGGACATCGCCCGCATCAAGACCGTCATGAAGCAGAAGGAGCTGCAGAAATAGGTATGGACCAGAGGGGAAACAAGCGGACCGTCAAGGGGGTCGTCGTCAGCGACAAGATGGACAAGACCGTCGTCGTGAAGACGGAGCGGCTCGTCAAGCACACGGGATTCCGGAAATACGTGCGCCGGCACCAGAAGTACAAGGCCCACGACGAGCGCAACGAGTGCGGCGTGGGCGACACGGTGCTGATCGTCGAGTCCCGTCCGCTGAGCCGGGACAAGCGCTGGAGGGTGCGTGCAATCCTGGAAAAAGCGAAGTAGCCCGAGGTTGGAAACAGCAGAGGGTAACGGGGTGTCGATATGATTCAGATGCGTACCATTTTGAATGCCGCGGATAACTCGGGGGCCAAGAAGGTGTCCTGCATCGGCGTGCTGGGCGGGTCGCGCAAGCGCACCGCCACCGTGGGGGACGTGATCGTGGTGTCCGTCAAGGAGGCGATCCCCAACGCGAAGGTCAAGAAGGGCGACGTCATGAAGGCCGTCGTCGTCCGGACCCGGAAGGAGGTCCGGCGCGTCGACGGGACGTACCTCAAGTTCGACGACAATTCGGCGGTGCTCATCAACAACCAGATGGAGCCCGTGGGGACGCGCATTTTCGGGCCCGTGGCCCGCGAGCTTCGCGCCAAGCAGTTCATGAAGATCATCTCGCTGGCTCCGGAAGTGCTGTGAGCCGCAGGGGACGGGGAACGAGCATGCAGACGAACCGACTGAAAAAGGGCGACACGGTGAAGGTCCTCGCCGGCAGGGAGAAGGGGAAGACCGGCAAGATCACGAAGATCCTGGCCGGCGGCGAAAGGGTCGTGGTCGAGAAGCTCAACATGATCAAGCGCCACCAGCGGCCCGATCAGAAGAGCAAGGGCGGCATCATGGAGAAGGAGGCCCCGCTGCACGCCTCCAACGTCGCGCCCCTGTGCGCGAAGTGCGGCACGGGCGTCCGGATCGGGTTCAAGACGCTCGAGGACGGCAAGAAGGTCCGCATCTGCCGCAAGTGCAACGAGCAGCTCGATCAGTAAACCGGGGATAGGGAACCATGGCAAGACTCAAAGACTACTACAAGAGCGAAGTCGTCCCGGCGATGATGAAGCAGTTCGGGTACCGCAACACGATGCAGGTGCCCCGGCTGGAGAAGATCATCGTGAACATGGGCCTGGGCGAGGCGATCCAGAACGTCAAGATCCTCGAGAGCGCGTCGGCGGAGATCGGGGCCCTGACGGGCCAGAAGCCCGTGATCACCAAGGCCCGCAAGTCCATCGCCACCTTCAAGCTGCGCAAGGGCATGTCCATCGGCTGCATGGTGACCCTGCGCAAGGAGCGCATGTACGAGTTCTTCGACCGGCTGGTGAACGTGGCGCTTCCCCGGATCCGCGACTTCCGGGGCATCCCGCCCAGCTCCTTCGACGGCCGCGGCAACTTCGCCATGGGGATCAAGGAGCAGTTCATCTTCCCCGAGATCGACTACGACAAGATCGACAAGGTCAAGGGCATGAACGTGGTCATCGTCACGACGGCCAGGACCGACGAGGAGGCCCGGCATCTGCTGCGGCTCCTGGGCATGCCCTTCCGGAACTAGGAAACGAGACGGAGGAACACCGTGGCCAAGAAATCCCTGATTGCAAAAGCGAAGCGGAAGAAGAAGTTTTCCGTCCGAGAGTACAACCGCTGCCCGATCTGCGGGAGGCCCCGGGCGTACTACCGCAAGTTCAACATGTGCCGCATCTGCCTGCGCAAGTACGCCTCCTGGGGGGAGATCCCCGGCGTGATCAAATCGAGCTGGTAGACGGCAAGGAGCATGGATTTATGGGTATGACCGATCCGATCGCGGATATGCTGACGAGAGTCCGGAACGCCAACCGCATGAAGTTCCGCAGCGTGAACGCCCGGCTCTCGAGGATGAACCTGGAGATCGTCAAGGTCCTCAAGCGCACCGGCTACATCAGCGGGTTCGACGTGAAGAAGGACGCCAACAAGAAGGACGTCCTGAAGATCTACCTCAAGTACACGGACACGAAGCAGCGCGTCATCCAGGACCTGCAGCGGGTGAGCCGGCCGGGCCGGAGGATCTACGTCTCGAGCAAGAAGATCCCCAAGGTCTACAACGGCTTCGGGGTGGCCATCGTGTCGACGCCCCGGGGGATC
>Ga0116146_1002753_pt1 | contig 15237 bp, 12 predicted proteins | sample AD_JPNHG2_MetaG_FD_89748 | JGI IMG/M metagenome (GOLD analysis project Ga0116146, IMG submission 89748) | Active sludge microbial communities of municipal wastewater-treating anaerobic digesters from Japan - AD_JPNHG2_MetaG | ecosystem: Engineered > Bioreactor > Anaerobic > Digestate | place...
CGCGCCGGCGGCCCCTACCGCCTGTGCGCCCAGCAGTTTGCCCGTCGAACGGTCGGCCGTCAGCTTGAGGCCGATTTTTCTCATGCCCAGCGCGGGCGCCATGGCGCTGCCCCAGGTGATGTTGCTAACCGGAGAGAAGCCCGCTTCGGCGGCTTCTTTCTCGGAGAGCCCCGTGGCCGCGCATTGGAGCGAAAACAGACGGAAAGACTGAGCCCCAACGATTCCGTCAAACGTCATCGGCCGGCCTCCGATATTGCGACCCGCGACGCGTCCCTGCTTGTTGGCAATGTCGCCCAGAGGAATATTCACCCAGCGGCGGCTGACGCGATGAAAGGATTCACAGCAGTCGCCCGCCGCGTAAATGTTTTCGACGGAGGTCTGCTGGGAAAAATTGACGGCAATCGCTCCGGTCGAACCGATTTTCAAACCCGCCGCCCGAGCCAGGCTCGCGTCGGGCCGGACGCCGATGGCCAGCAAAACCAGATCGGCCTCAACGTCGCCCCGGTCCATCAGAACGCGCAGCGGCGCGCCGGTTCCCTTTTCAACGGCCCGGGCGGACGCGCCTCCGACAAATTCCACGCCGTTGGCCTGAAGCTCCTCCAGAATGACTTTTGAAAGCGCCGGGTCCCAGCGGTTGGCCGGGAGCGGATCTTTGTGGATGATCGTTGTGGCAATGCCCGCCGCCGAAAGCGCCTCGCTCATTTCCAGACCAATGAAACCGCCGCCGATCGTGACAACCCGCCGGGCATTTTTCTCTTTAAGCCAGGTCTTGATGTGGATGGCGTCCTCCAGATTGCGCAGGGAAACCACACCCGGCAGGTCAAGCCCCGGCAACTCCGGCACAAAGGCGGAGGTCCCGGTGGCCATCACCAGAACGTCATAGGGGAAAATCCTCCCGTCCTGAAGTGCGACTTCACCCCTGGCCGGGTCGATGCCTTCCACGCGCGCGAAAAGCTGCGCGTCAATCCCGCCTTCGCGGAATTTTTCCGGCGTGCGGGCGATCAGTTTTTTCTGATCCTGAATTACATCCCCGATGTAATAGGGCATGGGTCAGGCGGCAAAGGCGACAAACTTCCCCTGCTCCAGCATCGTGACGTTCAGGGACGGATCGTTTCTTTTCGCCTCCGCGGCGGTGGAGCCGCCGCCCGCGCCGCCTCCGACAATCACCAGATTTTTCGCCATATACACCTCCTGATTTACAGGCGCGAAGAAGCCCGCTTTCTCCACAGGATCACCCCGATGCCCGCCAGCATCATCAGAATGCACAGCACCTGCCCCATGGTGTTGAATCCCAGGACAAATCCCAGATGCGCGTCCGGTTCCCGGAAAAACTCAATGACAAACCGAACCAGGCCGTAGCCGAAAATATACAGGCCGACCATGAAGCCGTCAAAGGGGTTACGCCTGCGAATGCCCCACAGAACGACAAACAAAAACAGCCCCTCGAACAAGGCTTCGTAAAGCTGAGACGGATGCCGCAGGCTTCCCGTCGCGTCCTGCGGAAAAAACATGCCCCACGGCATGGTCGTGACACGGCCCCAGAGTTCGCCGTTCAGAAAATTGCCGATCCGGCCGAACAGGTACCCCAGCGGCGCCGCCGCGCAAAGCCAGTCGCCAAAGCGCCACCAGGGGATGTTGTGCCGGCGGCAAAAGGAAATCGTGACCAGCAAGACGCCGATGAGGCCGCCGTGGTAGGACATGCCGCTCAGCCCCACAAAGCGAAATCCGTCGGAGAAGTCGAACGGCAGGAAAATCTCCAGCGGATGGGAAAAGTAGTGGGAGAAATTGTAAAACACCGCGTAGCCCAGACGGGCTCCGACGATCAGGCCGATCATCGCCCAGACCATGTAATCCTGCATGCCCTCCGTCGTGAAGGCAATTTCTCCCCGCTTGATCCGGTAGGCGAACAGGGTGTAAACCACGGCGAAAGCCACCAGATACATGAGGCTGTAATAGCGGAGCTGAAAGGAGCCGATGCTGAAAAGCACGGGGCTGATGTGCGAGGGCAGATGCTGCCAGAGATTCAGAAAAGATTCCATGTGATTTCCGTTTTTAAAGAATATACGTCCGGTCGAAACGCGCTCGACGCGGCGGGAAAAGGCCGACCATCGCCGCCGGTCAGTACACCCGTCCCTTGACTTCATCCAGATACAGCTCTGCGCTGTGAACGGCATTGGCGCCGTCGCCCGCGGCGGTGACCACCTGCCGGAACAGTTTGGAGCGGCAATCCCCTGCGGCGAAGATGCCGGGGGCGTCGGTGCGCAGATTTTCATCGGTCTGAATGAAGCCCGTTTTGTCCATCGCCACCAGTCCTTTGAACAGGTCCGTGTAGGGCAGGCGGCCGACAAAAATAAAGGCGCCGTCAGCCGCGATTTCTCGGATCTTTCCCGTCCGGACGTCTTTTACTTTCACGCCCGTGACGAAGTCGGAGCCGGTGATTTCCTCAACGGTCGCGTTCCAGACAAATTCGATCTTCTTTTCGGCAAAGGCCCGGTTCTGCAGCATTCCCGCCGCGCGCAGACGGTCGCGCCGGTGAATCACGATGACTTTGTCGGCAAAGTGCGTCAGAAAGAGCGCTTCCTGGATGGCGGTATCGCCGCCGCCCACCACGGCCACCGTGCGGTTTCGGTAAAACGGGCCATCGCAAGTGGCGCAGTACGAAACGCCCTTCCCCGCGAACTGCGCTTCTCCCGGAACGCCGAGGCTTCGCCACATCGCGCCCGTCGCGACAATCAGGCTAAGAGCGGTGAACGCCCGGTCGCCGGCCGCCACTTCCCAGATCGCCGGCGCATCGGATATTTTCCGGACACCGGTGGCGTCTTTGGGAAGAATTTCCAGACCGAATTTCTGCGCCTGCTCTTTGAAAAGCTGCATCAGCTCGAACCCGCCGATGCCGCCGGGAATGCCGGGATAATTTTCGATCATGTCCGTGATCGTGATCTGGCTCACGGTACTCGCCCCTTCGATGAGCAGCGTTTTCAGCGCGGCGCGCGCGGCGTAAATACCGGCCGTGTAGCCCGCAGGCCCGCCGCCGAGAATGATCACATCATAGTTCGTTTCCGGCAGATTTGCGTGTTCCATGAAAACACTCCTGAAGCTTTGATGAATGACTTTAATCAGGAAGGATCGTTTTTGTAAAGATCAAATTGACGGGCGGCGAAAGCACGCCGCAACGGGGCGAAAAGGCTTGACTTGATTGGACCGTCTTTCTATACTCCGCGCATGAAACGAGGGGGCGTCAAACCATGGCGACAAACTATCTGATGGCCATCGATGTAGGGGGAGGCTCCGGCCGCTGCCTCCTTCTGGATCCGGAAACAGGCAGAACCGCATCGGCAAAGCGAAACTGGACGCATCCGATCGCACCCGGCACGAGCGGGCTCGGCAACCTGATCGACACGAACGGCCTGCTCGCGAAGCTTGCCGAAGCCTCCCGCGAAGTGCTTCTCAAAGCCCGGACCGAACCGAACCGGATCGCGGGCATCGCCGTCGGCGGCATGCGCAACACCATCGTGGCGCTGGATAAGCAAAACAACGTTCTCCTGGCAACCCCTAACCGGGACGCAAGGGCTTTGGGCGAAGGCATGATCCTGGGGGCGGAAAGGGGAAGCGAGGTCCACGGCATCTCCGGCCACTGGCCGACGCCGCTGTTTCTCGGCACGCGTCTGCTGTGGATGAAAAACAACGCGCCCGACCTCTTCCGGCAAACCGCCGCGGCCCTGTCCGTCACGGACTGGCTGGCCTTTGTCCTGTCGGGAAAAATCGTCGCCGAACGATCCCAGGCGGGGGAAACGCTTCTTTTCGATCTGCAAAAGCGCCGCTGGGCCTTTGATCTGATCGATTCGCTGGGATTTGACCGGTCGCTCTTTCCGGAACCCGTGGATTCGGGAGAGCCCATCGGCCGTCTCACGCCGCAGGCGGCCGATCTTCTGGGGCTTGTGCCCGGCATCCCGGTTGCGGCGGGCGGAGCCGACACCCAGTGCGGTCTTCTGGGAGCGGGCGCGGTGGAAGACGGAGACCTGGCCGTCATCGCCGGGACCACCATGCCCCTGCAACTGGCAACCGGCGAGCTGATTCTGGATAAGACCGGCCGTCTCTGGAGCGGTCTGCATGTCGTGCCGGGCCGGTATATTCTGGAGAGCAACGGTCTGGTCACGGGCGACGTCATCGACTGGTTTGCCAATCTTCTCTATCCGGATTCTCCCGACGCTGTGCAGAGCCTCTTTGCGGAGGCGGAAAAATCCGTTCCCGGCGCGATGAACGTTTATTCCACGTTTGGAACCGCCCTGTTCGACGGAAGGGTCGTCGGCTTCCCCGTGGGCAACCTCACCTTTTCCCATATGATCACGGGCGACGCCTCGCGAAGCCGAAGGCACATCGCCCGCGCCCTGGTGGAAGGGATCGCTTTTTCCGTCCGCGCCAACCTCGAACAGATTGCCTCCGTCTCGGGAAAAGAAATTCGCGATTTGAGGGTCGCCGGAGGCATGTCCCAAAGCCCGCTGTTTTCGCAAATCGTCTCCAACGCAACGAATTTACCCGTTTTTGTCCCTCCCAACGCGGAAGTGACTTCCATCGGAGCGGCCGTGCTGGCGGGCGTCGGAGCGGGCATCTTTGCCGATCCGGCGGCCGGCGCCGAACAGGTGGTCTTTGCCATGACCCGCTATCAGCCGAACGCCATGGGGGAAAAATACCGGAACTTCTACACAGGCTGGCGGCAGGCTTTCGACCTCCGCACCGAAACCGACGCCCACGTCGGAAATCTGCTGATCAGCGCGATGTTCGAACCATCGCCCGCCGCGGCCCAGGCGGCCGATTCCTCTTTTGCGCCGAACATTTTTGTTTCCGCTTCGATGGATGAAGCCGCGATTCGCGCGCTCACGGAAATCGGCCGGGTGACGTACGCGGAATGGCGCGAAAAACAGAAGCTCTATGACGGAGGCTCCGAACTGGCTCAGGCGCTCGCCGGAGCACAGATCTTCATCACCGAAATGGACGTGGTGGATTTTCCGGCCATTCGCGAGGCAAGGGATCTGAAGACCATCGTCACCTGCCGCGGAAACGCCGTCAACGTCGATCTCGCGGCCGCCACCGCCTACGGCATTCCCGTCATCAACACCCCGGGAAGAAACGCCGATGCCGTCGCGGACCTGACGATCGCCCTGATGGTGATGCTGTCGCGCAAAATGCCCGGGTCGTTTGACTTCCTGAAGCACGGGCAGGTTCAATCGGGCGACATGGCGAAAATGGGGGAAGCCTATCTGAAATTCCAGGGGAAGGAACTCTGGAGAAAAACCATTGGACTGATCGGACTGGGCAATGTCGGGGCCTGCGTCGCTGCGCGACTGGTGCGCTTCGGGGCAAACGTGATTTTTGCCGACCCGACGGTCTCCGCCGGGGAAGGGGCCCTGCGGGGCGCGAAAAAAGCATCGCTTGAGGAACTGCTGGCCGCAAGCGACATCGTCAGCCTTCACGCTCCGGCGCTCGAGGCCACAAGGGGAATGATCAACCGGGAAGCTTTCGGGCGGATGAAGCCCGGGGCCTTCCTCGTCAACACCGCCCGCGCGTCGCTTGTGGATGAAGCGGCCCTTCTGGAGGCGCTGACGTCGGGCAGGATCGCCGGGGCCGCTCTGGACGTTTTCCCGACCGAGCCGCCGGGAACGGACGACCCGATCGTCTCCCACCCCAACGTGATCGCCACGCCTCACCTGGGAGGCAACACCATCGAAACCGCGGCGCACCAGGGCGCCATTGCCGTCGATCAGATCAAAAAGCTTCTGGCGGGGGAAAAGCCGGAATATCTGCTCAATCCGGCCGTGCTGAACGTTTTCTCCTGGACGGCTCCGCGCCCCGAACCGGACGAAAAGAAACTGGAGGAACTGGCCAAAAACAAGCGCCCCTCGATGACATCGTAGAAACCGGAAAGGAGTTCCATAATGGGCCTGTATGATTCTTATCAAAAGGACGTGCTGGAGGCAAGCCTCTGGCTTTCGGAGCACGGCTATTTCGGCTCTCTCAGGGGTACCGGCGGCAACGTGTCGGCGAGAATCGCAGGCCGCGACCTCATGGCCATCACGCCCTCCTCCGTAAAATATTCCGACCTCGCGCCGTCCGACATCTGCATCGTCGATTTCGCGGGCGCCGTCGTCGAAGGGAAATATCCCCCTTCCATCGAAGCCGGAATGCACGCGGCGATCTATCGCGAACGACCGGACGTGAACGCCGTGGTTCACACGCACCAGCTTTACGGCAGCGTCTTCGCCGCGCTGGGGCGGCCCATTCCGGTTCTCTTTGACGAGGTTGCCTTCGCGCTCGGCGAATCGGTGGAAGTGGCCCCTTACGCCCTCTCCGGCAGCGCGGAGCTGGCCTCCAATGTGGCGGGCCTTCTCGCGAACCACGCCAACGCCTATCTCATCCAGAACCACGGCATTCTCGCGCTGGGGAAAAACATGGACAAGGCGCTGCTGGCCGCGGAGCTTCTGGAAAAAATCGCGCACATTTACTGCCTGGCTCTGTCCACGGGGAAACCGGTCACCCTCCTTCCCGACGCCACACGGGAAACGGCGCGTAGCTTGAGGGATTTCGAAGTGGAGACGGCCCGGAAAAAACCCTAGCCTGTCCCGGGCCCCCGGAAAAAGTCCTCCCGCGGCGCAAGACGGCAAAAGACAGGGTTATTTTTTCTCCCCCGCGAGAAAATCCGGCCGGGCATAAGCGGGGTTCGGATAGGTATAAAATCCCTTCCTCGTCACGGCACCGAGTTCGCCCCTGTCTACGTACTGTTTCAAAAAGTCCGCGTTCACCTGGATCTGGTCGGCCGGGATCTCCTCGGCGTTGCGCGCCCAGTAGTCGTTGACGTGCCAGACCGTTTTCAGGCCCATCTGATCCATCATGCCGAAAGGCCCCAGCGGCATGCGCATCACTCCCATCCAGGCCCGGTCTACATCCTCGATGCTGGCCACACCGGATGTCACGAGCGTCATGGCGGCCGTGCAGACGCTGGAGAGCATGGCGTTGAACACGTAGCCGTTGTTTTCCCGTCGAAGCATGATGGCGATCTGGCCGATGCTGACGGCAAACCGGCGCACCAGCTCGGTCACCGCCGGGTCCGTCCCCGGATGCGGCATGACGTCCGCCACGTTGTTGGCTCTGAGATCGTGAAAATGGAGGGCCAGAAATTTTTCGGGCCTGCCGGTTTCCGCGGCGAATTTTGAGGGCATGAGAAGGGATGTGTTGGTGGTAAAAATCGTTCGCTCCGGACACAGCGGATTGAATCGGGCGAAGACCGACGCCTTGATCTTCGGATCCTCGGGAACGGATTCGCTGACGAGGTCCGCGTCTTTTGCCGCCTCGGCCGGGTCGGATGTCGCCGATATACGGCCCATGATATCCTTGAGCTGCTCCGTCGTGATTCTGCCCATGGGAACGAAATAGGCGGACCCGAGCTTTTCCACGCGCCTCATGGACGACTGTAAAACCTCGTCCGAGATATCATAGTAGGTCACGCGGTAGCCATGCATGGCGCACACGAAGCCGATCTGCTGGCCCATGGCGCCCGCGCCCAGAATCAGCACTTTTTGAATGTCTTTGAGTTCCATAAATTTTCCCCTTCCTGGATGTCTTTTTTCTGCGCCGGGTTCCTATAGCACAGGTTCGTCCGGAGTTCAGCCCTTTTCACGACCGTTTCACGCCCCGGGCTTTCGATTCAGGATTTTCTTGACATCCCAAAGCGCGTTCACTATGATCCGCACACTAAAGGATCAGAAAACCACCAAAACCGGCGGCCGCATACCCGAATCAGCGTAAGGATGGACTGGATGCGCTCCCTTTTCAACATCATCCGTGTATTGTGGCTTTTCCTGTGGGCGGGCATCGCCACCATCGTTCTGGCGGCCCCCATCATTTCCGCCGGGCTTTTGAGCCGCACCGGAAATCTCGCGTTTTCCCTCTCGAAGCTCTGGGCCTGGACCATGCTGGCCGTGTCTTTTGTCCGCACGGAAATTAAAAACAAAGAAAGAATCCGCCCGAACACCTCCTATATCATCATCGCCAACCACCAGTCGCTCTACGACATTCTCGCGCTCGTCACCACGCTGGGCATTCAGTACCGGTGGTTCATTAAAAGGGAAATTCTCAAGGTGCCGCTTTTCGGATACGGACTGTACGCTTCGCGCAACATCTTCATCGACCGCTCCAACACCGCCCGCGCCATCGAAAGCATCAACCGGGGCATCGACCGCCTGCCCGCGGGCGTGAGCATCATGGTCTTTGCCGAGGGAACGCGCTCGCCCGACGGACAGATTCATGAATTCAAAAAGGGCGGGTTCGTCACGGCCGTGCGGCGAAATATTCCCATCCTGCCGGTGACCGTCAACGGCAGCCGGCGTATCCTTCCGAAGGGCAGCCTGGTCTTCCGGCCGGGGAAAATCCAGGTCGTCGTCGGCGAACCCATCGATGCCGGTGCCTATACCGGCGACACCGTTGACGCGCTGATCGACAAAACGCGCCGGGCCGTCATCGCGAATTTCGATCCCGGTTACGCCGGGCGATTCCTCGCCTAGCGGGCCATTCCGTTTGCCCTTTCGCGCCGGCATCGCCGGCGAAGGACAGAGACCCTGATCATGCCGAATGTCTTTTTTGAGGCCGCGGCCGGCCAAAGAAAACCTTATGTCGATTCATTGCGGAAACTGCTGGACCGGTTCCGGCCGCCGTTTGATTCAGGCGATTCCGTCGGCATCAAACTCCACTGGGGCGAACGGGGCAACAAAGGCCACCTCCCTCCCGACTATGCAAGGGAAATCGTCGCCTGGCTTCACGCGAGGCAATTGAAGCCGTTTATTTTCGACACCACCGTCCTTTACTCCGGCGGGCGCCGCACCGCCGCGGATTCCCTGAAAACCGCCGCCGACCACGGCTACACGCCCGACGCTCTCGAATGTCCGGTCATCATTGCCGACGGCCCGGATGGAAGAAACGTCGTCTCTCTACCGGCAGGCTACCGCCACTTTAAAACCGTTCAGGTCGCATCCGTTTTTGAACAGGCCAAAGGCTTTGTGATTTTTTCCCATTTCAAGGGACATATGGTCTCTTTATTCGGCGGCGCCATCAAGAACATCTCGATGGGATTTGCCTCCCGCGCCCAGAAACAACGGATGCATGCCGATTACCATCCCGTGCTTCACCGGAAAAAATGCAGCCGATGCGGCCTCTGCGCCACGGTCTGCCCGACGGGCGCGGCCCGCATCTCGAAACCCGATTATCCCCTCTATGACCTCGCCTTATGCATCGGGTGCGCCCAGTGCATCGCTCTTTGCCCGGAGCTGGCGCTGGAAGTTTTCTGGAATTCGGATCGGAGGGATTTTCAGGAAAAACTCGTGGAGACGGCGGCGGCCGTCTGGAGAAAAATTCACGGCAGGACCATCGTCATCAACGCCCTGCTCAACATTGTCGCGGAATGCGATTGCCTGCCGGGCGCCAACCCCCGGCTCCGTCCGGATCTCGGCTTTATCGGCGGCTATCATCCCGTGGAGGTGGACGAAGCCTCCCTGAAGATGACGGGACCGGCTCTTTTTGAGAACATCCATCCCGGCATACCCTGGCGGCGTCAGTTTTCCTACGCCCGCGAAATCGGCTTTCTCGTCTCCCCGAAGCCGCCGTTTCCGGAAAAACGACATCCATAGCTTCTTAAAAAACGGGTCTGCCGCCGGCTCAGAAACGGAACGTAACGCCTCCCATGAAAATATAGTCCGTTTCCTCGCGGGTGATCCCCACCTTCATCCCCGCGTCCAGATCCAGACGTCCGGTGGGCGAGTAAATCACCCCGCCGAGCACAAAGGCGCGGTCCTCGCTGGAGGTCCGGTCGGTGTTCTCTTCCACGCCCGCGTTGGCCACCAGCCTGAGCTTGTTTGAGGCTTTCCATTCACCGGCGAGCGACGCGTGATAAAGATCCACCCGCTGATCGATTTTGTTTTCGTTGCGAATGTAGCCGAGATTGCAATGGAAAACCAAAGGATCCCACTGGGCGGTTGCAATGAAATACAGGCTCAGGGTCATTCTGCCGGTGCCCAGATAACGCTCCTCGTCGCCCACAGGCAGGGTGATGCCGGGTTTGATCGCGAAGCTGAACCGGTCCTTTTCGAAGAACCGCCACTTCAGGTCGATGGAAATGTCGGAAAAACCGTTTTCGTCAAAGATCGACCGATCGTCCATTTCCCGGCTGCTCCATTGGTAGGGAGCAGCCAAAATGATATCCGCCGAGTCGACAAGCCCGTAGGTCAGCACGGTTTTGACTTCACTGATCCGGCTTTTGACGACCAGGGGAACACCGGTCTCGTCGGTTTGTTCCTCCCGGTCCATACCGACCTGGCCGTGCATTTCCACCTGGAACTTCCCCCGGCCCTGCGTCGCGGCATCTTCGGTAATCAAAGGCTGAGAACAAAAGGCGGCCGGCGGCAGATACAGAAGCAGGATCATGCTCACCCATAATCTCTTGATCAAAGCAACCGGCCTCTTTCCGGTAAAAGTGTTCTTCTCAAATTTCTTTCTCCCGGTTTTCGTGCAGGGCCCGGTAGCGTTCGACGGCCTGCTCGATGGTGGGAAAAAAATTTTCTACGCCCAGACGGTTGAACAGGCCATAGCGTTTCAGCCGGTCTTTCACCGGCCCCTTCATCTCCGCGAAGCATAGCTCCATCCCCGCATCGTGCAGAGCGGCATCCAGCTCGGCCAGCATGCCGGCTGCCGTAATGTCCACGTCCGTGATCGGTTCGGCCGCTACGACTACCCATCGGGTCGGCGTCGGCGCGTTTGCTGCCGCGCGCAGGATATGCTTGCGGAAGATTTCGGCGTTGGCGAAAAACAGCGGGGCATCCCAGCGGAAAAGCACCAGACCGTCCATGCGTTTGGCTTCCGGATGACGGGAAATGTCGTGGTAGCTGCCGAGCGCATCCACATAACCCATCACCGCGCTATGGGGCTGCCATTCGCGCCAGATAAACGACAGCAGCGCAAGGCTGACGGCCATAAAAATGCCCGGAATGACGCCCAGCAGGACCACGCCGAGAAAGCATACCATCGACAAAACAAATTCGTCCGGCCGCAGCCGGTACAGCTGCGCCACGCCCCGAACCTCCACCAGGATGACGCAGGCGGCCACCACGACCGCGCCCAGCGCCGCCTGAGGCAAATGGGCCAGCAGTCCCGGGGCGACCATCAGCAGGAGCGAAACAAACCCCGCTCCCACCAGGCCGGTCATCTGCGTTTTGGCACCCGAAGCCTCGGCCACCGGCGTGCGGGACATACTGCTGCTGACGGGAAAGCCTGAAAACAGGCCGGCCGCCACGTTGGCCGCGCCCAGCGCGAAAATTTCCTGATTGCTGTCTACTTCCGCGCCGGTCCGGTGCGCAAACGCGCGCGAAACCGCGCTCATGTCGGTAAAGGATACCAGGGCGATCGCAACGGCGGCGGCAATCAGTTCGCCGATTTCGGCGAGAGACACGGAGGGGATCCGGAATTGCGGCAGTCCCTGCGGCAGCGGACCGATGACGGCGATTCCCTCCCGGACGGTTCCGGGAAGCCACGAAACGAGGATTGTCGCTCCCGCCACGGCAATCAGTACGCCGGGAACGGCCGGCGCCCACCGGCGGAATCCGAGAATCACCGCCAGACAGGAAAGGCCGATGACACAGGCCGTCGGGTGAATCTGTCCGCTGCCGATGCCCTGCAACAGATTGCCGGCTTCCGCCAGGAAACTGCCCTGGCTGACGGAAAAGCCGAGCACTTTCGGCAGCTGGCCGACGAGTACGGTCAGCGCGATGCCGTTGATGTAGCCGTCCCGGACGGGCCTGGAGAGAAGATCCGTGATAAAGCCGAACTTGGCCAGGCCCGCGAGAATGCACAGCAGCCCCGACAAAACCGCCAGCATGGAAGCCAGCGCCACCGCCTTTTCCGGACTGCCGGCGGCAAGCGGCAGAATGGTCGCTGAGATGAGGCCGACCAGCGCGGAATCCGGGCCGAGAACCATAATGCGGCTGGGTCCGAAAACGGCATAGGCCGCAAGCGGAACGATCGTGGCGTACAGGCCGCAAATGGCGGGCAGACCAGACGCCGCGGCATAGCTCATCCCCACCGGCACCAGAAGAGCCGTCAGGGCCAGTCCGGCGGCGATGTCGCGCCACAGCCAGCCTCGCTGATACCCGCGCAGGGTTTCAATCAGAGGAATCCAACGGGAAAGACCGCGGCGGCGGCTTTGGGGTGAGAGGGGATTCGTTTTTGGAATTTGCAAAGCTGACACGGCGCACCTCGTTGAAATGATGAAGAGCTTATAAATTTTCGGCTCTTTTTACAACACGAAATCCCTCTGCGTCATTCTCTCCGGACATTTGTCATTTTTAAAAAATCAGTGTATGAATTCGAAGACGTTCCAATCCGGAGGTCCGCTATGATCAGATTCCATGTCGCCGCCTTCCATGCCGGATCAAAAAGAAAGAGAGGTTGTTTCCCGATGAAAAAATGGATTGTTCCATGGACGATTCTTCTGCTTGCCGGCTGCACGGTAAGCCCCGTGCTTTACCCCAACACCCACCTGAGCAATGTCGGAAATGATCAGGCCCAGCGGGACATTGCCCTGTGCCGGGAGCATGCCGACCTGTACGTCAAATCCGACGCAGCCAAGGAAGCCGCCAAGGAAACGGCCGTCGGCGGCATCGGCGGCGCCGTGATCGGCGGCGCGATGGGCGCGGTGGACGGAAGCTTCGGCAGGGGCGTAGGCATAGGCGCGGCGGGCGGAGCGGCGGCGGGGCTGGTGTCCGGAATCATCAAAGCCTCTCAGCCCGACCCGCTCTACATCAATTTCGTCAATCGCTGCCTGAATGAAAAAGGCTATGATATCATCGGATGGCAGTGACGGCCAAAGGACGGCGCCCGATGAAAATTTCCATACCGGACCGGAGCCACTGCCACAGACGATCCCTTCGAAATGACTAAATTTCACTGGTGAAAGATCGCGCGCCCGCCTAGGCCAGCCTCCATCGTGATCAGAACTGGCGGTCTGCTTTCGTCCAAGACAGCTGCTGTCATCGATTGACATCCCGGCTTGCGTTTTCTATAGTTTGCCGGGCTTTCCGGATTCCTTTCGGCACGCCCAGACTCCCTTGGAGAACGCACGTGAAGACCAGCGGCAAAACGGCACTCCTGTTCATGCTATACCTTTCGCAGGGCCTCCCCTTCGGCTTTCAGGCCACCGCGCTTCCCGTGCTCCTGCGGGAAAGAGGCACATCGCTGGCCGCCATCGGTTTTGCCGGGGCGCTGGCCGCGCCCTGGCTGCTCAAGCCGCTGTGGGCGCCGCTGGTGGACCGCTTCTGGTCGGGCAAAATCGGACGGCGCCGTTCCTGGATCATTCCGCTGCAAACCTTCATGATTCTGATCATGCTGGCATCCGTCCCGACGGCGGCTTCCGGCGCGGTGGTGCCGCTTCTGATGTGCATCTTTCTCATGAACCTCTGCGCCGCCACGCAGGACATCGCCGTGGACGGTCTGGCGGTGGACATTCTGAAGGAGGAGGAGCTCGGCCCGGGCAACGCCGCGCAGGTGGCGGGCTACAAGGTAGGCATGATTCTGGGCGGCGGAATCCTGGTGTGGTTTGCCGGACGCGCGGGCTGGGACAGCCTCTTTCTGACCATGGCGGCGGTGGCGGCGCTGCCGTTGTTTTTCATTCTTCACTACCGGGAAATCCATCCCGGCGGCCCCGCAGCCGTCCGGCCGAGGCCGGCGGATTTTCCAAACGCGCTCATGAACGCCCTTCGCTCCCCCGGAGCAATTCCCTTTCTGGTCTTCCTCGCAACCTACAAGACCGGGGAGGCCATGATCGATATGATGTTCAAGCCTTTCCTGGTGGACTGCGGTTTTACCGCCCATCAGATCGGCCTGTGGGTAGGCACCTGGGGAATGTCCGCATCCCTTCTCGGATCGGTCTTCGGAGGCTGGCTGGCCATGCGCCTCCCCATCGTGCAGGCGCTCTTTGCCGCCGCATCGCTTCGGTTAATCCCGCTTGCGGCCGAGTGGTGGCTTTCCACCATCACGCCCGCTGCCTCGCAGGTGGTGACCGTAACGGTCGCGGAGCATTTCTTCGGCGGCATGCTGACCACGACGCTTTTCGCGTACATGATGTTCCGCGTGGACAAACGGATCGGTGCCACGCATTACACTGTTCTTGCGGCCGTCGAGGTTCTGGGAAAATCACCGGGCAGTTGGGCATCCGGTTGGCTGGCCGAGCGCTTCGGCTACACGGAGCTTTTTTCACTGGGCTTCGCCCTGTCGGTGCTGGTGCTGTTTCTCTATTTCCCGCTTCGGCGGCAAAACAAACCGCCGCAGACGGATTGATCTCCGTACGACCGAAGAGGGGAAAGGCCACGATATCCGACCGGCCGGATATAGGAAACTCTCAAAAACGGCAGACCTTCTATCTGCGCGACACTCCCTGCCGTCTGATTGCCATCCGGCGGGGTTTGAAGTATAGAAGCATATTCTGAATCGGCCGATGCTTTATATAACGGCCGGATCCGGAAATCTTTTCATCCGGAAGAGTCTGGCCATGAGCCAAAAGGAGGTTTGACCATATCAATGAACCGGCGCTTTTTCTTCACCAGGATCCTGTCCATCGTTACAACAGAAATTGTTTTTTGTGCCGCGATTTTTCTTTACACTCCATGCCTTTATGCCCAAGGAGCGGCCTTCATCCCCACGCAAGCCAAAGATCCCTATTTTTTCCCCCTGAACAGCGGCGGCACGACCTATCCGGGGCAGTGGCACCTCTGGAATCAAATGCCGACCGGCGAAGTGAATGCCGGCCTGGACGCGGGGCTGAAAAACGCCTGGAATGTCGGAAGCGGCCTGGGCTACACGGGGCGCGGCGTCGTCATCGGCATCGTGGATGATGGGGTGGAGGGGACCCACGAGGACCTCAAGGACAATTACCGCGCCGATTTGAGCAAGAATTTCAGTCAGGATGCCGATCTGGCCGCCCGGGCCCAGGGTCCCGTCCAGCCGGGGGACAATCACGGCACCGCCGTGGCCGGCGTGGCCGCCGCCCGGGGAGACAACTTATACGGCGGGACGGGCGCCGCCCCCTTCGCCGCCATCGCCGGCCTCCGCATCCGGATGGGGGACTCCCTGCCGGGAGACCCCGCCATCACATACGAGGATTACTTCGCCGCCTATCTCTGGAAGAGCGGCCTCAACAGCTCCACG
>Ga0116146_1002756_pt1 | contig 15230 bp, 12 predicted proteins | sample AD_JPNHG2_MetaG_FD_89748 | JGI IMG/M metagenome (GOLD analysis project Ga0116146, IMG submission 89748) | Active sludge microbial communities of municipal wastewater-treating anaerobic digesters from Japan - AD_JPNHG2_MetaG | ecosystem: Engineered > Bioreactor > Anaerobic > Digestate | place...
CCCAGAATGAGGCGCGAGGGTGGGAAACCAATTCGGTCACGGGCGGCACGGCGCCCGTTGGGGCAAGGGATTGCGAGGGGGATGCCATGCTTGCGTCCCCGGCCGGGGCGGTGAAGGCAGCCGAATCGGAGGGGGGCAAGCCGGCGTTGAGGCCCGGTGGTCCCGCCTGCTGCCCGCCTGTCTTCGGCGGAATCTCGCGTCGCAGGCCGCCAAAAGTTGCCGTGACCACCCCGCCGATGCTCCAGACCCCGGCGACGCTGAAGGCGACGAGGCCCAGCACGGGCACCATGTAAAGGACCAGCAGGAAGATGGCGCCCAGGAAAAACCCGATGAGGGGTTTCTGCAGCAACGAATTGTTCAATTGGCGTCCCGCCGCCACCCCCATGGCTTGAAGGAGGGCGACTTTTCCAATGATGCCGGCGAAGATCAATGCGGCGCAAAGGAACGGAATGACGACCAGGCCAATGCCCGTGGCGGCGAGGATGACGAACACAACCGGCACCAGGATTTTTGTCAGCAACCCCATCAAGAACGTGGTGGCGGGCCGCTCGATGAACTCCTCGGCACAGGCGCGGACGGGCCGGGGAAACAGCAGGGCGACCAGGAAATAGAACAGGAAGAACCCGCCGGCGACCCCCCACAGCCAGCCGACGTTCGGGGCCATGGGGCGCAGCTTTAGGACGCATTCCACAAACCACAAGCGCAGCCACTCGGGCGTGGAAATTCCCAGCATCCCGAAATCCACCTCCTGTGTGCCCCCCTGGACGGTTCCACCCTCCGCCACCTTCACGCGTCCGCCGACGGCCACCGCATCCCCGCGAACGAGGGCGTCTGGCTCGACGTTCACATCGCCGAGAACCGCCACGGCCGTGTCTTTCACTTCGCCATGAACCGTGACATTTCCGGCGATGGCGACGGCAGCGCCGGTAACTTTCCCGTGGATAGTAACCGAGCCGCCGATGGCGACCACCGCATCCGCGGTGTCCTCGGCGGCCAGTTCCACGCTCTTGCCAATCACGACAAGCGCGTCCCGCCGGAGGCCTTGTTTCCCCTGCCCTGACGGCGTGCCCGCCGGCTCTTCCGGCAAAGCGACCTGGGCCAGGATGGGCGCTGGCAGTCCGCTGAGGTGGGAATGAAGGATGGAAAGGGATGGATGGAGGATGGTGTGGAGGAGCTGGGTCCCGGGCTCAGGAACCGAGCCGGCGGCCAGCGGGGGCGTGGCAAGCGGCGCCGCGCAGGCGGCGGCACTCAAGCCCATCACAGCAAGGTATGTGGAGATATGGTTCTTCATGGGGAATCCTCAATTCAGTGTTTGTACCTGCTCAATGCCAGGCGGAAATAGACGGTGCCCAGGGCCAGGCAACAGCCGTAGGCCAGGGCGGCGGCAACGCAGCCGCCCAGCAGGAGGGCGGGACTGAGTTGTCGAATGGCCAGGAAGACCGCCCCCAGCACGGCTTTGAAGGCATTGCAGAAGGTCGCAATCTGAGCCCCCCACGCCTCGATTTGATGCCAGGCCAGCGTGAGCGGCTCGGTTTGGACCAGCCACCAGGAACCGAAACAAAGCGCAGCAAAGCACGCGGCCAGGGCGGCCAGCGCCGGCCAACGCAACGACGCGGGCCAGTTTTGCCAGGACCTCCGCGCCGCGGCGGGCGCGAGTCGCGCCTCCAGAGCACGCAGGACCCGCGGCGCCAGACTGGGGGGCGCTTCAACGTCCGGCAGGCCTTTTAGCATCCGATCCACCGCGGCGTCCAGTTGTTTTTCGTAGTCTGGGTTCATGGAATGGGTGCCTTCGTCAAGAGCTGCGGGCCGAAAGCGAAGCTCCGTCGGCGTGGTGTCCCCTGCCCTGCCCCGCCTGGCTGGTTGCCGCGGCCGTGGCAGCGCTGCCATCGCCCGGGTTTTCTTCCAGTTTGAGTCGCAATTTCCGGCGCAGCGCTTCGCGTCCGCGAAAAATGTCCGTTTTAACTTTGGCCAGTGAGACGTTGAGGCGGGCGGCGATTTCTTCGTAACCGAGGCCGTCGAGATGATAAAGGACCAGAGGGACGCGTTGCGCGGCGGGCAGCTTTTGCAACGCGGCCTCGACCAGTTGGTGGCGGTCGGCGAGGTCAAGGTCGCTTTCGATGTCCTGTGCGGCGGGAAACTCGACGCCGTCCTCCACGTCGTCCTCGCTGCCCGCGGAGAATTCGGAGAAAAAGCGCCAGCGGGAACGGTAGCGAGTGAGGTGATTCAGGCTGAGGTTGGTCGCGACGCGTTTGAGCCAGCCGCCAGCGGAGGGGTTGGCGCGGAGATCGGCAAAGTGCTGGAACGCCTTCAGGAATACGTCCTGGGAGATGTCCTCGGCCTCGGCGGGGTTGGCAACCAGGCGCAGGGCGGTCGTGAATACCATGTTCTGGTAATTACGCATGAACGTCTCGAACTCTTGCGTTTCGGTCATCGAGTTGCCCTGGGCGGGCGGACGACGTTTCAGGCACGGCGGCCGGCCACAAGCAAAACACTGGCATAACTCAGCGGTTTAACCCAAACGATTTTCATACATTCGTCTGCAGGCATAACCCACCGCAGGGGCTTTTTGTTTCAGAAAATGTTTGGGCGGGTGGCGGCTCGACAGCCCAATCGGAGGAACCTATGTTGGGGCGCAACCATGACAGACGCATTGGCGGAGATCAGTTCAAAGAGCCCGCGGGTGGAAATTGAGAAGTTTTTCAACGGGCCGGAGGTAACGCGCTGCAAGCAACAGATTTGTGATGTGGGCCGGCGGATGTGGCAGCGGGCTTACGTGGATGGGAATGGTGGCAACCTGGCGATTCGGGTGGCGTCCGACCTGGTATTATGCACCCCGACGCTGGTCTCGAAAGGTTTCATGAAGCCTGAAGATTTGTGCCTGGTGGACCTGAACGGAGCGCAGATGGCCGGGGACCAACGGCGCACCAGCGAGATTCTGATGCACTTGGAAATCATGAAACGCCAGCCCCGGGCGGTGGCGACCGTTCACGGACATCCCCCCTACGGAACGGCTTACGGTTTGGCGGGGATTGTGCCGCCGACGGGCCGGATTTCGGAATACGAACTGTTTGTTTCGACGGCTCTGGCGCCATATCGGACGCCGGGGACGCCCGATTTGGGTCACGAGGTGGCGGCGCTGGTGGACCGCCACAACACCATTCTGATGGCGAACCACGGGGTGGTCGCGTGGAGCCATTCCAGCCTTGAGGATGCCTACTTCAAGCTGGAGATTCTCGAGGCGTATTGTCAGACGCTCTGCATCGCCGCGCAACTGGGCCGGCCCTTGTCCGAGATGTCGCCCGCGCAAGTAAAGGATTTGCTGGCCATCAAGGCCCGGTTTGGCATCCCGGACCCGCGAATGAGCGGGTGAGGGGCAGGGACGCGATTTCCTCAGGCCCAGATTGACCGGGTCATGGCGAGCATAATGACCTGTCGAGGCTTGCCGTACGAGTGTTTTCCGTTGTGGGCGCTGTTAACGCCGGTGTAAAAGAGGTGCCAGCGTCCGTTCTGGTTGACGAGCTGGCTGGCGGCGTAAATGCCGTAGCAGTCCGGAGCCGGAGGGTTTCCGCGGGGTATCCAGGCCTGGCGGCTTGGCCGGTGCCATTTCACGCCGTCGGGCGAAAAACACCACTCCAAGTCCATGGTTTGAGCGGCGCAGCGATAATGCCCCAGCATGCCTACGCGCCCGCGGGGCGTCGGCGTCATGGACAGGTAGTAAAACTGCTGGTCCACAAAGTCGTTGGCATCGCGCTGAATAATCCGTTGGCGCTTTTCAAAGTGCAGTCCATCGCCCGAGACCAGGCGGTCCACCACCCGCAAGTAACCCGGAGCATTGTCTTCTGCGATATAGGCCGGATCGGATTTGGGAACCGGCACCAACGCCACCGTGTAGAGCTCGAACGAGCCATCCGGCAGCAGATAGATGTTCGTGGCGTCATTGGAAATCAATGGAGGGGTCGCCGCCGCCTCGCCGGCGGGGCGGTCCGGGCTCTTTTCCCGGCGGAACATGACGCCGTCCGGTGAAGGGACGCCAAAAGCCGCGCGGTCGTTGGGATGATAAAGCACTCCTTCGAGTGGATTGAGCACATGGTAGCGGCGGCCATCGTCGCTCTCCGCCGCGAGGTATCGGCAGATTTGCGGGCCATGCGCCCAGAAATAAAGCCGGTGGCGGCCATTGGGCAGTTGGAGATGAACCGGCTGGACCGGTTTCCATTTCTCGGGCAGGTTTCCGATGGCCAACGGAGCGTCCGCCGCGGCTCCCGTCGAGCACACGGCCGGGGTCTTCTTCATCGGCTCACCCGGCACGCCCTCGGCCCAGGCAATGCCATAGGCGCGAGCCGCGCCTGAGGTGGAATACCAAATTCTCCAGCGTTCGTTGTCCAAAGGTTCGGCCCGGGTGGTAAAATTCTGAATGTCGTCGCCCTCCCAGGCCTCGGTCGGCTCGAGCACCACCCCCAGCTTTTGCCAACGGTCGGCGGCGCACGGCGCAGGAATGTCCGGCGGGCCGGAGGAGGGGGTATCGTCTCCCCGCCCCATCCTTGGCACAAGCAACAGGCTCGCGCCGGCACAAAGGGACGAACGCAGGAAACTGCGGCGATTCAGGGCGGGAGCACACCAGGTGGGAGAGGCCATAATCCGTGAGGTTGTGGATTCACCGTTGAGCATGCGGGAGTAAAGATTGCCCATCAGCCGTGGGACAGCAAGCGTGCGAAAAGGAGTTTCGCTCCCCGGCCGGCCCTGGCTTTGAGGCCGGGCAAACCCGGCGGTGGGCAGGGCGACTACTCCAACCGGAAGGCCATCCAGCTCAGCCAGCCGCCGAGGGTGACGGCAACCGCGCACAAGACCGTCCCCCAGGCGCCAAGCTGGATGTCTCCTCCAAACGCGAGCCGGGCCACCAAAAGGACCAGGGCAAGGTCGGCCAGAAGCAATGACCCTCGGAGCAGGCGTTGGGTTCGCCTGCGCCTGCCGGGGTTGACGGGCAAGGACTCGACCGGGCCGCGTTGGTTTGCAGGCGGCGACTGGGAACCACCAGACTGCGACGGGCCGCCCCTTTCCGCGCTTTGGGAATCTTTGGCCGCGCCGTGAACCAAGGCGGAAATGCCCGGGGAAAGCGATGGCGTCGAGGCCGTCGGATGCTCGCGCGCAGGCGAATTCCCGGGCCTCCCCAACAAACTGCCAAGGTTGCGACCCAGGGCCGTCCTGGTTCGAGGGTTCCTCATCAACAGTAGGAGTTTAGCCGCCGCGCGCCTGAAAGCCAAGGCGATCCCGACACAGCCCCCCTGCCGGGGGGATCGCGTTGGCCGGCGTGGTCGAGATTTTTGCAGTTGACCCGTGGGAACGCGGCTTTAGGATGCTGGCGCTTTTGAGAGTGGTCTTCCACGGCGCTCGATCCCAATCGCGGCCAGCCTCCGAGCGGGTTGCGTTGCGGCAATGCCGGCGAGGCATCCTTGGCAGCTATGATTGAACGGTTCGAAAAGCAACTTGATGAGTTCGACGCCAGCCGTCGTCGGGAAGCCTTGCTGGCGCTGATCGAAGCCGCCCGCTCGGGACGAATTGTGCTGCCGGCGCCCGGGGGGGCGATCAATCTTCACGCGCACACGTTTTTCTCCTACAACGCCTACGGTTATTCGCCCTCGCATTTTGCCTGGCTGGCCCGCAAGGCCGGTCTCGAGGTGGCTGGAATTGTGGATTTCGACGTGCTGGACGGGTTGGAGGAGTTTCTCGAGGCGGGCCGTTTGCTCGAGCTCAAGGCGTGTGTGAGTCTCGAGTCGAGGGTTTATGTGCCCGAATTCGCCACCCGGGTGATCAATTCTCCTGGAGAGCCGGGCATTGCCTATCACATGGGGGTTGGTTTCACGCGGGAGGCCAGGCATCCCTTTCTCGATGCCATGCGCCAGGCCGCGGCCCAGCGGACGCAGGACGTGGCCCGCCGCGTCAACACCTTCCTCAGCCCCGTCGAGCTGGATTTTGCCCGCGATGTCCTGCCCCTCACCCCGAAAGGCAACGCGACCGAGCGCCACCTTTGCGAGGCCTACCAGCGCAAGGCGGCCGCTGTCTTTCCCGATCCCGCCGCGCGCGCCAGCTTCTGGAAACAAAAGCTGGGGGACGCCCCGCCCGAAGGGGCCAAGCTGCAAAACCTGATTCGCGCGCGGACCATGAAACAGGGCGGGGTTGGTTACGTGCAGCCCGGGGCGGGCTCCTTCCCGCTCATGGCCGACATGAACCGATTCATTCTCGAGTGCGGCGCGATTCCGACCTTGACCTGGCTGGACGGAACCTCCGCCGGCGAGCGGGCTCTCGACGAGCTCTTCGAGGTTGCCCTCGCCAGTGGCGCCGCCGCCCTGAACATCATTCCGGACCGCAACTACACGCCCGGGGTCAAGGATGAGAAACTGCGCAACCTTTACGAGGTGGTGGAGCAGGCTGAAAAGCGCCAGTTCCCGATTCTCGTCGGGACGGAGATGAACGCGCCGGGCAACAAGTTTGTTGATTCGTTCGAGACGGCGGAACTGGCCCCCTTGCTGCCCATTTTCCGGAAAGGGGCTCACATTGTTTATGCCCATTCCGTGCTCCAACGCCGCGGGGGTTTGGGGTATCTGAGCCCCTGGAGCCGCAAATGGTTCCCCTCCCCCGACGCGCGGAATGAGTTTTACGAAAAGATCGGCCGGAGGCTTCGTCCGGGCGGCGAAAGCTGTCTTGGCAGCCTGGGGGAGGAGGTTACCCCTGAGGCAATTCTCAGCCGGATTGATTAGTTTTTTTTCCATGAACAACATTCCCCTCCCGCAAACACAACGAGCCGTCCAGTTGGTTGGCCCCGACCAGCTTCGCCTCAACGCAGCCAAACCGGTCTTTCAACCCGGCCCGCGCCAAATCCTTGGGCGGGTCGAGGTTGTCGGACTGTGCTTTTCAGACCTGAAACTGCTCAAGCAATTCTCCGGGCACGCCCGGAAGTCCGAGGTGGCATCCGGCATTGAAAGATCGGCTTTGGCGGAAATGCCGAATTATGTGCCGGGCGACAAGCCGACGGTTCCCGGCCACGAGACCGTGGTTCGGATCGTCAAGGTAGGCAGCCAGGTGACGCGGTACAAACCGGGCGAGCGATACCTTGTCCAAACGGATTATCGCTGGCTGCCCACGGCGGGGTCTGCTTCCGCCTTCGGCTACAATTTTGAAGGGGCGCTGCAGGAATACGTTTTAATGGATGAGCGGGTGATCACGGCGCCGGACGGGGAATCCATGCTCATTCCCGTGCCGGAGGACCTTTCAGCCTCGGCCCTGGCATTATGCGAACCGTGGGCTTGCGTGGAGGACTCCTACGTCGAAAAGCAGCGCCAAACCCTCAAGGCTGGCGGACAATTGCTGGTGGTCGGCGAGTCGCCGGTGGACCCGTCGCGCGTGCGCCATCTTCCGGGGCAGCCGGCCAACACCACCTTCGCTACGGCCGACCAAGTGGCCGGCCTGAAGGACGCAGCCTACGACGACGTCATCTACTTCGGTGCAAATCCGCAGACCGTTGAACGGTTGTTCCCGAAAGTGGCGGTCAGCGGTTTGTTCAACATTGTGCAAGGGGGCCAAAAATTCGGCAGACCCGTGGTTTCCCAGGTCGGCCGCGTCCACTATGGCGGCATCCGCCTCATCGGCACGCCGGGATCGGATCCCGCCGCCGCCATGCGCTGCATCCCGCCCACCGCCGAAATTCGCCCCAACAACAGAATCAACATCATCGGGGCGGCGGGCCCGATGGGCACGATGCATGTCATCCGTGACCTGTGCCAGGGTGTGCCCGGCGTCACAGTCTATGCCGGCGACCTCAGTGATGAGCGCCTGGCGGTCCTGGAAAAGCTGGCCGGGCCGGTGGCGCGCAAAAACGGCCTCGTTTTGCGCCCCTACAATCCCAGCAAGGACAAGCTGGCGGAAAAATTCGATTACATTGTCCTGATGGCCCCCGTGCCCGCCTTGGTGGTTCAGGCCATTCCTTCGGCCGCCCCGCACGCCATCATCAATATCTTCGCCGGCATCCCGGCCAACGTCACCGCCGAGCTGGACCTGGACGCTTACATCGAGAAAGCGCTTTATTTCATCGGCACCAGCGGCTCGACGCTCGAAGATATGAAGCTGGTCCTTTCCAAGGTGGTTTCCCGCCAGCTCGACACCAATCTTTCCGTCGCCGCCGTCTCGGGGCTTGAAGGGGCGATTGACGGGATTCGCGCGGTGGAGAAGAACCTGATGCCCGGCAAGATTCTTGTCTATCCGGCCTGCAAGGGACTGCGCCTCACCGCGCTTCCGGAGTTGGAGGGGCGGCTGCCGCTGGACAACGGCCGTTGGACCCGGGAAGCGGAGGACGCGCTGGTGAAAGGGGCGTGGCAGTCATGAGCGCGGATTTGCAGGGCAAAGTTGCGATTGTGACCGGCGGCGCGCAGGGGCTTGGCTACGCCATCTCCCGGCGCCTGCTGCGCGAAGGCTGCGAGGTGGTCGTTGCGGACATCAACGAGCAGGGTGTCATGGCGGCGGTGGGCGAGCTGGGCCGGGAAGCCGGCCGCGAGGTGGTGGGGCTCAAAGTGGACGTCACCCACGAGCCGGAGGTGGCGGCACTGTTTGACCGCACCGTGGCGCGATTCGGACGGGTGGACATTGTGGTGGCCAACGCCGCCATTTTGATTGCCGAGCCGATCGCGGAGGCGGATGCGGAGCGCTGGCGCGCGGTGATGAATGTGAATCTGTTCGGCTATTTTCTGACCACCAAGCATGCGTGCCGGATCATGAAAGCGCAGCGCAGCGGTTCGATCATCAATATCAACTCGAAGTCGGGCAAACGCGGCAGCGCCGCCAACTCGGCCTACGCGGCCAGCAAATTTGGCGGCATCGGGCACACGCAGAGTGTTGCGCTGGAGATGGCGCCCTACCACGTTCGCTGCAATGCGATTTGCCCCGGCAATCTGCTGGATTCGCCGTTGTGGACCCACCCGGAGAAAGGCCTTTTTGTGCAGTACCTCCGCGCGGGCAAGGTGCCCGGCGCCACCACGATCGAGGAAGTGCGTCAGGCCTACATCAACCAGGTGCCCATGAAGCGCGGGTGCACGTACGACGATGTGTGCAACGCCGTGGTCTTCCTCGCCTCGGACCAGTCCTCCTACATCACCGGCATTGCCCTCAGCGTGACCGGCGGCCAGGAAATGAACTAAGCCCTCTTGAATTATGCAAAATCCCATCCTCCAGGAACTCCTCACGCTCTCCCATGAAATCGGCCGCGAAGAACGCGGCCTGGCCATGCTGGGCGAGGGCAACACCTCCGCCCGCCTCGGCGACGAAACCTTTCTGGTCAAAGCCAGCGGCACCTGTCTGGGCACACTCCAGCCCGAGGACGTTGTCGAATGCCGGTTTTCAGCGCTGTTGCCGTTGCTCGAAAAGGCCAGCCTCACCGACCAGGAAATTGACCAGGCGCTGCTGGGGGCGCGCGTGGATGCCGGCGCCAAGAAACCGTCGGTCGAGGCGGTTTTCCATGCCTACTTCCTCACGTTGCCCGGCATCAAGTTTGTCGGACACAGCCATGCCACCACCGTGAACCAAATCCTTTGCTCGCCGCGCGCGCGGGATTTCGCCACCCGCCGGATGTTTCCCGACGAAATCGTCTGCTGCGGCACGGCTTCGGTTTTTGTGCCCTATACGGACCCGGGCTTGAAACTGGCCCAAGCGATCCGGGAGGCCACCGAGGATTTCATCAAACAGCGGCATCAGCAACCGCGCGTGGTGCTGATGGAAAACCACGGCCTCATTACGCTGGGGGCCACGCGCCAGGCCGTGCTTTCGGCCATGTTGATGGCTGAAAAAGCCGCCCGCATTTTCGTCGGCGCGGCCGCGTTGGGAGGCCCCGTTTTCTTCTCCGACGCGAACGTGCAGCGGATTGCGGGACGCCCCGATGAAGCTTATCGCCAGCGCGCGCTCAAACTCTGATCCGCTCATGATTCAATCCTCACCCATCTTATCCAGAACATGACCCCGCTCGATCGCCAAACCACCTCTCCGCTCGACCAACTTTGCATCAACACCATCCGCACGCTTGCGATGGATGCCGTTCAGCAGGCCAAGTCCGGCCATCCGGGCGCGCCGATGGCGCTGGCCCCCGTGGCTTACCTCCTCTGGGACCGCTACCTGCGGCACAACCCCGCCAACCCGCAGTGGCCCAATCGCGACCGCTTCATCCTCTCGGGCGGCCATGGTTCGATGCTGCTTTACAGCCTGCTCCACTTGTTCGGTTACGATCTGCCCCTCGAGGAACTGAAGCGGTTCCGCCAATGGGCCAGCCGCACCCCCGGCCACCCCGAGCATGGGTTGACCCCCGGGGTGGAGGTGACCACCGGCCCGCTCGGGCAGGGCTTGGGCACCAGCGTCGGCATCGCCATCGCGGAACGCTGGCTGGCGGCGCATTTCAACCGGCCGGGGCATGAACTGGTGGACTTCCGCACCTTCGCCATTTGCGGGGATGGGGACATGATGGAAGGGGTGTCGAGCGAAGCGGCTTCGCTTGCCGGCCATCTCGGTCTGCACAAACTCCTCTGGATTTACGACAACAACCGCATCACCATCGAAGGCGGCACCCATTTGGCTTTCAGCGAAGACGTCGCCACCCGCTTCCTTGCCTACGGGTGGAATGTGCAGCATGTCGGCGATGTCAATGACCTCCCTGCCCTGGCCCGGGCAATCGAACTGGCCGGCAAGGAAACCAGCCGCCCGTCGCTGATCATCGTGGACAGCCACATCGGCTACGGCGCCCCCAACAAACAGGATACTCACGCGGCCCACGGCGAGCCCTTGGGCGAGGAGGAAATTCGCCTGACCAAGAAACGCTACGGCTGGCCGGAGGACGCCAAGTTTCTGGTCCCGCAGGAGGTCCTGGACCACACCCGGCAAGCCCTCAAGCGCGGCGCGGCGGCCGAGGAGGCCTGGAAACAGCAGCTCGCCGCCTATGGCCAAGCCCATCCGGACCTGGCGCGGGAGTGGGAATTGCTTCAGTCCGGCCGCCTTCCCGAGGGTTGGGACCGCGAGATTCCGACATTCCCGGCGGACGCGAAGGGTCTGGCGTCACGCGAATCCGGCGGGAAGGTTTTGAATGCCATTGCCAAAACCGTGCCGTGGTTGTTGGGTGGCGCGGCGGACCTGGCCCCCTCAACCAAGACCAACCTGTCGGGCGCGGGCGACTTCGCCAAAGGCGCATACGGTGGCCGCAATTTCCACTTCGGGGTGCGCGAGCATGCCATGACCGCGATTTGCAACGGCATGGCGCTCTGCAAACTCCGTCCTTATGGCTCCGGCTTTTTTGTGTTCTCGGATTATGCGAAGCCGGCCCTGCGCCTGGCCGCGCTGATGGAACTGCCTGTGATTCATGTCTTCACCCATGACAGCATCGGGGTGGGTGAAGATGGGCCGACCCATCAGCCCATCGAACAGCTCGCCGCCCTCCGTGCCATTCCCCACATGGTGGTCATCCGGCCGGCCGACGCAAACGAGGTGGCCGAAGCCTGGCGTGTCGCCCTCGAGCAACAAAAGAATCCCGTCGCCCTCATCCTGAGCCGGCAGGCCATGCCCACGCTGGACCGCACTCGCTACGCGCCGGCCGCCGGGCTTCGACGCGGCGGCTACATCCTGGCCGATTCGAACGGCACGCCCGACGTGATCCTGATCGGCAGCGGCTCGGAAGTGCAATTCTGTTGCGAGGCGGCGGAGAAGCTGGCGGCCGAGGGGGTCAAAGTGCGGTTGGTGAGCATGCCCTCCTTCGAGCTGTTCGAAAGGCAGCCTCGCGAGTATCGCGACCAGGTCCTGCCGCCCGCGGTGCGGAAGCGGGTGGCGATCGAAGCCGGCGCCCCGCTGGGCTGGCATCGTTACATTGGCCTGGACGGGGCGTTGATTGCCCGCGAGGGATTTGGCGCGTCGGCGCCGTTCAAGGAATTGTGGCAGCAGTTTGGTTTCACTTCCGAGAACGTTTATCGCGCCGCAAAAGCCTTGCTCGGCCATTGACAGGGTGACAGGGGCGCCAGGGCTGCCGACGGGGGGCGCCCGGGTCCCCTGCCCTGCCCCGCTGTCGAAAACCTGGCCGGTGTTGGGAACGCTACCCGCCGCGCTGGCGGCGTTTGACCTTGAGCTGGGCCAGGGACTGTGCCAGCGCCGCGTTGACCAGCGCCGCTTCGGCATCATCCAGTTTTTCGTTCAGGCGCGCCTCGGCCCGCCGGCGGGCCTCTTCCGCTTTGGCCTCGTCAATGTTCTCGGCCAGGATGGCCATGTCGGTCATGATCGCCACCCGTTCGGCGGTGATCTCCACAAAGCCCTCGCCCACCGCCAGGAATTGATCCTGCCCATCCTTGCGCGCGATGACCTCGCCCGCCATGATTTGGGTCATCAAAGGCACGTGGTTGGGATAAACTCCCATTTCTCCCTCGATGCCTGGCAGGGTGACCATCTCGACCTCTGCCGAGTAGGTCAGGGCCTCCGGGGTGACGATCTCGAGTTTCAAACGATTGGCCATGACGGGTGGGGCGCGCGCGCCAGCTTACGCCTGCTTGATTTCCTCGATCGAGCCCTTCATGTAGAAGTTCCCCTCGGGCACCTCGTCGTGTTTGCCCTCGAGGATTTCCCTGAAGCCGCGGACCGTTTCCGCGACGGGCACTTGTTTGCCGGGGCGGCCGGTGAAGACCTCCGCCACGCTGAACGGCTGGCTGAGGAACCGTTGAATTTTGCGGGCGCGGAACACGGTGAGTTTGTCCTCCGGTGACAGCTCGTCCATGCCGAGGATGGCGATAATATCCTGCAAATCCTTGTAGCGTTGCAGCACCCGCTGAACGCCCCGCGCCACTTCGTAATGCTCCTTGCCCACGATTTCCGGCGCCAGGGCTCGCGAGGTGGAGGCCAGGGGGTCCACCGCGGGGTAAATGCCCAGCTCGGCGATGGAGCGCTCGAGCACGATGGTGGCGTCCAGGTGGGCGAAGGTGGTGGCGGGGGCGGGGTCGGTCAGGTCGTCCGCGGGAACATACACCGCCTGGAAGGAGGTGATGGACCCTTTTTTGGTCGAGGTGATGCGTTCCTGCAAATCGCCCATTTCGGCGGCCAGGGTTGGCTGGTAACCGACAGCGCTGGGCGTGCGGCCTAGCAGCGCCGAGACCTCCGAACCCGCCTGGGAAAACCGGAAAATGTTGTCAATGAACAACAGCACGTCCTGGTTCTTCTCATCCCGGAAATACTCGGTAATGGCCAGGCCGGACAGGGCCACGCGGAGGCGCGCCCCGGGCGGCTCGTTCATCTGGCCGTAAACCAGGGCGATTTTGGACTCGCTGAGGTTTTGCTGCTTGATGACGCCGGCCTCGGACATTTCGTGATAGAGGTCGTTGCCCTCGCGGGTGCGCTCGCCGACTCCGGCGAACACCGAGACGCCGCCGTGCAGTTTCGCGATGTTATTGATCAGCTCCATGATCACCACCGTCTTGCCCACGCCCGCGCCGCCAAACGCGCCCACCTTGCCGCCCTTGAGGAAGGGGCAGATCAGGTCAATGACCTTGATGCCGGTGGTGAGCACCTGCGGGGAGGTGGACTGGTCCACCAGCGGCGGCGGGGGCCGGTGAATGGGGTAGCGTTTCTCGCAGTGCACCGGCCCGCGCTCGTCCACGGGATTGCCCGTCACGTCGAAAACGCGGCCCATGACGCCGTCGCCCACCGGCATGGAAATCGGCGCGCCGGTGTCCATCACCTCGTAACCCCGCTTCAGCCCTTCGGTGCTGGACATGGCCACGGTGCGGACCCAGTTGTCGCCCAGGTGCTGCTGCACCTCGAGCGTCAGGTGAATCGGCTGGTCGCCCACCTTGTAATCCACCGTCAGCGCGTTGTAAATCGGGGGGACCCCGCCGGGGAACTCCACGTCCACGACCGGGCCGATGACTTGAACAATTTTGCCTTTATTCATGTTTGCTTTTGCGGGTCAGAAATTCCGGGGGTCAGCTCAGGGCCATGGCGGCGCTGCTGATTTCGAGCAGCTCGTTGGTGATGCTGGCCTGGCGCATCTTGTTGTATTGCAGGGTGAGGTCGCGGATGAGCTGGTGCGCGTTGTCCGTCGCGTTCTTCATCGCCACCATCCGCGCGCTGTGCTCGCTGGCCTTGGCCTCGAGCAGCACCTGGTAAATCTGGAAGTTGAGGTAGTGCGGCAGCAACGCCCCCAGCACCTGCCCGGCCGAGGGCTCGAACAAAAACTCGGTGGCGCCCCGTTCGAGTTTTTGCGCGCGCTCCTCGCCGTGGACGCCGATGGTGAAGCCCTTGATCTCGCCCACCGGGAGCAGTTGGATCACCTCGGGCTTTTGGTTCAACGTCGAGACAAAATTCGTGTACAGCACCTCGACCACGTCCACCTCGCCGCGGACGAACAGCTCGCGCGCGAATTTGCAGATGGCCCGCGCCTCGCTGAACAAGGGCGCGTCCTTGTAGGTGAACTCGGCGGCCAGGTGGCGCCGCGTGCGGGCCACGAACTGGGCGGCCTTGCGCCCGGCGGTGATGAAGAGGGTGGTGGCCTTGTCGAACCGGGCGGCTTCGCGCAGCAGATTGCTGTTGAGGGCGCCGCACAGGCCCTTGTCGCTGCTGACCAGGATGACGCAGCGTTTCTTGATTTCCCGTTCCTCCATCAGGGGGTGGGTGAAATCGCCGGCGTGATGGGTGACCTCGGCCAGCACGCCGTTCATCATGGTGGCGTAGGGGCGTCCGGCCAGGGCCGCCTGCTGCGCCCGCCGCATTTTCGAGGCGGCGACCATCTGCATGGCCTTGGTGATCTGGGCCGTGTTCTTGACCGACTTGATGCGCCGGCGGATGTCGCGGGTGCTGGGCATTGACGGGCGCTAGCGGTAGGTTTGCTTGAATTCCGAAACCGCCGTCTTGAGCTGGCCGGTGAGCGCGTCGCTGAGCGCCTTTTCCTTCGCAATCTGCGCCATCAGGTCCGCCTTCCGGCTGGTCAGGTAGTCGGTCAGTTTCTCCTGGAAATCCTTGATCTTTTCAACCGCGATATCGTCCATGTAGCCGTTCTGAACGGTCCAGAGAACCGCGACCTGAACCTCGACGGGGATGGGATTGTACTGCGGTTGTTTGAAGACTTCGACGATCCGCTTGCCGCGTTCGATCTGGGCCTGCGTCTTGGCGTCGAGGTCCGAGCCAAACTGGGCAAACGCCGCCAGCTCCCGAAACTGCGCCAGGTCCAGCTTGATGCG
>Ga0116146_1002768_pt1 | contig 15195 bp, 11 predicted proteins | sample AD_JPNHG2_MetaG_FD_89748 | JGI IMG/M metagenome (GOLD analysis project Ga0116146, IMG submission 89748) | Active sludge microbial communities of municipal wastewater-treating anaerobic digesters from Japan - AD_JPNHG2_MetaG | ecosystem: Engineered > Bioreactor > Anaerobic > Digestate | place...
AGGATGGTCAAGACGTCGCTTATCCTGGACAGTATCGCCCGGAAGGAAAACATCGAAGTCACCGAGAGCGACATCGATGAGCGCCTCAAGCGGGTTAGCGATCATTACGGCGAGGATGTCGAATCTATCCGTAGGTTGTACGAAAAGAACGACCTCCTCGACAGGCTGAGGGGCGATCTCCGGGAGGAAAAAACCCTTGATTTTGTTCTGAGCAAGGCTAAAATTAATGTAAAGAAGGCTGAGTGAGGGTCGCAGGGATGGCATTGATTCCGATAGTTGTGGAGCAGGACGGCAGGGGCGAACGGGCCTTCGACATCTACTCGCGGCTCTTGAAGGATAGGATAGTTTTTCTCGGGACGGCGGTGGACGACGAGGTGTCGAACCTCATCATCGCCCAGATGCTCTACCTCGAGTCCGAGGACCCCGATAAAGAGATATTCTTTTATATCAACTCGCCGGGGGGGCTTGTGAGCGCCGGGCTCGCCATCTATGACACGATGCAGTACATAAAGCCGCCTGTCTGTACGGTCTGCATGGGACAGGCATCGAGCATGGCGGCTCTCATCCTGGCGGCGGGCGAAAGGGGCAAGAGACATGCCCTGCCTCACTCCAGGATTCTCATTCACCAACCCCTCGGGGGGTTTCAGGGACAGGCTACGGACATCGGTATCCAGGCTAAGGAGATACTGCGTCTCAAGAACGAGTTGAACAGCCTGCTGGCGGCGCATACCGGGCAGCCCATAGAAAGGGTTGAAGTAGACACGGAACGGGATTACTACATGACCGGTGAACAGGCGAAAGAGTACGGAATCATTGACGAAGTGATCATCAAGAGGAATCCGGTCCTCAAATAAGGAGTCATCATGGCGAAGCGATACAGAAACGGTGAAGAGTCGAGGGGCATGCTTTTTTGCTCTTTCTGTGGGAAGACGCAGAACGAGGTGAAGAAGCTTGTGGCGGGTCCGTCCGCTTACATCTGCGATGAATGCATCGAACTCTGCCGGGGAATCATCCAGGAAGAGACGGAGGTTCAGCGGGTCGAGGAGTCGAGGAGGCGCATCCCCGAGCCCAAGGACATCAAGAAATTCCTGGACCAGTATGTGGTGGGGCAGGAAAGGTCGAAGAAAATACTCTCCGTCGCGGTCTACAACCATTACAAGCGCCTGTACGCGGGCGTAGACCTCGACGGCGTCGAGCTCCAGAAGAGCAACATCCTCCTCATCGGGCCGACCGGGTCGGGTAAGACGCTGCTCGCCAAGACCCTGGCGAAGATGCTCGACGTCCCCTTCGCCATCGCCGATGCGACGGCGTTGACCGAGGCGGGCTACGTCGGCGAGGACGTGGAAAACATCATCCTCAGCCTGCTCCAGAACGCGGACTACGACGTAGAGAGGGCGTCGAAGGGCATCGTTTACATCGACGAGATCGACAAGATTTCAAAAAAGTCCGGCAGCCCGTCCATCACCCGGGACGTCTCGGGCGAGGGCGTTCAGCAGGCGCTCCTCAAGATCGTGGAGGGGACGATGGCCAACATCCCCCCCAAGGGCGGCCGGAAGCATCCGCAGCAGGAGTTCATCCAGGTCGACACGACGAACATCCTCTTCATCTGCGGGGGGGCCTTCGTCGGACTGGACGAAATCATCGAGAAGCGCATCGGTGTCACCTCGATGGGTTTCGGGGCGAACATCCGGAGCAAGAAGGAAAAGAAGATCGGCGAGGTTTTGGCCGAGGTCCAACCGGAGGACCTGCTCAAGTACGGTTTGATACCCGAGTTCATCGGCCGGCTGCCCGTCATCGCCACGCTGGACGAGCTGAGCGAGGACGACCTCATCAAGATCCTGGTGGAGCCGAAGAACGCGATCATCAAGCAGTACAAGAAGGCCTTCGAGTTGGAGAACGTGAAGTTGAAATTCGCGGACGGCGCCATGAGGGCCATCGCGAGGCTTTCTCTCGAGAGGAAGTCCGGCGCAAGGGGCCTGAGGGCGATACTCGAGAATGTCATGCTCGACATCATGTATGACATCCCGTCGAGAAACGACGTGAAGGAATGCGTCATCAGCGAGGATGTGGTCATGAAGAAGGAGCATCCCATACTGCTTTTCGAGCAGAAGACAGGAACAGCATAAGATAATAAAAATATTATAGATTGGTAGAAGGAGATATGTTCAGTTTCAGGAAAAACAACGAGAAAAACGAAAAAGTAACAGTCACGCCGTTGCTCCCCCTGCGGGACGTCGTCGTGTTTCCCCATATGATCGTACCGCTTTTTGTGGGCCGGGAGAGGTCTGTCAATGCCCTCGAATCGGCGATGAAACACGAGAAGGCCATCTTCATGGCCGCGCAGAAGAATGCCCAGAAGGACGACCCGAAAGAGGAAGACATTTACTCCATCGGGACCCTCGGGACGATCATCCAGCTTCTCAGGTTGCCGGACAACACGGTAAAGGTGCTCGTCGAGGGAAAGAAGAGGGCCCGAATAAGGAATTTCATCACCGACGACGAGTTCTTCGTCGTGGAAGTGGAGGAGTACGGCGAAGAAAAAGCGGAACGGACGCCGAAGATAGAGGCGCTGACGCGCAGCGTTATCGAGACCTTCGAGTCTTATGCGAAGGTGAGCAAGAAGATACCCCAGGAGTTGATAGGGACTGTCTCGGCCATCGACGAACCGGAACGGCTCGCTGACATCGTCGCTTCTCATCTCAACATAAAACTCGAAGAAAAGCAGAAGTTGCTCGAGATACCCACAGTAGAAGAGCGCCTGGAGCGGATTTACGGGTTGATGCTCTCCGAGATAGAGATACTCGAGATCGAGGAGAGGATCAAGCGCCGCGTCAAGAAACAGATGGAGAAGACGCAGAAGGACTACTACCTGAACGAGCAGATGCGGGCGATCCAGAAGGAGATGGGCGAGAAGGACGATTTCAGGAGCGAGATCGAGGAGCTCGAGAAGAGGCTGAAGGCGAAGAATCTCTCCGAAGAGGCGAGTAAGAAGGTAAAGCATGAAATCAAGAAGTTGAAGATGATGGCGCCCATGTCCGCCGAAGCGACGGTGGTGCGCAACTACATCGACTGGATACTCGACCTCCCCTGGAGCGAGAAGACGGAGAACAAAAACACCCTGAAGGAATCGGAGGCCATCCTCGAAGAGGACCACTACGGCCTCAAGAAGGTGAAGGAGAGGATTCTCGAATACCTCGCCGTCCAGACCCTCGTGGAAAAGAACAAGGCGTCTATCCTCTGTCTCGTCGGCCCTCCGGGCGTGGGGAAGACCTCGATCGCCAAGTCGATAGCGCGGGCGACGAACCGCAAGTTCGTGCGTCTGTCGCTGGGTGGACTCAGGGATGAGGCGGAGATTCGGGGGCACCGGAGGACTTACATCGGCGCCCTGCCGGGAAAGATAATCCAGCTCCTGAAAAAGGCAGGAGCGAGTAACCCCGTCTTATGCCTGGACGAGATCGACAAGCTGAGCTCCGATTTCCGGGGCGACCCGGCATCGGCACTCTTAGAGGTCCTGGACCCCGAGCAGAACAACGCCTTCAACGACAACTACCTGGAGGTGGATTACGACCTGTCCGACGTCATGTTCATCACGACGGCGAACGTCTTGCACACGATCCCGGCCCCGCTTCAGGACAGGATGGAGGTGATCAGGATCGCCGGTTACACCGAGCCGGAGAAGATGAACATCGCGAAGAGGTTTCTTGTCGCGAAGGAGATGGAGGCGAACGGACTCAAGAGCGAAAATATCAGCTTTACCGACGGCGCACTGCTGACGATCATCCGCCAGTACACGAGGGAGGCGGGCGTGAGGAACCTCGAGCGGGAAATCGCCTCTATCTGCCGTAAAGTCGCGAAAGAGATAGTGACGAGCGGCCATCAGGGGCAGATAAAGATCAATTCTAAGAACGTCCACAAGTACCTCGGCGTCCCCAAGTTCAGGCACGGCGAGGCAGAGGGCAAGAACGCCGTCGGACTGACGATAGGACTCGCCTGGACGGAGTTCGGCGGGGAGCTCTTGCCGATCGAGGTGTCGATCATGCGGGGCACCGGAAAGCTCACGCTCACGGGGAAGCTCGGCGACGTGATGCAGGAATCCGCTCAGGCCGCCTTCAGTTACGTGAGGTCGAGGTCGGACGAGTTCGGGCTCCCGGAGAACTTCTATAAGGACATGGATGTTCACGTCCACGTACCGGAGGGGGCTATCCAGAAGGACGGACCATCCGCCGGCATCGCCATCGCCACATCGATTGCCTCGGCGCTCACGAAGCGGAAGGTCAGGGGCGACCTCGCCATGACCGGTGAGATCACTCTGCGGGGGAGGGTGTTGCCGATCGGCGGGTTGAAGGAAAAGATCCTTGCGGCCCATCGTGCGAACCTAAAGGTCGTCATCATCCCGAAGGATAATGAAAAAGACCTCGTGGACATTCCGCCCAATGTGTTGAAGGCAGTAGAAATCGTCTTGGTCGAAAACGTGGACGAGGTTCTGCAGGTCGCGTTGGCCGACAAGCCGGAAGAGGTAAGGACAGGGGAAAAGAAGGAAGAGACTCCGGTCCCGATCGTGCCCGGTCCCGAAGCACCGGAAGTTAGGATTAACGCCTGAAAGCGGGATTTAATCCTTGACAACGCTCGCTCTGCTGTGGAATATTACGCGCCTGCGAGGCGGCGATCGATGGGCGGATAGCTCAGCTGGGAGAGCGCCACGCTTACACCGTGGAAGTCACAGGTTCAAGTCCTGTTCCGCCTACCAGTGAAAAATAGAATTTGGGGTCGTAGTTAAGCCCGGTTATAACGCCGGCCTGTCACGTCGGAGAGCGTGGGTTCAAATCCCATCGACCCCGCCAATGATCAAAGGGGTCGGCCTGAGTAAAAGGCCGGCCCCTTTGCATTCTGTTGATTTGCTTGCCATTCTGTGTATCCTGTTATAAAATTCGCCCATCGATATCGACATGGAGTTTCCGACATGCGAGTGATTGATCACAAGGAAATCTGCGGTTTCTGCGGGATGAAACAGTCCGTCATCTACTGCGACGGCTGTAACAGGCCGTTGTGTGTAGACTGTCGTGAATTCGACCTCTGGGGTTACGGTTGCGGTCACGTCGACACGAAGGTCTTCTGCCCGGACTGTTTTAGGGATCCCCTTGTCAATCCTTACAGTGGATTCTAACTATAGGGCCTTGGCCGTTGCGCGGAAGGTCGTCGCTCAGGTAACGAGGGAGGTCGGTTTTTGATCTTTGTCCGAGTCTTGCTCGCCGGTGCCGGGGATGGTGGAGGAGGAATTTCCAGATGGGAATAAGGGATTTTTTGAAGGCGGCGGTTAAGAAAGAACCAGAGCGACTCGAGCGGGAGATCCAGGAAATCATCGCCGAGGGGGAGGCGGCGGGGATCATCGACCATTACTCCGGTCAGATGATCCGAAACATCCTCGAATTCAGGGAGACGGTCGTGCGGGAGATCATGAAACCGCGGACGGAGATCGTCGCGCTTCCGGTCGAAGCGACGATCCACGAGATACTGGAACTGATGTCTAACCACGGCTACACCCGGATGCCGGTCTACCGGGAAACGCTGGACAACATCGTCGGCATACTGAATGTGAAGGACCTTTTCAAGATGTGGTCGCAAGAGGTGGGCAGTGATGAGATCCGGACTATCCTGCGAAAACCTTACTACGTGCCGGAGACGAAGAACATAAACTCCTTGTTCCATGAATTGAAGGCGGAACGCCGTCAAATGGCCATCATCATCGACGAATACGGGGGCACTGCGGGCCTCGTCACCATCGAAGACCTGATCGAGGAGATAGTAGGAGAAATAGTGGGGGAGCATGAGCCGGAAGAGAGGAAAATCGTCGAGATGACCGACGGCACATTCCTGGTGGACGGCAGGACCGAGATAGAGGAGGTCGAGGCGTGCTTCGGTGTCGAGATACCCAAAGGAAAGTATGAAACACTCGGCGGGTTCATTCTCCACCTGATCCGGAAGATACCGGCGTCCGGGGAGAAGGTCTGCTACGGCTGTCTTGAAATGACCGTCGAGTCTGCCGACGATAGGCGGATAAAGAAGGTCAGGGTCCGGAGGACGGCGGAGAAGGAGAAGGGCGGGGAAACGGCCGGGTCAGAGAGCGCAGCATGAGTAAGAATGCGCTGCTCCTGTCCTCTTTTTCGGGGATACTTCTTTGGCTTTCCTACCCGAAGGCGGACATCTCGGTCGCGGCCTTTTTTGCCTTTGTTCCCCTCTTCTATGCAATAAGGGGCGTCTCCGCGAAAGAGGGGTTCGAGGCGGGCGTCGTCGCCGGTTTCGTCTGCAACGTCGGTGTCTTGTACTGGATCGCCTACGTCGTCGTGAAATACGGCTATCTCCCGCTGTACGTCGGGCTTGCGGCTATGCTGGCGGTAGCTGCGATCCTGAGCATCTATACGGGCCTCTTTGCCGGCGGGCTTGCTTATCTGTCTAAGAAAGGGCTGCCGATAGCCGTAGCGGCGCCGCTCCTGTGGGTTTGCGTCGAGTTCGGGAGATCGCACCTGCTGACCGGGTTCCCGTGGGAAAACCTTGGTTACTCCCAGCACCAGAATCTGCTCTTGTTGCAGATCTCGGACGTGACGGGGGTCTACGGAATCAGTTTTCTCGTGGTTTTCGTAAACTCCGTCATCTATGGCCTTTTGAATCTGAAGGAGAAAAAGAGGGCCATCGTCATCGCCGAGGCAGCGACAGCTGTCGTCACCCTGGGGCTCGTCCTTTCATACGGGTACTATCGGGTGGAAAAGATACGGGCGGACCTGGAAAAAGCCCCCAGCGGGGAAGTCATGGTCGTGCAGGGTAACATCGACCAGAGCATCAAATGGGACCCGGCGTATCAGCGGGAAACCATAGACATCTACCGAAAATTAACGCTCGACGGCCGTCCCTCGGAGGGGGGGTTGATCGTCTGGCCGGAGACGGCTACGCCCTTCTACTTTCAAGACAAGGACGGTTACCAGCGGGAGGTCGTGGACATAGCCCGCCTGTCAGGCTCCTACCTGCTCTTCGGCAGCCCCAGTTACCTGGTCGAAGGGGGAAGACAGCATGTCCTCAACAGCGCCTTCCTCCTCTCTCCACTAGGCGCAGTAGTCGGTAGGTACGACAAGGTCCATCTCGTGCCCTTCGGCGAGTATGTACCCCTGCGGTCCCTCTTCCCTTTCATGGGAAGGATCATCGTCGGCATGGAAGACATGCTGCCGGGGAAGGGATTTCACCCTCTCCCGCTCGACGAGGAAAAGGTCGGAACGTTGATATGCTATGAGGCCATCTTCCCCGAGATCGCAGCGGAATACAGGCGTCTGGGCGTGCGTCTTTTCGTCAACATCACGAACGACGCCTGGTTCGGCCGCACGGCGGCCCCTTATCAGCACCTGTCGATGGTCAAGCTGCGGGCTGTCGAGAACAGGGCCTACATCGTCCGGGCAGCAAATACCGGCATCAGTGCCGTCATCGCGCCGACAGGCGAGGTCGTCGCCCGGACGGGGCTGTTTGAAAGGACCGTCCTCAAAGGGAAGATCAAGTGGACGGACGGAATGACTTTTTATTCGAGGTTCGGAGACGTCTTTGCCTATGGGTGCTTTGCCGCCACGGCGATACTGTTTCTCCGGCCCATTGTGAGGAGGAAGAAAAATGATCGAAGAAATAACGGAAACCCTGCAGGACCTGAAGAAGAGAATGGCCGTACTGGGAGACTATCTTTGAGTTAGCCGCGCGAAAAGAAAGAATACAGGAAATAGAGAAACTCGCGGCCCGGGAAGACTTCTGGGGCGATGCGGAAAAGGCCAAAGAACTGCTGAAAGAGAAGACGCGCCTCGAGAGCTCCGTTCATTCTTGGACGGAGAGGATGAAGGATCTCGAGGAGTTGGAGGAACTCCATCAGCTGGCCCTCGAAGAAGACGACCGGCAGACCCTCGAAGAGGTCGACCGCGACGTAGGCAGGCTCCGGGATACTGTGAGGAACGAAGAACTCAAGGCCCTGCTAAGCGGCGAGGACGACGCGAGGAACGCCATCCTTTCCATCCACGCGGGCGCAGGCGGGACGGAGGCGCAGGACTGGGCGGAGATGCTCCTTCGCATGTACCTGAGATGGGCGGAAAGAAGGGGTTTCAAGGCAAGCATCATCGATTATCAACCCGGCGAGGAAGCAGGGCTGAAAAGCGTCACGGTGACCCTCGAGGGGGATTATGCATACGGGTATGCCAAGGCGGAAAACGGCATACACCGCTTGGTCAGAATATCACCTTTCGACGCGGGCGGCAGGAGACACACGTCCTTCGCCGCCGTTTTCGTCTACCCGGAGATAGACGAAAAGATCCAGGTCGACATCGACGAGAAGGATCTGCGGGTCGACACCTACCGGTCGACGGGCGCCGGAGGCCAGCATGTAAACAAGACGGACTCGGCCGTCAGGATCACGCACATCCCCACAGGCATAGTCGTCCAATGCCAGAACGAGAGGTCGCAGCACAAGAATAAGGCCATGGCCATGAAGGTACTACGGTCACGGCTCTACGAGCTCAAAGAAAGGGAGAAGAACGAAAAACTGAGCGAGATCGAAAAGACGAAAAAGGAGATCGCCTGGGGAAGTCAGATACGTTCGTATGTCCTCCATCCTTACAAGATGATAAAAGACCACCGCACAAACCTCGAGGTCGGAAACGTGACGGCCGTGCTCGACGGGGACATAGACGGCTTCATCGAAGCCTACCTTTTGAAAAAAGAATGACCCTTACGGGAAAAGACGAGGGAAAAAGTTGTGCATATTTTCCTTTTCATAAGGGTAAAAATGTATTATCGTCTCTGCGGCCTTTGAGCGAAGCAGTCTTTTACCAGGAGGTGTGCGATGGTGCGATTCGGACTCTTCGGTTTTGCGCTGTACTTGATTTTTTCTCTGTCCTGCCCGTGTCCTCTCGAAGCGGCTGTTACATCGCAGCAGGCAGACCGGGTGAATCTCGCCGTCCTTTTTCAAAGAGAGAATGCAACACTCGAAAAGACAGCAGCGACCGAAGCCGGCAAAAGCGATGCGGTGAAGTCTAAAGTCGTCCGGGTCTCCGCCAAAGAGAAGGAGGCGCCGGGGGTCAGGCTGATCACGGAGACGGACGCAAAAGAGAACGCCCCACCGTCACGGGGTGCGAAATCCAACGCAGGCAAAGAGGGAAAGGGAGAAGCCCTGCGAGAGGCAAGCGGTCAGGAGACGCTGGACGTGGCGCTCGACCTCTTGAGTCAGTCGCGGATTTTCTGGGAGAAGGGCGATGTCGATAATGCCCTAAAGTCTCTGGACGAGGCTTACGCACTCATCCTCGAAGTAAACGGGGATCCCGACCTGTCCCGACAGAAGGACGACCTGAGGTTGATGATCTCCAAGATGATCGTTCAAGTCTGTGCCTCCCGCCACACCGTCACAACCGGCAAACAAAGCGAAATCCCGATGATCATGAATGCCGATGTGGAAAAAGAGATCCGCTCTTTCCAGACCGTCGAGCGGGGGTTTTTTCTCAGGTCTTACCATCGGGCGGGGATGTATCTTCCTTCCATACAAAAAAACCTGAAGGAGGCGGGGTTGCCGAAAGAGCTCGCCTGGCTTCCGCTCGTCGAGAGCGGTTTTCAGGTCAGTGTGCTCTCGAGGGCAAGGGCGTTGGGACTGTGGCAATTCATCCCTTCCACGGGTTACAAATACGCTCTGAAGAGGGACCAGTGGGTCGATGAGAGGATGGACGTCGAAAAATCGACGAAGGCCGCCATTGCCTACATGAAGGAACTCCACGACATTTTCGGCGATTGGTTGACCGTGCTCGCCGCCTACAATTGTGGAGAAGGTAAGGTCCTGAGAGTCATCTCGAAGCAACACATCAATTATCTAGACCGTTTCTGGGATCTATACCGTCAGCTCCCCCAAGAGACGGCGCGTTATGTGCCGAGATTCCTTGCTACCCTGCACATCATCAGAGACCCCAAAAAATATGGGATGGACCTGTCGGAAAATCCCGAGAAGCCGATTCCCTATGAAATCGTCAAGACCAATAAATGCATGAGGATCGAGGATATTGCCGACAAGATGAACGTTCAGGTCGAAACCCTTCAGATGCTGAACTCCGAGCTTAGGCTGAAGATGACGCCTGACAGCGTTTATAACCTGAAGGTCCCATCGGGAACGGGTGTGCAATTTGCCAAGGTGGCGGACGAGATCCCGCGGTGGGAACCGCCGCCTCCACGCCGATTGGCAAGCAAGTACATCAAGCACCGTGTCAGGGCCGGAGAAACCGTAGGCAGTATAGCTAAGAGGTATCACCTGTCGAAGCAGGATATCCTGGCAGTCAATAAAGTTTCCGCGAAAAGACCTCTCAAGGTTGGGCAGAGAATCAAGATCCCAGTGGAAAAGGATCAAGACGTGCCCGTCAAGTTGGCGAAGAAGAGAGGGGGTAAACCGGTCGTCCGAGCGGCTGCCGCCGAAGAGTTCGTCAAATACAGGGTAAAGAGGGGAGATACCCTTGTTTCGATAGCGGCGAAGCACAACACGACCGTTTCCGAACTCAAGAAGATCAACGGCCTTACGAGAAGTAAAGTACAGACCGATCAAATCGTGATAATCAAGAGCAACAAGATGGCGAGGAAGGGTTCCTGAGACGTCTGGGGTAAGAGGATGGATAATGGGGCTATGAGCCGAAGGAAGGCGGAGGATATCCGCCTTTTTTTATCGGTATGAGTCGCCGCCGGAACCGATCGAACGCCCGTAGAGAGAGAAAAAAAGTTCTTCTTCTTTCCTTTTCATCTTTCGGCCCGCCGAACGGTCCGACTCATGGTCGTAGCCGAGGAGATGGAGTAAGCCGTGAATCATCAGGTAGTCGATCATCTCAGTGAAGGGGATCTCGGCGTAGGCCGCCTCTCGTTGCGCCGTCTCCACGGAGATCATGATGTCCCCCAGGATGTCCGGGTTCAAGTCTCCGAAGTCTCCCTCCCGCATGGCGAAGGCGATGACGTTCGTCGGCCTGTCGCGCCCGAGGTATTCTTTGTTGTACACCCGGATTCCCTCGTCGTCGAGGAGTAGAACGTTCACTTCCCGACCCTTGCAGTCGATATGTTCGAGAAGGCGTTCGAAAGCGGTCTTCACCCGCTTAATGTCTACCTTTAGCTTTTTCTGGCGGTTTAAAATCATAAACACCGTTTGACGCCCTTCGCCCGTCGGTTTCCTTGACTCCCTGGTTGGGATAGTCGATACGGTGATGGAATATGGCGTTCAGCGTCCTTTCGAAGACTTCGGCGATCTTGTTTAGGTCTCGGAGTGTCAGTTCGCAATCGTCGAGCTGGCCGTCGTTCAACACCTGCCTGATCCGCGTCTGGACGAGACTTTTGATCCTCGAAGGAGTAGGTTCCGTCAGGGACCGAGAAGATGCCTCCACGACGTCGCCGAGCAGTACCAGCCCCGCCTCCTTTGTCTGTGGTTTCGGGCCCGGGTAACGGAATTCACTCTCGGGAATCGAACGGATTGTGGGGTCCTTGTCCTTCTGCGCTTTTTCGTAGAAGTAGCTGACGACACTCGTCCCGTGGTGCTGGCGGATCACGTCGGTGATGGCCTTTCCGAGCTTGTAGCGCCTGGCGAGGTCGCACCCGTCTTTGACATGAGAGATGATCACGAGACTGCTCATCTTGGGCGATAGGTAGTCGTGTTTGTTCTTGCAGCCTATCTGATTTTCGATGAAATACAGCGGCTTCGTCAGTTTCCCGATGTCGTGGTAGTAGGCGCTCACCTTTGCGAGGAGTGAATTTGCGTTGATCGCCTCCGCTGCGGCCTCTACCATAGACGCGACTATCATACTGTGATGGTAAGTGCCCGGAGCCTCTACGATCATGCGTTGCAAGATCGGCTGGTTCAGGTTGGACAGCTCCAGGAGTTTGATGTTTGTGGTGTAGTGGAAGGCCGATTCCAGGAGCGGCGTTATCCCGGCAACGATGACCCCCGACAGGATGCCGCCGATGAGACCGCCGAGGAGCTTGATGAAGGCGTCGGGGAAAGTCGGCGTCCCCGACAGGAGGGTGATGCACAGGATGACAGACACATTGACCAGGCCGGCGAAAAGCCCGGACCTGTAAGTGGCGGAGCGCTGGTTGACATAATCCATGTTGTAGACCGAGACGGCACTTCCCAGGAAGGAAAAGAGAAACATGGGCATCTTGTTGTCGAACTGGAAGGTAATGAGGAATGAGAGGAAGACGGAGAAGATGAGTGCGATGTTTCGGTTGAGGAACACTACGGCGATCATCGGTCCCATGGCGAAAGGCAGCGCGTAATAGCAAGCGTCGAGGGGGATAGCCGGGAAGGCATGGTTGACTGCCTCGGAGACCAAGATACCTATCCTGACCACGAGGACCTGCAGGAGGGCAATGCAGCCAAGGAAAAGAAGGTCACCGTTGCTGTTTTCGAGATTCTTCAAGAAGCCCTTTGAAAGGCAGTAAAGGACAATGGTGAAGACCGCGACCGTAAAGAAGATGCCGAGAAAAAGGGACAGCCTCATGACGGCGCTTCCGCTCCGCGCCTGGTAGTAGGCCTCGATGGTATCCATCTGCTGAGGAGAGATCCGGTCGCCTTCCCTGACTATCAATTCGTTCTTATGGACCATGATGTAGACCGGTTTGAGGTTCTTCATCACTAGTTGTCGCCGCGACTCGGTGGCTTCTCTGTTGAATACCAGATTGGGCTTCACGGCTTTTTGGACGATGGAAACGATCACGGCACGAATCGTCGGTTCCTCCTGTCGGAGGATCGCTTCCGCTCGTTTTTTCAGCAAGGGGAGGATGTCTTCGACCATGATGACTGGGTAGGTGTTTCTGAATATTTCTTCCTCGCCAGTGCCGATATTCCTGATGACGATACCTTTCGTGGATTCGACTCTCTCGAAATCACTGCGGCTGATGAGATGATTCTTGAAGACGTCGTTCAGAAGCCTCGAGATGCCGCCCATGATCTCTTCCGAGAACCCCCTCTTTTCCAAAACGGCGAATTCCCGGTCCGTCAAGACAATGCCGGAAGTCAACTCGAAATCCTGCTTGATACTCCGTAATGACTCACGCTCACCGTTAGTGTGGGGCGACGCTGCTTTTTTCTCCTGCTGAAGGGATTTGCGCGCTCCGTCGAAGGCGGCCGAGATCCTTACAGTCAGAAGAGATGCTATGTCTTCGTCTCTGTCGAAAACGGGTTCTACCGTCCTCAGTGCCTCGGCCTTCTTTTGGTTAGTCGCGCTTCGGTCTATGACCGGGAAATCACGGTCGGCTCGAAGGTCTTTCCCGGCAATCGCGCCGGCGAAGAAATCGGGGACCGAGACCACGCGGTCGGAAAACAGAACGAGGGAAAGCGACAGGCTGAAGACGATGAGGATAAGCCATCTCTGGAAGGACACCCGCTTCAAGAAGTCCGGAATGTGGATCGGGCCGCCTGCGTGGTTCCTCGGCTTCAAAAGGACGTTGTTTCTGTTCATTTTTGAATGGTGAAGGGAGGCTCTTCCTTCTGTTTTTTCTTCCCCCTGTCCAGGTGGTTGTAAGCGCGGATGATCTGCTGGACGAGAGGGTGTCTGACAACGTCTATTTCGGAAAAATAAACAAACTTGATGCCTTCTTTTTTGCTGAGGATACCCTCGACCTCGATCAAGCCGGAGGGTTTATCCGGCGGAAGGTCCGTCTGTGTCACGTCGCCGGTGATCACCGCCTTCGAACCGAACCCGAGTCGGGTCAGGAACATCTTCATCTGTTCGGAAGTGGTGTTTTGCGCCTCGTCGAGGATGACGAAGGAATCGTTCAGCGTCCGGCCGCGCATGAAGGCAAGGGGTGCTACCTCTATTATCCCTTTGTGGATCAGGGCGGACGCCCGGTCGAAGTCGAGCATGTCGAAAAGGGCGTCGTAAAGCGGCCTGAGGTATGGGTTTACCTTTTCTGCGAGGTCACCCGGCAGAAAGCCGAGTTTCTCGCCGGCTTCTACGGCCGGCCTTGCCAGGACGATCCTGTTCACTTTTTTCTCGAGTAGTTCGGCCACGGCCATTGCCATGGCGAGGTAGGTCTTGCCGGTGCCCGCGGGCCCGATGCAGAACACCATATCGTACTTCCTCATGGCGTCGATATACGTCTTCTGCGCGATGCTCTTCGGGGAGATAGTCCTTTTTTTTGAGGAGATGAAGACCGTGTCGAGAAAGATGTGCTCGATCTGAACGGCGTTGTTTTCACATAGTATCCTGTAGGCGTATTCGACATCGGTGGAATAGATGGGATAGCCCCGCTCGAGAAGCCTGTAGAGCTGGAGCAAGAGGTTTTCGATGAGGTTGACGGCTATTCCACCGCCGCTCAGAGTCAAGGCGTTACCCCGCGCCTGTACCTTCACGTGCCCCAGGCGTTCGATCAGCTTGAGATTCCTCTCCCTCTCGCCGAAAAGGTCCCGGAGAAGGTTGTTGTCGGGGAAGGAAATCTTTTTTACCGAGATGTCTTCAGTTTCCGGCTTCAAATTCCGTTCTGCCTCTGTCTGTCCTGCGTCGAATGATACCACTCGACAGGGTTGAGCGCAATGACCCTGATTGAGGCCAACCTAATCTGAACCCTGGAGGAAGAGGTGGGCATAGACCTTGGCGTCACCCAGCATGTTCTCGATGAAACAGGATTCATTTGGTTGATGCGCCGTGAGGTCGATCCTGGACCACACAGCGACCGGGAAGCCGACCTGGCGGAAGGGAGCTGCCACGGTGCCTCCCCCGATGCCAACGGGTTCGGCGCTGACGCCGTAGATGTCCTTTATGGCCCTTTCAAGGGCCTTGACGACGGGGGCGTCCGTCGGCGTCGGCGGCGGTGCCTGGACCTGTTCGACCGGGGAAATCTCGATTCTGACGTCGAAGGTTCTTTCGACATCGTCGGCAGCCTTCCTCATGGCCTCGAGGACTTCCGAGAGGGGGTACCGGGGGAGCACCCTGCAGTCTAAGTAGAAGACATCATCTCCGGGGATCGTGTTGATGTTCGGGACATTGGCGTCTTTACGTGTAGGCTGGAAGGTACTGACCGGCGGCTCATACAGCGGGTCGGAGAAGTTAAAACTGTCAGTGAGATGACTCAACTTTACCACCAGATGTGAAGCGGCCAGGAAGGCGTTTCGCCCCAGTTCGGGCCTGCTGGCGTGGCATTGTTTCCCCACCGTTCTGAACCTTACCC
>Ga0116146_1002771_pt1 | contig 15185 bp, 13 predicted proteins | sample AD_JPNHG2_MetaG_FD_89748 | JGI IMG/M metagenome (GOLD analysis project Ga0116146, IMG submission 89748) | Active sludge microbial communities of municipal wastewater-treating anaerobic digesters from Japan - AD_JPNHG2_MetaG | ecosystem: Engineered > Bioreactor > Anaerobic > Digestate | place...
CAGTGATGATGAATATTTTAAACAGAAACTGGTGGTGGCAGGCGATGAATGTCTGCCCGTAAGCTCCTGAAAATCACCGAGCATGGGCAGGGAGGCTCCTTCCCGTGACTCGTCGATATATGAAGAATGCCATGGGAAGAAAAGCCCCATGGCATTTTTTTTGACCCCGGTGCGGCCGGGCGCAAAAATCGTTTGCTGAAAGAAACCAAGGGTCATTCTTGTAAAGGAGAAAAAAGAGATGGAACAGGTCAAGACGCTATTGGAAGATCATGAAATGCCCAGGCAGTGGTACAATGTCATGGCGGATTTGCCCACGCCGATGAAGCCCCCCCTGCATCCCGGAACGGGCCGGCCGGTCACGCCCCAGGATCTGACGGCCATTTTCCCCATGAACATCATCGAACAGGAAATGTCCGGCCGGCGCTGGATCGACATTCCCGACGAGGTCCTGCAAAAATACGTCCTGTGGAGGCCGTCTCCTCTTTACCGGGCGCGCAATTTCGAGAAACTATTGGGCTGCCCCGTTCAGATTTATTATAAAAATGAAGGCGTCAGCCCCGCCGGTTCACACAAACCCAACGCGGCGGTTCCGATGGCCTACTACAACCGCGTGGCCGGAACCAAACGCATGACCACAGAAACCGGCGCCGGCCAGTGGGGAAGCGCTCTGGCGATGGCCTGCCAGATGTTTGATCTGGCGTGCCGCGTGTACATGGTGAAGGTCAGCTATGAACAAAAACCCTACCGCCGCCTGATGATGAACACCTGGGGGGCCGAATGCATTGCCAGTCCCAGCAATCTCACCCAGGCGGGCCGCAATGTTCTGGCCGAACATCCCGACTCGCCCGGATCTCTGGGCATCGCGATCAGCGAAGCCATCGAAGACGCGGTGAACAGCCCAAATACGCACTACGGCCTGGGCAGCGTGCTGAATCACGTGCTCCTCTACCAGTCGATCATCGGTCTGGAAGCCCAGAAGCAAATGCAGAAGCTTGGCCTCTATCCCGATGTGGTGATGGGCTGCTGCGGCGGCGGGAGCAATTTTGCCGGCATTTCAACGCCGTTTGTCTGCGACAAAATCCACGGCAAAGAGGTGAAAGTCATCGGAGCGGAGCCCACGTCCTGTCCCAGCATGACCAAAGGACCGTTCGCCTACGATTTCGGCGATCTGGCCAAATCCACGCCGCTGCTTCCGATGTATACCCTGGGGCATGATTATATTCCGGCGCCGATCCACGCGGGCGGTCTGCGCTATCACGGCATGGCGCCCATCGTCAGCCATCTGGTACGGGAGAAACTGATCGAACCCAGAGCTTACGATCAGCTCAAAACCTTTGACGCGGGGGTCAAATGGGCTCGTTCCGAAGGCTTCATCCCCGCGCCGGAAACCAACCATGTTCTGGCCGCCGTCGTAGATGAAGCCCTGCGCGCCCGGGAGGAAGGAAAGGAAAAAATCATTCTTTTCAACTGGAGCGGCCACGGCCTGGTGGATCTGGCCTCCTACGACGCTTATCTCTCGGGGAGATTAGAGGCCTACGAGCTGCCGGATCATGAAATCGAAAGAGCCCTGAACGCCATCAAGGATTTTCCGAAGCCGTAAGGAAATCTCTTTTATGGTGTAGGCAACGGTTTGGACCAACCGGCGGGCGGCAAGACCCTTCTCTATGAAAGCCGTCAAGAGAATAAAATTTCTTGACGGCTTTTCTTTTTTTCGCCAAGCTGAAGCGCAATGAAAACCCCGCACGATCATAAAATCACCCGCTGCCCCAGGTTGGGCGACGAAATCGCCTTTGCCTACTGCCTGCGGGAAGCGGGCGATCTGCCCTGCGCGAGGATTTTATTCTGCTGGCAGGCCGCTTTCGACGTGGCTTCGCTGCTCAGGGAAAACCTGACGCAGGAGGAGCTGAGGCGCTTCGCGGACGCCCAGCCCAGGGACAAGGTCGTCCATTTGATTGAAATTCTGGAGAAAGCAAAGAGGCAAACATGAAAAACCTGGACTTATTCAGCCAGGGAACTCCGGCGGACGCGCTGGACACGGCGCCGCTGGCCGAAAGAATGAGGCCGCTTACGCTTGCCGATTACATCGGCCAGCCCCATCTGATCGGTGAAGGAACGCTGCTGAGGCGCTCCATCGCGGAAGACAAGCTTTTCTCGATGATTTTCTGGGGTCCGCCCGGCTCCGGCAAAACCACGCTTGCAAGAATTCTGGCCAATGAAACCAAAGCCAACTTCATCAGTTTTTCAGCCGTTCTTTCCGGCGTCAAGGAAATCCGTCAAGTGATTGACGATGCCCGGGAGCTCTGGGAGTCCAAAAAACAAAAAACCATTTTGTTCGTCGATGAAATCCACCGCTTCAACAAAGCTCAGCAGGACGCTTTCTTGCCGCATGTGGAAAGCGGATTGATCACGCTGATCGGCGCGACCACGGAAAACCCCTCTTTTGAAGTCATTGCGCCGCTTTTGTCCAGAACGCGCGTGATGCTGCTCAAACAGTTTACGCAAGAGGACCTGATGGCTATTTTAAAGCGCGCTCTTTCCGATCCGGAAAGGGGGCTGGGAAAATTCAACCTTCAGGTTGACGACGAGGCCATCCGGTTTATCGTCGGGATTTCCGACGGCGACGCGCGAACGGCCCTGAACAACCTGGAGGCGGCGGCCTCGATGGTTCAGTCGCTGCCCGGGGAAGAAAGGACGATCACGACGAAATCCGCGGAGGAAGCGCTGCTTAAGAAATCGCTCCTGTACGACAAGGACGGAGAGGAGCATTACAATCTGATTTCCGCGCTTCATAAAAGCATGCGCGGGAGCGATCCGGATGCAACACTTTACTGGCTGGGCCGCATGCTGGCCGCCGGTGAGGATCCGCTCTACATTCTTCGGCGCATGGTGCGCTTTGCCTCCGAAGATATCGGAAACGCCGATCCCCACGCCCTGGTGCTGACCATGGCCGCCCAGCAGGCGTTTCACTTCATCGGTCTGCCGGAAGGCGAACTGGCCATCGCGCAGGCGGCCGTCTATCTGGCCACGGCGCCCAAAAGCAATTCCCTCTACGCCGGATACGGGCAAACCAAAGATTTGATTAACAAAACCGGTTATCTTCCCGTTCCTCTGCACATCCGCAACGCTCCAACCAAGCTCATGAAGGAACTGGACTACGGCAAGGACTATAAATACGCGCACGACTATCAGGATGCCTTCGTTCCCCAGGAATATTTTCCCGACAAGCTTCAGGGAAAAGTGCTTTATTCCCCGACCGATGCCGGATACGAAAAAATCATCAAAGAGAGGGTCTCAGAGTGGCGCCGACGCAAGACGGAAGCCAAAAAATCGGAGAAAAAAAGATAAAAAAACGGGAGGCTGGGTGAGAGCCTCCCGTCAGGAGAGAAGAGTGAAGGCCTGGTTACCTTCCCGGGTTATTTTGCTGTCGGCTAATCATGCCCGTAATATTTTAGTCGACACTTGAACTTTTTCTGACCAATGATAAAGCAGATCTTGTGCCACAATGGTTATAAATTGTAAGTAATTGATATATAAAAAGATTAATCAAAGAATCTTTTTCTTTTGTTTCATTCGAAGACCAAATCTTTGAAAACAAATGTCCAATTGATGATCAAAAAAATATTAATCTAATAATATTGAATAGATATATAAATGGCAAATTTTGTCCACCTTTGGACAAAATTGTCCACCACGGCAGTATTCTATGTTGACTTTTTTCCGTAAAAGCACAATGATGACTGGCAAAAATACAAATTAAATTTTCAAAGTATCTTTCTTGTACAAGGGAAAATAAGGACAATATGAGAATTTTTCAAAAAAATAAAAATATTGTCCAGCGTGGTACCCGTCCCTATAATAGAAGCTTTCTCCAGCCATTAGCCGTCGCCATCGTCTCGGCGATTCTGGTGGCGCTGATTCTGGTGATGGGCTACCTCGATATTCGGCGCAATGAAGCCAACCTGGTCGGATTTATGGAAGACCAGGCTCTGACCACCATCAGCGTCCTTTTGCGCCAGACAGAAGACAATCTGAAAAGCATCGCCGCCGCGGGGGGGAAAATGCCTTCCCATCTCAAAACAGCCAAAGAGGCGGAATCCGCCTATTCCATCCAGCTGGTTTTGGATGCCATCACCAAGCTGGGGCAAAGCCTCGACGAGCAGTGGAAAAAGAAATTGCTGAACGACGCCTATCTTCGCAAGTTCTCGGCGGAGAATCATTTCTGGTACGTAGCCGTTCTCAACATGCGAGGCGACGTGATTTATCAAAGCGGCCCCCTTCCGACCGACATGCTGCCCAAAAGCGATTTATTCGTCAACGGGCGAAAAGCGACGACCATTGAATTGTTGGAAAAAATCCGCATCCGGCAGGACATCGGCTACGCCGGGGTGAAACTCAAAAGAGGCGCCGGAATCGCCATTTTCTGTCTGGATCGCAAAAGCAGGCTGTACTGGAGCCTGAAAGTCGCTGTCGAAAGGGCCATGAGCAAAATGGGCGAAGGCCACGGCATCGCCTACCTGCAGGTCTTTAATGATCAGAAAACCCTGCTTGGGAATATCGGAGACCTGCCTGCCGGCCTGAACGTTTCGGACCTCAACGTTCAGGAAATGATGAAGGGGAAAAAAAGAATCCTGAGCCGTAAAGTGGACCGCGAGGGAATCAAGATTCTGGATGTGGCCGCTCCCTTCCTCATGGGGCATCCCTACCTTCCCAAAGAAAAGATCGCCGGGATCGTCCGCATCGGTCTGGACCGCGGCTCCATGGATAAAATCATCGCCGAAAACCGACAGAATATTTTGATTTTCATGCTGTTCGTCGCCGGAATCGCTCTTTTGTCCATGTGGCTGCTCTACCATGACCAGAACCGTCACCTGGCCGGCATTATTGAAATGGAGCGCCGTCTGGAAAAGGCCGAGCGTCTTTCTTCCCTGGGGCAGCTCGCCGCGGGGGTGGCGCACGAAATCCGCAACCCGCTCAACGCCATCAGCATGGCGACGCAACGTTTGAAACGGGATTTTATTCCCGCGGATGAAGCAAAGGCCCGGGAGTTTGCCAATCTATCCACGGTCATCCGTGATGAAATCCGGCGCCTCAATGCAATTATCGAAGAATTTCTTTCCTTTTCCAAAAGCCGCCGCCTTGAGCTGAGGGATTTTTCCATAACGGAGGTTCTGCAAAAAATTGTCAGATTGCTTGCGGAGGAGGCCGGCTTACGGGGGATTGCACTGGAAACAAAATGGCATCTGAGTCCGGCCATCATTCCCATGGATATAAACAAACTGCAGCAGGCATTCCTGAATTTTATCAAGAACGCCATGGAGTCGATTCCGGGAAAAGGTGTCATAACGATTACCGTCGAGAAGGAAGGTAAGAATAATATCTTGGTCGGCATCACGGACACCGGCTGCGGTATGACTCCGGAGGAGATCGAAAAAATTTTCAGTCCCGAATACACCACCAAGGAAAAGGGTCTGGGGCTGGGTATTCCTCTGGCCACGGAGATTGTCCGCGGCCACGGCGGAGACGTCCGCGTGATCAGCCGCCCGGGCGAGGGGACGACGTTTGAAATTGTGCTGCCGATCAAAAAAAAGGATGAAAAAACCTGACGTCAGGGACTGGAAAAATGCGCAAATTAAATATTCTGATTGTGGAAGACGGCCAATCGCAACGTGAAATGCTGCGGGATTTTCTCATTTCCGAAGGACATGAGGTCATGGAAGCGGAAAACGGGGAAGCGGCCGTTCGAACGGTTTCGAACCGTCATTTTGATTTGCTTCTGCTGGACTACAAAATGCCGGGCATGAGCGGGCTGGAGGTTCTCAAGGAAGTAAAAAAAATCAATCATGAAATCGATGTCGTGATCATTACCGCATACGGGACCATTGAAACCGCCGTGGAGGCGATCAAGGCGGGGGCCGTGGATTACATCACCAAGCCGATCGAACTGGATGAACTGCTGATTCTGGTGGACCGGGTGGCGGAGCGCCGCGGCTTGATCCGTGAAAATGACCTGCTGAAGCAGGAACTGGGCAAGACCGGCGTCACCGCGGAAAAAATCATTTATAAAAGCGCCCGGATGGTGGAGCTGATCAACCTGGCCGGCCGCGTCGCGCCCAGCCGGGCCAGCGTGCTGATTTCAGGGGAAAGCGGTACGGGCAAGGAGCTTCTGGCCAGGCTGATTCACCAGCTGAGCCCGCGGGCCGCGAGGCCCATTGTTGTGGTGAACTGCGGCGCCCTGCAGGAAAATCTGCTGGAGAGCGAATTGTTCGGCCATGAAAAGGGCGCATACACCGGCGCCGGTTCACGGCGCATCGGCCGCTTCGAAGAGGCGGACGGCGGCACGCTTTTCTTGGACGAAATCGGCGAACTGAGCCCCGCCATTCAGGTGAAGCTTCTGCGGTTCCTGCAGGAGCGGGAAATTTCGCGGCTCGGCAGCAACGCCAGCATCCCCGTAGACGTCCGGATCATCAGCGCCACCAATCAGGACCTGGATGCCCGGGTCAGTGAAGGATCTTTTCGGGAAGATCTGTTTTACCGACTGAACGTCGTTGCTATGGTTCTGCCCCCGCTTCGCGAAAGAAAAGAAGATTTAACGGCGCTGATTGATTATTATCTGTTTAAATTTACACGGGAAAACGGTAAAAACATCCAGGGGCTAACTGCAGAGGCCAGAGATTTGCTCTTGAAATACGACTACCCGGGTAATATTCGGGAACTGGTTAATATTTTGGAACGTGCAGTGGTCATCGCCCGGGAAGATTATATAACCGTCGGCGATCTGCCGTTCAAAAATGAATCCTTTAATAATTTTTCAAGCAGGAATATGTCCGGATCTCTGCTGGAAATGCGAGAAGAACTGGAAAAAAATCTAATTATTGAGGCAATGGCCAAAGCGGACAACAACCAAACGAAAGCCGCCATAAGCCTTGGAATGACGCGGAGAATGCTGCGCTACAAACTCAAGAAATACGATTTGAAAAACTAAGCGGAGCATTGGATATGCGCGTAAGCGCGGGCGCGCACCGCTGCTGCGTTATCCTGCCGTTCCTTCCCGAAGTCCCGATTCAATGACGCCGCGCGCCCGATCCACCAGTTCGTCCAGGTTGTCATCCGTATAGCCGGCGATGTCGATCGGGCTGTGGATGATCATGCGCACGCGTCCGGGAAAGAGATCGATGGAATCCGACGGCAGGATATCGCGCGTGCCGATGATGGTGATGGGCAGGACCGGCAGCCGCAGATCCACCGCCATTTTAAACGCGCCTTTCTTGAATGTTTTGAGCGAGCCGTTTCTGCTTCGGGTGCCTTCCGGAAAAAAGATGACCGACGTACCGTTGACGATTTTTTCTTTTGCCGCGCGCAGCGAGGCGAGGGCTTTTTCATGGTTGGACCGGTCGATGAAAATGTGTCCGACTTTTTCGCAACCGATCCCGATGCCGGGCACTTTTCTCAATTCCTGCTTCATCACCCATTTGAAATCGATTCCCAACCAGCCGTACAAGACAAAGATGTCATACTGGCTTTGATGGTTCGCGACGATGACGTAGGACTGGGCCGGGTCGATATGGTCTCTTCCCGTGACCTTCACGCAGATGGGCGTCAGATAGCCGTTGAGACGGGCCCAGATGGTTCCGCAGACAAAGCTGGTAATCCGGGGATTCGTGACCACGGCCAGCACCACCGTCAGAGAGCCGAAAAAGAGGGTGGAAACCGCCAGATAGGGAGCAAAGATCAACCACTTGTAGGGTTGATATAAAATTCGGAGTATTTTATTCACCGCTATCTTTCCAAAACAACATTCGGAGCGTCCGTTGTTCGAACGGCTGAATAAGACTTGAACGCGAACCGGAACGGGCACCGCCTCGTTATCGGTTTTCGTAGCGTTTTTTCATGTCGCACAGCAGCGTGTAATGCCGTCTTTCCTCTTCGATGATTTTGTCGATGGCTTCATGCTGTGCGGCGGGGACCAGATTTTTGATCTCATGGTAGTACAGGACCGAATCCAGTTCGCGCTGCATGGCGAATTCAAAGGCGCCCACCGTGTCCGTCACTTTGGAAAGCTGCCGGTCCATGATTTCCTTGGTAAAGATCAGATTGTTGTCCACATAGCTGCGCAGATAGGCGCTGTACTCTCCGGCATACTGCTCCGGAGGGGTGTATTTTTCCATGGCGGCGAAAAACTTCTCAAACGTGCGCTTGTGGGCGGCTTCCGCCTGCGCGAGCTGGGAAAATAGTTTCTTGGCATCTTCCTGCTTGGCGATCTGCTCGGCGAATTTGTAAAAATTGATTCCGTTTTCCTCAATTCTAATCGCCACTTCGACGATGTCACTTGCTGCGAATACCTGCATAGGGTTTCCTCCTGATCAAATATGATGACGGTGCAAAACTGAACATATTTTGAAGGTTAATGCAACCTTTTTGGCAATCCTTCAGATCCATTTTTTTCTGCGGAACAAAATCAGCATTCCCAGCGCAATCGTCAACATGGCGCCCAGGACGGCAAAGTAGCCCCACCGCCAGCCCAGCTCCGGCATGTAGGCGAAATTCATGCCGTAAATGCCCGCCAGAAAGGTCAGCGGCATGAAAATGGTCGCGATGATGGTGAGAACCTTCATGACCTGGTTCATCCGCATGCTGGCGGAGGAAAGGTAGATGTCCAGCATGCCGGCCAGCATGTCCCGGAAAGTGTCCACCGTATCGATGACGGCGATGATGTGGTCGGAAATGTCCTTGAAATAAATCAGATCGGAATCGGCGATGAGCGGGGAATCCGACCTCTGCAAGAGACCGATGGCCTCCCGAAGCGGCCAGAGCGACTTGCGCAGCAAAATCAGCTCTCTTTTCAGCAGGTGAATCGTCTGCAGTTTATCGGGGGTGGTTTTCCGGACGAGGTCTTCTTCGAGGAGTTCAATCTTGTCGTCGATGTTTTCCAGTACGGCAAAGTACTGATCGACGATGGCGTCCATGAGATGATGCGCCAGATAATCCGCTTTGGCCCGGCGGATTCGCCCCTTGTCGGTGCGGATCCTCTCGCGGATGGGGTCAAACAGCGTTCCCGCCTTTTCTTGAAAGGAAAGAACGAAATTCGGGCCCAGGAGGATGCTGATCTGCTCCGCGTGCAGGTCCGATCCGGCGTCCGGCTGGATGTTTTTTAAAACGATGAAAATATAATCCGTGAAGTCTTCCGCTTTTGGTCGCTGGTCGGTGTTGAGAATGTCTTCCAGAATCAGGGGATGAAGGCCGAACAGGCGTCCGATTTCCTCCAGGCGACCGACATCCTGCAGGCCATCGACGTGGACCCAGAGGATACCCGGTTTTTTCTTTTCCTCGAGCAGTTCCCCCGGCGAGAAAATTTCCTTCTCCTCCAGTGTGGCTTCATCGTAGCGCATCAGTTGGATTCGGGATGAATCCGCGTAGGTGTGGCCGATGTGGATCAGGGCTCCGGGGCTCAGGCCGGCTTTTTTCGATCTTTTTTTCACGGCGAGGGGCATGGTTTTAGCTCCTTCATCTTTTCCCGACGCGGACGCTGACCCGGACCATCGCGGGTTTTCCATCCGGGAAAGAAACGCCGGGCAGGGAGTTGACCTTCAGGAATAACGTTTCGGAGGATGTGATGTTTCGCAGATCGAGCGGCTCCGTTTCCAGCCGGATGCCGCCGGGCTTCATCCGGGAATCCAACATCACTTTCAGTGTGGCCGGCTTCACGGTTATTTTTTGCAGGACCAGGTCATCCGGCAGTCGGTTGACGACCCCGACGCTGACCGGCAGCTGCGCGGCAACCTGCCGCGATGCGGAAACCCTGATTTTGGCGGGGCTGATTTCGGCAATCGACAAACCGGGCGGAGTGTTCACCATGTCCCGGTTCAGGGGAAATTCCAGTTTTTTCTGTGCCAGAGCCGACAGGTCCAGCGAAAGTTTCAGCGAATCTTCATTCATCAGGCGGAAAGCCTGATCCGGCCCCTGCAGCGTCACCTTGGCCTCCTTCACCGGGGGTTCGTTGAACTGCCAGCCCGCCGGCATATTTTTATACTCGAGGGGAACAAAAAAATCGCGGCGCACCGTGTCGCGCTGATAACCGAAGGCCGCCCACAGCACGAAGGCCAGGCCGACGGCAATCAGTTTTTCCTTTGTGTTTTCGCTGAGCCAGGCCCAGACCGGCCTTTTTTGCGGCGCCGGCCGATGCTTGGCGTAGTACTTTTCCAGGATTTCATGCAGCGTGGAGGGGCCGGACACGGCCAAGAGAGCCTCTCCCTCGGAGACGGAGAGGCTTCCCCGTTCTTCGGACACGACGACGCACAGAGCGTCCGAACGCTCCGTCAGACCCAGGGCGGCCGTGTGGCGCAGCCCCATGTTTCCATTCCGGGCGGTATGGACGGAGAGGGGCAAATGACAGCCGAACATCGTTACCCGATCGTCCTTGATGACCACCGCCCCGTCGTGGCCCGGGGAATGAGGATCGAAAAGACTTTCCAGAAGCGGCTCGCTCACGGCGCCGTTTAAGGGAACGCCCCCGGTCAAATGGCGGTCCAGAGGGTCGTTTCCCTGGATGACCATCAAGGCGCCGACGCGCCTTTTGGCGAGATTCCCCGCGGTTTCCGCGATGATGTTCGCGGTCTTTTCCAGCCGCGACAGGGGCGGCGCCGGTTTGCCGAGCTGGCCCAGCATGGCAATGCGTTCGAAGAAGCCGCGCAGGTCTTCCTGAAAGATCACCACCAGCACGAACAGCAGAATGGCGAAAAACCCCTGGAGCACGATCACGGTGAGATAGAGCTGGAAAAACCGAGCGGCCAGGTACACGCCGCCCAACAGCAGGATGCCGATCAGAACAAAGCGCGACGCCCTGGTTTTAAACCACATCAAGAGGGCGAAAATCATTCCGGCGATGATCGCCATGTCCAGAATGTCCTGGATCCGTATGTTTTTAATCACGGACGCGGCGGTGTTGATGATCTCCATGGCGGCACGTTTCCAGTTCGGGAGAAAAGAATGTCTGGATATAACGGCATTTAAGGGCGGATGTCAAGAAACAAGGCAACAAAAAAGCCTCCCCGGAAGGTGGGAAGGCGCTCCGGCGGGTGAACCCCTTTCCCCGAATCGTCGCCTGCATGCTGCGTCTTCGGGGAAAGGGATTTGCGTCTAGTAGTATTTTCCTGCGATATAGTCGCTCAGCTGATTGATGAGGAAATCTTTATTGGAGATGATCAGCTTCAGGACGTCGCCGATGGAAATGATGCCGACAAATTTGGATTTTTCAAAAACCGGCAAATGCCGGACGTGCTTTCCCGTCATCAGGACCATCGCGTCTTCCACGGTGGTATCCGGGGTGACGGAGAACAGATGGGAAGACATGACTTCCTTGACCAGGGTTTTCTTGGAGGTCTTCCCCTGGAGGATAATTTTTCTGGCATAGTCTCTTTCCGAAATGATGCCCACCACCTTTTTGTTTTCCATGACCACCAGAGCGCCGATTTCCTTCTCGCTCATTTTTTCCAGGGCTTCATACACTGTCGCTTTGGGAGAAATCGTCTGAATCTTGCCGTCCTTCGTCCTGAGAATATCCCTGACATAGTTCATAGTCGCCTCCTGTATTGCCTCGCGTGATTTGTCTTTATCTTAATATATGTGCGCTCAAAAATAAAGTCGAAAATGAACGAAAAAAGCGTCGCGCGATTTTTCGCCCGGCGTCGCTAGATCATTCGTCCGACCAGAATGCCGGTAAAATTCCTGTGGCGGCGCAGGTAGACCGCCGGCGTCTCTCGGGAAACGACGACGGCGCCTTCACGGCTCGAGGCGTGCAGCAGACGCAGGCGGCCTTGCTCGCGGACGGCAAATCCGACATGCGCCACGTCCAGACCCTCCTCTCCGGTTGTAAAAGCGATGATGTCTCCCGGTTGTATGCCGGCCTGGACTCGGGGCGCTTCTTCCCGGGCGATCACGTAAAACGTCCTGCGCGAAAGCCTCCGCTCCGTTTGCCGAATTTTTTCCGCCTGGTTTTGACGAATCAGGGCGGCGTACCGTTGGCGATGGGTTGTCATGAAATGGATTGTTTTGCGCATGTGCCGGCCGCCCAGAAGACGCGTAACATCTTTCAGCACCTTTTTTTTCTGATTATCGGCGAGCCAGTCCGTAAAGTAGTGAAGGCGGGAAGCGTACCCGTCGATTTTGCCCCCGCGGTAGCGAATACACTGAAGATTCCTGCGGAATTCCGGAGGGCTTAACTTTCCGGACGCTGCGCACCGGACCAGGGCCAGCACGGTTTCCACAAAGGTCATGCAGTCAAAAGCGCACAGATGGACGATCAGCTTTTCACGGCCCGGCCCTTCGAGGGTGTTTTCCCGGTAAGGCGCGCCCAGGAAAAGGCGGCCGGCTTCAACGATCAGGTCCCCGGAAAAATTTCGCCCCTGCGTCTTCCGGTGTTTCTGGCTTTCAGGGTCTGCTGCCGGTTTTTTCATCCGTCCCCCTCGGGGTTGTCCGGGATTCACCGGCCGGGACCCCGTTTTTTATTTTTTGATTTTCAGATGCGTCTGCAGGTATGTTTTGAAGGAGGCGAAATCTCCGGAGAGGTTGATGGCGCTTCCTTCCCGTCGGGCGAGGTCCTTCATGCTTTCCGGCGGTTCCGGATCGATCCCCAGCAGGTTTTTGATTTCATCGGGAAACTTTGCCGGATGGGCGGTTTCCAGGCAGATGGCGAGCCTTGTGTCTCCGGTTTGCCGCTGATAGGCTTCCAGTCCCGTCCAACCGACCGCACCGTGCTGCTCGAGAACCACCCGGTAGCGCTCGTAGACGCTTTTGATGGTTTGCCGGGTCTGGTCGTCGCTGACGCTCACGGAAAAAATGCGGCGCCGCATTTCATCCAGGTCGGGATAGCGGTGAACCGTGCCCGTGCGGTCCACGGTGCCGCCGTACAGATCAAAGAACCGCGCCAGATTGCTGGGATGCCCTACGTTCATGGCGTTGGATATGCAGGCCCGGGACGGCGACACTTTCGTGTAGGTTCCGGTTTTCAGAAAGGAGGGAAACTCGTCATTTTCATTGGTGGGCATAATCAGTTTGGCCACCGGCAATCCCATTCGTCGCGCATATTCGCAGCCCAGAGCGTTTCCGAAATTGCCGGAGGGAACCGAAACCACCACTTCCTCGCCGGCACCGGCCAATTGGGCGTAAGCGTAAACGTAGTAGACGATCTGGGGCAGAATGCGCCCGAAGTTGATCGAGTTGGCCGATGACAGATTGAACCGGGCCAGCTCTTTGTCGGCAAATGCTTCTTTGACCAGGTTCTGGCAGTCGTCGAATTTTCCGTCGACGCACATGGCCCGCACGTTGCCGCCGATGGTGTCGAGCTGCTTTTTCTGCATCAGGCTCACTTCGTCCGCCGGATACAGGATGGTTACGTCGATGCCGTCGACGCCTTTGTAGGCCTCTCCGACGGCGCTTCCCGTATCGCCGGACGTCGCCACCAGAATATTGAGCCGCTCCCCCTCCGGGCGGCAGTGGCTCATCATCCGGGCCATCATCCGGGCGGCGAAATCCTTGAAGGACGCCGTGGGGCCCTGGTCCAGCCGGAGAATGAAGACGCGCGGGCAGACCGCTTCCAGCGGGACGGGAAAATTGTACGCGTCCTTCACGATTGCCTCGAGGACTTCAAATGAAAACTCCCCGGAGAGAAACACCCGGGCGACCAGGAGCGCCGCCTCCCGGTAGGGACGGTCGCGAAGCGCAACGATATCCTTCATGGAAAGTTGCGGAATCGTATCGGGAACAAATAAACCCTCATCCGGCGCCTGTCCGGCAAGCAGCGCTTCTCGGAAAGAAACGCTTCCGGTAAAGGGTGTAATGCCGGAGGTCTGTTGCACATGGCGATTGGTGCTGTAGTAGCGAATGGACATGCCCGGTATCCTTTGTCAAGTTGGTTTCCTATAATCTGAATGGCGCAAATAAATCAACAAAAAACAATCCCGGGTGTCTGCAGTCGTTGAGGATTCCGCCGGAGTGTTCGTGAAAAGCGTCTGAATTCCATTTGGAAAATCGATGCTTCTATGCTAAAAAAACCGCACGCCTTCGGGCGTCAATTTACTTCGGACTGGAAAAATCATGGAAGAAAAAAAATCCGTTCGTTTGACGGAAACCGTCCAAAGCGCAGGTTGAGCCTGCAAGATCGGTCCGGGGGACCTGTCCGACATTCTCGGTGATTTGCCGCTCATTTCCGATCCGAAGCTGGTGACCGGGTATGAACATGCGGAAGATGCGGGCGTGTATAAAATATCCGACGACCTGGCGCTGGTGCAGACGGTGGATTTTTTCACGCCGACGGTGGATGACCCCTTCACCTTCGGGCAGATCGCCGCGGTCAACGCGATGAACGACATTTATGCGATGGGGGGCACTCCGCTCACCGCCATGAATATCGTTTGTTTTCCGGTGAAAACGATGGACAAATCGGTGCTGCGGGACGTTTTGCTGGGTGGGCTGGACAAGATGCGTGAAGCCGGCGTGCTCCTGGTGGGCGGTCACAGCGTGGAGGACAACGAAATCAAATACGGCCTGTCGGTGACCGGCACGATTCACCCGGACCGCGTGCTGTTCAACCGAGGCGCCCGCCCCGGCGACAAACTCATCCTGACCAAGCCGCTGGGCACGGGCATTGTCTCAACCGCCATCAAGGCGGGGGCGGCCGGGGCGGATCTCGTCGGCCGTGCGACAGCCTGCATGACGACGCTCAACAAAAAAGCGGCCGAGCTGATGATCGCAGCGGGGGACATCCATTCCTGCACGGATATCACGGGTTTTGGCTTCCTGGGGCATGCCTGCGAAACGATTGAAGGAAGCGGCGTCGGTTTGCGCATCGCCGCGGCCGAACTCCCGATTCTGGAGGGTGTGCGGGATCTGGTGGAATCCGGCTATCTGCCCGGCGGTCTGTACCGCAACCGGAACTACCGCCTGGGCCAGGTGCAAAAAGCGCCGTCCTGTCCGGACTGGATTTTGGATGTCTGTTTCGATCCTCAGACGGCGGGCGGCTTGTTCTTCAGCCTGCCCGCCGGGAAGGCACAGCCTCTCGCGGAGGCAATGCGCCGCGCGGGCATCAAGGACGCGGCCGTCGTGGGAGACGTGGTGAAGGATCATCCGGGTAAAATTCTCTTGGAGTGAGACCGATTGCACCGCTTGCCTTTCAAAACGGAGACGCAGCAGAA
>Ga0116146_1002781_pt1 | contig 15125 bp, 11 predicted proteins | sample AD_JPNHG2_MetaG_FD_89748 | JGI IMG/M metagenome (GOLD analysis project Ga0116146, IMG submission 89748) | Active sludge microbial communities of municipal wastewater-treating anaerobic digesters from Japan - AD_JPNHG2_MetaG | ecosystem: Engineered > Bioreactor > Anaerobic > Digestate | place...
CCCTCCTGCAGGGAAACCGGGTGCTGGTGGTTTATTATTTCAACCGCGAGAACGGCACCCGCCACATCGCGGGCACGATTCTCTCCGTCTCCGACCTCTGATGCCCTTGCGGGCCGTCAGGGTGCGAGGCTGCCCGGGTAGAAAGACTGGCTCAGCAGGCAGTTGAGGTCGTGGAAGGCCAGCGTAAGCTCGCCATAGGTCCGCGCCGTGGCCGGGTCCGGCGCGTGCTCATGAAGACGCCGGGCCACGCGGCGGAATCGCCTGGCCAGCGCCACCGTCTCGTCGTGGTCCCCCAAGCGGCGCAAAAGCCGCCGCACTCGGGCCATCTGCCGCCGCGCGCGGTGAACCGTGCGCCGGGCGGCGGCCAGAGTGGTTTCCCCGGCTTGAAGCGACTGGAGGAGCAGACAGTCGAATTTCCGGCAGTGGCCGGGGCGCTCGGCATAAATGCGGCACCGGCAGCCGTCGAAAAAGACGCAGGGTTGACGATAACGCTGCGGCGGACGCGTCGCGCGGCGGGGCGGGGCGCCAACCTCGGCGGCCAGCCGGGCCAGGAGCAGGACCGGGTCGCCCGGCTGCAATCGCACATCGCCGAAAATCGCGCCGTTGCAGCATAACCCGCAGGCGAGACAGAGGTCCTGTCCCCGTCCGGCATTGCGAGCGGCTGAGCGTTTCACGCCGGGCAGCCTACTGCCCCACGCATAAAGTTTCACGCGGATTCGGCCGCAGCCTGTGCCATGGGGAATCCCGCCCGTTCCGCATTGTTCCCGGGGCTGGCCCGTATTTTTTCCGGGCGACGTTCTCGGAATTTTTTTTGCGCTCGCGACAAATCCTGCTTCAATCCCGGCGATGAAAATTCTGCTGATCGGTTCCGGAGGGCGCGAGCACGCGCTGGCATGGAAGCTGGCGCAGTCCGCGCACGTGAAAAAGATGTGGTGCGCGCCGGGCAATGGCGGGATTGGACGGGAACGGCTGGCCGCCGGCGGCGAGTGCATCGAGTGTGTCAACCTGGGAGCGGAGGACCTCCCCGGCCTGCTGGCATTCGCGCGCGAGAAACGGCCGGACCTGACGGTGGTTGGACCGGACAACCCGCTGGCGTTGGGGATTGTGGATTTGTTTCAGGAACACGGCCTGCGAATTTGGGGACCGAATCGCCGCGCCGCACGGTTCGAGTCCTCGAAGGCCTTCGCCCAGGAGTTTATGCGCAAATACGGGATTCCGACGGCCCGGGCGGCCACCTTTACGGAGGTTGCACCCGCGCGCGAGTTCGCCGACAGCCTGGGCGGACGCTGCGCGGTCAAGGCCGACGGGCTGGCATTGGGCAAAGGAGTCCTGCTTTGCCGCGAGGTGGCGGAAGCGCACCGGGCGATCGAGGACATTCTGGTAAAAAAGAGTTTTGGCTCCGCGGGCTCCGCAGTGGTCATCCAGGAGTACCTCGAGGGGACGGAAGTCTCGCTGCACGCCTTGTGCGATGGGCGGGCGGCGAAGCTTTTCCCCACGTCTCAGGACCACAAACGCGCCGGGGAGGGTGACACCGGCCCCAACACGGGAGGCATGGGCACCTACTCCCCCGCCCCCTTTCTGGCGGGAGACGCCCTGACGGAAGCCGGCCAACTCATCCTGCGCCCGTGGCTGAAAGGGTGCGCCGCCGAGGGGATAGACTTTCGAGGTATTCTGTATCCCGGCCTGATGCTGACGGCGACGGGGCCGAAGGTATTGGAATTCAATGCGCGATTTGGGGACCCCGAGACCCAGGTGTATGTGACGCGGCTCGAGAACGACCTGGTGGAGTTGTTGATGGCCAGCGTGGAAGGGTCGCTGGCCCGGGTGGATTTGAAATGGAGCCCGAACTGCGCGGTATGCGTGGTGCTGGCCTCGGCCGGCTACCCGGGCCCTTACGCCAAAGGCAAACCCATTCACGGGCTGGCGGAAGCGGAAAAGCTCCCCGGGGTAAAGGTGTTTCATGCGGGGACCGCCTGGCAGGGGGCCGGGTTCGTGACCCACGGCGGGCGGGTGTTGGGGGTGACCGCTCTGGGCGCCGATTTGCGCAGCGCGCGGGACCAGGCCTACGCGGCGGTGGAGCGCATCCAGTTCGAGGGCATGCAATTCCGGCGGGACATCGCGGCCAAAGCCCTCGGGTGACGGCTTTACTTCCGCCACAACATCCCCCACTCTGGCTGCGCATGAATCGTGTAGGGATTGTGTTTTGTCTGAGCGCGGCTGCAACCTTCCTGGCGGGAGCCCAATTCCCGGCAAAGGCGGAAGCGGGCGCCGCACCGGACTTTCAACAGGTTTACGAGGTGATTCGGAAGAACCTCAAAGGGGTGAGTGAGTCGGATTTCAACCGGATGGCCGTGGACGGCCTGATATCCGGCCTCAGCCCGCGCGTGCGCCTGGTGAAACAGGGCCAGGAGACAGCCCCCCCGGGCGAAGCACTGGCCGGATCGAAGGTATTCAGCGGCTCGGTGGGCTATTTGCGCATCACGCAAGTGGACAAGCGCCTCGCCGAAGCCTTGAAAGAGGCATTGAGCCACCTGGCCTCGACCAATCAACTGGATGGCCTGGTGCTCGACCTGCGGTTTGCCACCGGCGACGACTTCGCGGCCGCGGCCGACGCCGCGCAACTGTTTGTGCGCAAGGCGCAGCCTTTGCTGGACTGGGGCGAGGGGGTAGTCCACGCGAAGGCCAACGAGCGCGCCTTTGGCAAACCCGTCACGGTGCTGGTCAATGGCCGGACGGCCGGGGCTCCCGAGGCCTTGGCGGCGGTTCTGCGGGACGCGGGCGTCGCCTTGATTTTTGGCAACCGCACCGCCGGCCGCGCGATGGTTACCCGCGACTTTCCGTTGTCAAACGGCGACGTGCTCCGCATCTCGGTCGCGCCGCTCAAGCTCGGGTCCGGCGCCGAGCTGGGAGCCGAGGGGGTGCAGCCGGACATTTTGGTGGCGGTGCGGCCTGCGGACGAACAGCTTTATTACGAAGACGCCCACCGTCTGATTGTGCGGACGAACCTGCCCTCGGGGATGGGAACCCTTGCCCTTGCCCCCACCAACCGGCCCACCCGCAAGATTCGCTTTGGCGAAGCCGAATTGGTGCGCGAACGACAGGAAGGACTGACCCTGGAAAGCGAGCCTGCCGCCCCGGACCGGGAACCGGCCGAGCCGACGGTCAACGACCCCGTGCTGGCGCGCGCCATTGACGTCATCAAAGGGCTGGCGGTGGTCCGTCAGCGCCCCTGATTTTCGACGTTGACGATTCCCCCATCCAATCGCAAGTTCTTGAGCATCGCGCACCCATGAAGACCGTTCTTTTTGTCTGCACCGGAAACATCTGCCGCAGCCCGATGGCTGAAGGCCTTTTTCGGCGGGCGGTGGCCGGCCAGAATGACTTCCAGGCCATGTCGGCCGGGTTGGGCGCGGCCAACGGTCAGCCTCCCAGCGCGTTCGCGGTTGAGGCGGTCAAGGAACTGGGCATAGACATTTCGAACATCCGCAGCCGCATGCTGACGCCCGACCTGGTTCAGGCGGCGGATTACATCATCGGCATGACCCACAGCCACGTGGACAGCATCCTGCTGCTGTACCCGCAGGCGGCCGAGAAGACGTTTCTGCTGCGCGAATTCGACGAAACCCTCGAGCTGTTTGAGAAGGACATCAGCGACCCCATCGGGGGCTCGTACCAGGTCTATCTGAATTGCCGGGATCAGATCGAGCAAGGCATCGTCTCCCTGCTTCGCTTTCTGCGCCAGGGCGCCCAGGCCCCGGCCGGCGCCGCGCATGCGACGAAGGTCGCCCTCGGGGCCGATCATGGCGGTTTCGAGCTCAAAGAGGCCCTCAAACAGCACCTGCAGAACCGCGGCATCGCCGTGACGGACTTTGGCACGGCCTCGAAGTCATCGGTGGATTACACCGATTATGCCCAGGAGGTGGGCCGGAGCGTTGCGGAGGGCCAAAGCGCTTTCGGCGTCCTGGTATGCACCACCGGCATCGGCATGAGCATCGCCGCCAACAAGATTCCCGGCGTGCGCGCCGCCCTGGTTCACGATGAAACAACCGCGTCGCTCGCCCGGCGGCACAATGACGCCAATGTGCTTTGTCTCGCCGGCTCCCAGATCAAGCCCGACGAGGCGGCCCGCATCCTCGACACTTTCCTCACCGCCCAGTTTGAGGGCGGGCGGCACCAACGACGAATTGCTAAAATGGAAAATCGCACTTTGCCCCCCGAATTGAAACTTCAAGCCGTTGACCCGGAAATCGCCGAGGCCATTGAGCACGAGCGCCTGCGGCAGCAGGACAATATCGAGCTGATCGCCAGCGAGAACTTCACCAGCCCGGCCGTCATGGCCGCCCAAGGTTCGGTCTTGACCAACAAGTACGCCGAAGGTTACCCGCGAAAACGGTGGTACGGCGGCTGCGAAAACGTGGACACCGCCGAGCAACTGGCCATTGACCGCGCCAAGAAGCTCTTTGGCGCCGAGCATGCCAACGTCCAGCCCCATTCAGGCAGCGCGGCGAACATGGCTGTCTATTTCGCCTTTCTGAAGCCCGGCGACAAGATGCTCACCATGGACCTCAGCCATGGCGGGCATTTGACGCACGGGAACAAGGCGAATTTTTCGGGCAAGTTTTTCGATATTGTGCATTACGGGGTTAGCCAGAGTGATGAACAGATTGATTACGAACAACTTGCCAAGCTGGCGCGAACACATCGCCCGAAGATGATCACTGTGGGCGCCAGCGCCTATCCCCGGATCATAGACTTTGCCCGCATGGGAGAAATTGCGCGCGAGGTGGGGGCCTATCTGCTGGCGGATATTGCGCACATTGCCGGGTTGGTGGCGACGGGCCTGCACCCCAGCCCGGTCGGCCATGCGGACTTTGTGACCACCACCACGCACAAAACCCTGCGCGGGCCGCGCGGCGGCCTGATTCTGTGCGGCGAAAAGTATGCCAAAGAGATTGATTCCCAAGTGTTCCCGGGAATTCAGGGCGGGCCTTTGATGCATGTGATCGCGGCGAAAGCCGTCTGCTTGAAGGAAGCCAGCCAGCCCGCCTTCAGGCATTACCAGGAACAAATTGTCCGAAATGCCCGCGCGCTGGCCGAAGGCATGAAACGCAACGGCTTCCGCCTGGTCAGCGGCGGAACCGACAACCACCTCATGCTGGTGGACGTCGGGGCCCGCGGACTCACCGGGAAGGAATGCCAGATTGCCCTGGATGAAGCCGGCATCACCGTGAACAAGAATACCATCCCGTTTGAGACCCGGTCCCCCTTTCAAGCCAGTGGCATCCGCCTCGGCACCCCGGCTGTCACCACTCGGGGCATGAAAGAGCCGGAAATGGCGGCGATTGCCGACATGATCAGCGAAGTGCTCCTGGATATTAAAAACGTTGACACGCTGGCCAAAGTGCGGCAACGTGTGCGTGACTTAACTGCAAGATTTCCCTTGCCGTATTGAGCGAAGCCTGACAATCTGGCGCCGCTCCAGGTGTTTTAACCATTCCTGTTTGAACTGATCAACGTTCACGGACGTCCAATCAGGGAGCCGGACGGGAACCACCCCGGTGACCTCTCACCTGAAGTCACGCTGTTTTTGATCAAACTTAACATTATCGAGTAAAGAGCGATTTATGCCAAAACCGACGAAGAAGGCAAAAGCCAAAGCCGCCAAAGCGCCAGCGCCGGCGGAAACCGACGTCGCACCGGCCGAAGCTGTGGCCGCCGCCACCGCCGTGGCGGAACCGCCCGCAGACCCTGCCGCCCCGCCGGTCCCGGCCCCCGAGACTGCCAGCCAGGCCGAGCCCAAAACCCAGCCGGAAAAGAAACGTCCGGAAAAGGCCTCCCGCGGGCCCAAAGCCCAAAAAGGCAAGGCCCAGGAGCCGGAGCCGGAACCGGAGCCAAAGGCAAATGGGGCCCCGGCGGCGGACAAGGACAAAGTGGCCGCCAGTTCGCTGAACATCGCCAAACTGCAGGCCATGTCCATGACCGAGCTGAACCAGATGGCTCGCGAGCTCGGGGTTGAAAACTTCGGCACGATGCGCAAGCACGAGGTGATTTTCCATCTGCTGCAGAAGAACGCGGAGCGAGCCGGCGTCCTGTTCTCGGAAGGGGTGCTGGAGGTGCTGCCCGAAGGCTTTGGCTTCCTCCGTTCCCAGAGTTTCAACTACCTCCCCTGCCCCGAGGACATTTATGTCTCCCCGTCGCAAATCCGGCGGTTCGACCTCCAGACCGGAAACCTGATCGCCGGGCAAATCCGCCCGCCCAAGGAGAAAGAACGGTTCTTTGCGCTGCTGAAGGTCGAGGCGGTTGACCAGGAAGACCCGGACAAGGCCAAGGACAAGACCCACTTTGACAATCTGACGCCGCTGTTTCCGAACAAGCGGTTCATTTTGGAAACGACGCCGGACGAACTTTCAACCCGGGTGCTGGACCTGGTCTGTCCCATCGGCAAAGGCACCCGCGGGCTCATCGTGGCGCCGCCGCGCACGGGCAAGACGGTTCTCATGCAGAAACTGGCCAACGCCATTCTCAAGAACAATCCCGAGGCCTACCTGTTCATCCTCCTGATTGACGAACGGCCGGAGGAAGTCACCGACATGGAACGGACTTGCCGCGGCGCGGAGGTGATCAGCTCCACCTTCGACGAACCGCCCGAGCGGCACGTGCAGGTGGCCGAAATGGTCATCGAAAAGGCCAAACGGATGGTCGAGCACAAACGGGACGTCGTGATTCTGCTGGATTCCATCACCCGCCTGGCGCGCGCCTACAACACGGTTCAGCCGCACTCGGGCAAGATTCTGTCCGGCGGCGTGGACGCCAACGCGCTGCACAAACCGAAGCGCTTTTTCGGCGCCGCGCGCAACATCGAGGAAGGCGGCTCGCTCACCATCATCGCCACGGCGCTGGTGGATACCGGCTCGCGGATGGATGAAGTCATTTTCGAAGAGTTCAAGGGCACCGGCAACATGGAGGTGCATCTGGACCGCGCGCTGGTGGACCGGCGCATCTTCCCTTCGATCAACATCGAACGGTCCGGCACGCGCAAGGAAGAGCTGCTCTATCACCCGGATGAGTATTCGAAAGTGGTGATTCTGCGCCGTGCGCTGACCGGCGTGCCGCCGGTCGAGGCCATGGAGCTGGTCCTCAACAAACTCAAGAAGACCGGGAGCAACATCGAATTCCTTTTGAGCATGGGGGTGGGTTAAGGCCGCGGGGGACGCCCCCTGGTTGGGACCAGCTTGCGCTGCCCGCCACCAGATCCAGGCGGGCGGAGTGTCCACTGCTATGGGGTTGTGCCAGCCAGTTTCAGCCCGAGGCGCAGGAGTTTCTCCACCGCCCCCCGGCTGGCCGACTCGGCGTAAATGCGGAGCACGGGTTCCGTGCCGGAGCCGCGAAGCATCAACCACGAGGAATCTTCGGCGACGAATTTGACGCCATCGAAGGTCCGGACGGCCGCGACGGGCGAACGCAGCAGGCGGTCGGGCGGATGGCGCTGAAGGTGCGCGATGAGTTGCGCCCGCTGCTCGAGCGGGTAATGGATGTCCTTGCGTCCGTAGCAGTGGGGTCCGAACTCGCGTTCGAGCCGGGCGATCAGCCTGCCGATGGCCACGCGCTCCGTGGCCAGCATCTCCAGCAGCATGAGGCCCCCGGCAATCCCGTCCCGTTCGGGAATGTGTCCGGGGAAGGCGATTCCGCCGCTCTCCTCTCCGCCCAACAACACACCGCCCTTGATCATTTCGGCGCCGATGTACTTGAAACCAACGCCCGTTTCGGTGAGCTCCAGGCCATAGGCGGCGCACATCTTGTCCACCATGGAAGTGGTGCTGAGCGCCTTGACCACCCGGCCGCGGCCCTGACGCCGGACCACCAGGTGCCGCAGCAGCAGGCAGATCACCTGGTGAGTCGAGACGTAGCGGCCCCGGCCATCCATGGCGCCGATCCGGTCCGCGTCACCGTCGGTCACCAGGCAAAGGTCGTGGGGATGACGCCGCAAAAAGGCCTGCGTCGGGCCGTAATTCGCTTCGATCGGTTCCGGGTTGATCCCGCCAAAGAGCGGATCATGGGCGCCGTTGAGCGTGGTGACGCGACAAGTCGTGCCGGCCAGCAGTCGGTCGAAGCAATATGCCCCCGTCCCGAACAACGCCTCATGAGCGAATCGCAAGCGGGACCGGGAAATCAAGGCGAAGTCCACCAGCCGCTTGACCGCCGCAAAATGCGCCGGGCGCAAGTCCCGGATTCTGACCACGCCGGCGGCCCGGGCCTCAGCAAAAGGCAGGGACTGGACCGGGTGACGGTCTAGAAAGCTCTCAACGGCCTGACACAGCTCCGGCCCGGCCGAGCCGCCGAAATGGGACTTGAGCTTGAAGCCATTGAAGCGGGCGGGATTATGGCTGGCGGTAATCATCACGCCGCCGGCGGCTTGATGCGCCCTCACCGCGAACGAGACCGAAGGGGTCGGCGACGGGTCGGGGCAAAGAAGGACGCGGAACTGATTGCCGGCCATGACCTCGGCCACGCACTCGGCGAATTCGCGGGAAAGAAAGCGCCGATCATAGCCGACCACGACCAACGGCTGCGTCCCCGGCGGAGGTTGAGCGCGCCAGTAATCCGCCGCGGCCTGGGCCACGCGCGCAACATTGCGCATGGTAAAATCCTCCGCAATGACCGCCCGCCAGCCGTCCGTGCCGAAACGAATCGTTCCCATTGGGCGCTACCGGGCCGGCACGCACTCAGCCGCCGTCGCTCGCGCGGCGGCTCGCTGGGCGAGGGCGCGCATCTTCCGGACCGCCGCCGCCAGATTCCGTTTTCCGAACAACGTCGTGCCGGAAACAAAAGCATCCGCGCCGGCATGGGCGCAATCCGCAACGGTCGTAAAGTCCACCCCGCCGTCCACCCCAATGTGGAAATTCAGGCCGCGTTCGCGGCGCCAGGCGGCCGCTTGCTCCACCTTGGGCAGGGTTTCGTAAATGAAGGCCTGGCCGCCGAAGCCGGGGTTCACGGTCATCACCAACAACTCATCAATCGAATCCAGGTAGGGTTGCACGGCGGAAATCTGTGTGGGGGGATTGATGGCCAGGCCCACCTTCCTGCCCAACGACCGAATCTTCCACAGCAGGGAGGTCACTTGTGCGCCCAACTCGACGTGAATGTTGATTTGGTCCGCCCCCGCCCGCGCGAACGGTTCGAGCAAAATTTCCGGCTTGCTGCACATGAGGTGCACGTCGAAAAACACGCGCGTCAGCGGCCGCAGAGCCTTCACCACCCCCGGCCCGAAGGAGAGGTTGGGCACGAAATGGCCGTCCATGATGTCCAAGTGCAGCCAATCCGCACCGGACCGGTTCACCCGCGCGGTTTCCGCGGCCAGCCGGCCAAAATCCGCCGCCAATAACGAGGGCGCAATTATCATGCGCGGAAACCTAGCACGAGACCCATTCCGCCGTCCACCCCACAAAATGCGCGCGGGCGCGCGCGCCGCCGCGCAGACTGGCTGTCGGGTCCGGCGGGCAGGGGCTACGATGCCTCGCCCGGCTTGAGCAGCGTTAGCAGCATGGAAAACTGGCGCGTCGCCTTCAGGGCATGAGGCGCATGGGCCGGCAGGTAAAGAAAATCGCCGGCTTTAAGATTGTGCACCTTCCCCGAGACGGTGAATTCGCATTCCCCGGATAACACCTGGATCATCGCCTGCTGGGTCGAGGTGTGCTCGGTCAGCTCCTGCCCTGCTGCGAACCCGAACAGCACCACCCGGACGTTGGGTCCGCGCAGCAGGGTTCGGCTGACGATGCCGTTGGCCGCGTATTGCGTCTCGGCGGGCAGCGAAACGACCTGGGCCTGTGTGATGTCAATTAACGGTTGCTCACTCATGTCGTTACTTTAAGCCTGACACATCCTGGCGGTTTTGATATGAATCAAGACAATGACTGTTTCCCGAAGCGAGCGGAGATTCTTTTTATGGCTGCGCGGAGCAGAATGATTTTGGCGGCGGGGCTGGTTTGCCTTGTGGCGGGCTTGATAATCGAGTGCGGGCTGGTCCGGGTTCAGGGGATGCCGGCGCTGCACGTGGTGTTCCCGCTGGGGGCGATTCTCTTGGGGGTGTACCTGGTGGCCCGCACTTTTGGGCTGGCGTGCCTGCTCTGGCTGCCCCTCGCGTCGTTGGGGGCCGCCGTTCCGGCCCGGGAAATCCCGCCGGCGTTCGGCCCTTATATCAACCTTTCGCCCCGCGACTTCGCCGAGGCCACCAGCTTTAAGGAAACCGACCGCATCGTGGGCACCTACTACTTTTACTGGTACAACATCCATACGGGCGAACACATCACCAATCCCCAGAATGGGAGCGACGGGCTGACGGACCATCCGCCCACCCTGGAGGATTTTTCCTATCTGTCGGTGCGCTGGCACAAGCGGCAGTTCAGCGACATGGAGGACGCGGGCATAGATGTGGCCCTGCCGGTTTTCTGGGGGGCGCCGTCCGAGCGCGACCCGAAGGCGTCCCTGCATTGGAGCTACGCCGGCCTGGGGCCGATGGTTCAGGCGCGCGAGGAACTGGTGCGCGAGGGTAAAAAGCCGCCGCGGCTCGGCTTGTTCTATGACACCAGCACCCTGCAATACAACGCCTGGCATGTGCATGTGGACCTCAAGACCGATTTTGGCAAACGCTGGTTTTATGCGACGGTGCGCGATTTCTTTTCAGCGATTCCGCCCAAACACTGGGCTCTGATGGATGGCAAGGCGGTTGTGCTGCTGTATTCCGCCGCTTTTGCCAAAGACCACGATCAGGGCTTTGTTGAGTTCACCCGCAACCAGTTCCGGCAGGAGTTCGGCGGGCACGAGCTCTATTTCGTGCCGCAGGACTCGTGGCGCGTGAAAGGCGACAACGTGTGCGCGTGGGGCGGGGCCTTGGGGCTGAAGAATCCAGGCGTGGGGGCCCTCGGCCCCGGCTATGACGACACCGCTGTTTATGGGCGCAAACCGCTCGTTCGAAAACGCGAGGGTGGAAAGTTTTACGAAGACAACTGGATGCGCTTTCTGCGCCGGCCGTCAAATTTCGTGATGGTGGAGACGTGGAACGAATTTCACGAGGGCACCACGGTTTGCGAAAGCCGGGAATATGGCCGGCAATACATCGAGCTGACGCGCAAGTATTCGGACCTGTTCAAGCAGGGCTGGGTGCCGGCCTGGCCCAAAGGCCGCTTTTCCGATGCGCGCCGCGTCACCGCGACTCCGCTCGGTGACGCCACGACCGGAGGTTTGACGCTCGTGCCCCACGAGGATGGCCAGGTGCGGCAAGCCGAAGCAGGCGGAAGTGTCTGCTGGCAAATCCAGCCGTGTCCCGGCCACGGGACTTACGTTTACTTCCGCGTGGACGATTCCTTCAAGAATGCGGCAGGGATGGACCTGGACCTGGTGGTGGAGTACTTCGACGCCGCTGCGGGGAGGTTGAATGTCGAATACGATGGGCCGGACAAGTCCGCCCCCTTCAACGGCGCCTACAGCCGATCCCAGGCCGTTCCGTTGTCAGGCGACAAGCAGTGGAAAACCGCCACCTTCAAACTGGCCGGCGCCCGCCTGATGAATGGTCAGAACAGCGGGGCCGATTTGCGGCTGGTGGTCGAGGCGGGGGATTTGGGCGTCCGCAAGGTCACTCTATGCAGAACCGATTCCATTTCGGAGTCTGGACGGTGAGCGGGCTGGTGGGGCTGGCGATGCTTGCAGAGGCTCAACCCGCCGATGTGCGTCCGCGCGCCCGGGAAGCCGGCATCCTTGTTGGCTCGCTGACTCCGGGACCTTTCAATGCGATCACCGATGTTGAGGGCGTTCGGGTGGGCCACAGCACCGTGAGCGAAGGGAGGGCGATTCACACCGGAGTCACCGCGATTCTGCCCCACGCCGGGAACCTGTACCTCGAGCGAGTCCCCGCCGCCATCCACGTGGTGAATGGATTCGGCAAACTCACCGGCATCAGCCAAGTGCGGGAGCTGGGTGAATTGGAAACCCCCATTCTGCTGACCGGCACTTTGAGCGTCTGGAAGGCGGCTGATGCGATGGTCGAATGGCTGCTGGCCCAGCCCGGAATGGAGGAGGTGCGGTACATTAACCCGGTTGTCGGAGAAACCAACGACGGGGTGCTCAACGATATTCGCGCGCGTCCCATCAGGTTTGAACATGTCACCCATGCCCTGAGAACGGCAGCCGGCGGCCGGGTGGAGGAGGGCGCGGTGGGCGCGGGGGCGGGAACGGTGGCGTTTGGATGGAAAGGCGGCATCGGCACCAGTTCGCGCACTTTGCCGTCCAGCGCGGGCGGCTACACGGTCGGTGTCCTGATTCAGAGCAACTTCGGCGGCGACTTGAGGATTGCGGGGGTGCCTGTCGGCCGACAATTATCGCGCCATCGGAAAGCAAAGCGGAACCCGGGGGATGGCAGCATCATGATTGTTGTGGCGACGGACGCGCCGTTGAGCGCGCGCAACCTGGAACGGCTTGCGGCGCGGGCGGTCGCGGGTCTGGCCCGAACGGGGTCGAACTTGTCGAATGGCTCGGGCGATTATGTCATCGCTTTTTCGACGGCCCTCGAATGCCGGCGCCGCGCGGGCGAGTCCGTCCATCATGTGGCCGAACTGTCCAACCACTCAATGACCCCCCTGTTCCAGGCGGTGGCTGAAGCCACTGAAGAAGCCATTTACAATTCCCTCTTTCGCGCCACGACCGTGTCTGGGTTTCGCGACACCATCGAAGCCCTGCCCCTGGAGGACACCCTGGCCGCTTTAAGAAAGGCCGGCGCGATCCAGGGAGGGCCCTGACTGTCCCGAAGGCAAAGGACAGGCAGTCGTGATTGGGATTGCGCAGGGCGCGGAAAGCCTGTTTGCTGGTTTTCGGATTTGATGATTTGCGCTGGAATTGACGCGGGCTCGCGCTCGACCAAGCTGGTCCTGCTGGATGCGGAGCAGGGAGTGATTCTCAGCCGAGGCCTGTGTGATCAGGGCGTCGAGCAGGAATCGCTCGCCTCCGCCCTGCTGGAGCGATGCTGCGCGGAAGCGGGGGTGGCGCGGAATCGGGTCGGTTCGATCGTGGCGACGGGCTACGGGCGGAATCTCCTTCGTTTTGCCGGTTGCACCATTACTGAGATCACCTGTCACGCCCGGGGCGTGTGCCATCTCCTGCCTGAAACTCGAACCATCCTCGAAATCGGGGGCCAGGACAGCAAATGCATTTTCGTTGAAGCGGGGGGCCGGGTGCGGGACTTTGCGATGAACGACCGTTGCGCGGCGGGGAGCGGGCGGTTTTTGGAGCTGGTCGCGTCGCGGTTGGAAGTGAGCCTGCGGGAGCTGGGGGACTTGGGGGAGGAGAGCCAGAAGCCGGCGCTGATCAGCAGCATGTGCGTGGTGTTTGCCGAAACGGAGATCATCGGGCTGCTGGCGCAGGGGGTTTCGCGCGCCGACATCGCCGCGGGCGTCCAGAATGCCATCGCGCAGCGCGTGGTGGCCCTGGCGGGGCGCTGCGCCCTGACTCCCATCGCTTTCACGGGTGGAGTCGCCCTGCTGCCGGGCATGACGCGCGCGCTGGAACACGCGTTGGGGTGCGCCGTGACGGTTGCGCCGCTGCCGCAATACACGGGGGCGCTTGGCGCGGCGCTGCTGGCAGGCGAACGCGGAGGAGAACGGCCGCCGGCATCTGAGGACTCCCGCCAGCGGGACGCCACCTTCAACACAGAGCGGTGACGAAGAACAACAACACCATCAGGGCGCTGAGCCCCAAACCAATGAGGGCCGGACGCTTGTTCTGGTCCACGAACACCCCGATGAGGCTGAGGAAGAATCCCAACGGGCTCGCCGAAATAATCGCCAGCCCGCCAAGGGCTGAAACCGGCGAGCCTCAGCCAGGCCGGAGCAGCGTGATCATGCCCAGCGAAGCCAGGGCGGCCAGGGCAAGGGTCATGCCCACACGTCCGACGCCCGCCCGACGGTTTAGGGCCGAGCCTTTCTGCGCATGAGTGGTTTCCATAATCGGTTTGGACGAGCGTTTGTGCTGTTCTGCCTGTTCGCGGCCAATATAGGCCTTCCGGCCGCGCCCGGCAACCTTTCCTTGCGGACCCGCCCGATGCAGCTCTGGCTCTACTGCTCCCAGAACCTCTGGGTGGACCCGAACATCACCGAGTTGGAAGCGTTGTTTTCGCGGGCTTCGAAAGCGGGCTACACCCACGTGCTGCTGGCGGACTCCAAGTTCGCGAAATTGGGGGATATGGACGCGCGCTATTTTCGAAATGTTGAGCGTGTCAAGACGGCCGCCTCCGGGTTGGGCCTGGAGATTGTGCCGGCGCTTTTTCCGCTAGGCTACTCGAACGATCTGCTATGGCACGACCCGAACCTGATTGAAGCGCTGCCGGTGACCAACGCCCTGTTTGTGGTGCGGGGCGGCGCAGCGCGGTTGGAGCCGGACCCGCCGATTTCGGTTCAGGGTGGGGATTTTGCCGACCTGGCGCGTTGGTCATGGAAGGACGCCGTCGTGGCCGCCAGCAATGGGGCGGCTTTGATTCGCGATCCCGGGGGACAAAATGCGCGGATCGTGCAAAAGCTCGTGCTGACCCCCTTCCGCCAGTATCACCTTTCCGTTCGCATCAAGACCGAGGAGTTTCGCGGCACGCCGGAGGTCAAGGTCATCGGTGGCAACCGGGTGCTGAACTACAATTCGCTGGGAGTCAAACCCACGCAGGACTGGACCACGCATCACGTCGTTTTCAACTCCCTAGACCACCGGGAGGCCAACCTTTACCTGGGCTGCTGGGACGGCCAAACCGGCGCCCTTTGGTTTGATGACGCCCGGTTGGAGGAAGTGGGTTTGGTCAACGTGGTTCGGCGGGCGGGGGCGCCCTTGACGGTGCGGCGCGAGGACGGCCCGGCGTTGGAGGAAGGGCGGGATTTCGAGCGGGTCGTTGACCCGCGCATGGGCGCCAAGCCGTGGAAAGGGTCTTATGACGTCTGGCACGAGCCGCCGGTGATTCGCACCGCCTTGCCCGACGGCACGCGGCTGCGCGTTTCCTACTTCCACGCGGCCACGATTCACGAGGATCAGGCGATGGTCTGCCCGTCGGAGGCTCGCACGATCGAGTTATTGTGGGACCAGGCGCGGCGCATGCATGC
>Ga0116146_1002815_pt1 | contig 14971 bp, 11 predicted proteins | sample AD_JPNHG2_MetaG_FD_89748 | JGI IMG/M metagenome (GOLD analysis project Ga0116146, IMG submission 89748) | Active sludge microbial communities of municipal wastewater-treating anaerobic digesters from Japan - AD_JPNHG2_MetaG | ecosystem: Engineered > Bioreactor > Anaerobic > Digestate | place...
AGAGCGGATCAGGCCCGGCTCACAGAGGTGAACTTCGCTCGAGGAATAAACGGCTTCGGGCGCGCTCCACGTCAAGCCGCCGTCGCTTGAGCGGGTCTGGTAGAGCGTGAATACGACGGGCTGGCGGACCTGGGGCTGGGCCTGGAAAAACCGGCCGTCGTCGTGGAACATGGCCAGGTAATGGCCCTTGCCGGTTCGGAGCGGCTCCAGGCACCCCATGACCACAATGCCTCCCCAGGCCCCCGCTTCCTTCAGAGGCGACCAGGTCGCTCCGTCGTCTTTGGAGACCGCCAGGCGGGCGGGGTAAAGTCCGGACCACACGATCAACCGTTTCTTGCCGTCGCGGTCCACCACCCGGTGAATGGTGGGAGTCTCCTTGCTGGTGGCCCAGTTTTCCGGCACGGGAAGGCGCTCGCTCCAGGTCCGGCCGCCGTCGGGGCTGCGTTTATACACAATCGGGCCGCGGCCGTGGCCTTTGGGATAAACGCAGAGAAGGGTCTTGCCATCCTCGAGCAAAACCGTGGTGGGATGGCCCAGGTACTGGCCGGGTTCGCGATCCACGACCACCTGCCGCGCCGTTTCATCGGCAAGGTCAATGAGGGGAATCGAGTAACCGCGGGACGGGGCGGCGTGGGCGCCGACCGCCCACCCGGTGGCAAACGCGGCGCTCAGAAGAATACGCAAGGATTGAGCCATGGGCGCAGGATAGGGCGGCGGCGCGTCCCGGCGAGCACAACCGGCTTGTCTTTTGGCCAGACAGGATTGGCGGACTCAGGTCCGGCGCGTGATCAGCACAATGCCCTGGCCGGGGCGCAGGCCGTAGTGAAACGGCTCGTGAATGTAATCCAGGGGGAATTCGGGCGACACATCGCGCAGGGGCGCGCCCGATTGAAGGAAGTGGCGGAAGTGGTCGGTGTAGAAGTCCTGGTAGTTCCAGGGGTCCTTGTTGAGAATGAGCAGCGATTCCTCGCGGTGGCGGGTGGCGGCCTTCCACATCAGCAACACGTTGGGATTATGGCAGGGGAGGAAGCTGGTGGGGCATTCCTCCTGGAAAACGGGGTGGTTTTTCTTGATGGCATTGACCGCCGCGATGTAGGCGCATAAGTCGGGCCCGCCGGTTTCCCAGTCCGCCGGGGTGGTATGGACCACGTGGAGCGGCTGGCGAAAACCGAATTCGAAACCGATGGGCATCATGACGCCGGTCGCGAACAAGGCGGCAAAGAGGTAACGCTGCTTGAGCGCGTTGACATTCCCGTGGGTCTCTGCAAACAGCCGGGGGGTATCATGGCTTTCGGGAAAGCTGATCGAGGGCGCGGTTTCGCGAATGAGGTTGTACTGCTCGAGCAGCCACCAGTCGTGAAAGTTCCAATACTTCGAGCTGTTGAACACGAAATCGAATCCGGCGCGGGCGGTGTTGCGGGTCTGATCGGCGTTGCAGCCGAGGGTTTCGGCCACAAACACCACGCGGGGATGGCGCGATTTCACCTCCTGGATCAGGCGGTGCCAGAAGGCCCGGGGCACCTGGTAGGCGGCGTCGCAGCGAAAGCCCTCGATGCCCAGGCCCAGCAGGTGCTCCACCACCTGCAGACAGTACCGGTAAAGCCCCTCGGCGTCGCGAGCGTGGCGATGGTCGAATTGGGCCAGGTCCTTCCACACCACCTTCCGCCGGTTGTGCTCGCAGGAGGCGTTGGCAATCCGCCCGTCGGGTTCATGGACAAACCACTCCGGATGCTCGCGAGTGAGGGGCGAATCAATCGCGCAGTGGTTGATGACCAGGTCTATCATCAGCTTGAGCCCGAGGCGGCGCGCCGTTTCAACCGCCTGCCGAAACTGGGCCTCGGGCGGGTCGGCCAGGGTGGGATCCACCAGCTCGGGATTGAAGCTGAAGTAATCCACAATCGAGTAAAGGCTGCGCGAGGCGCCCAGTCGCTGCACCGGGTTGAGGTACACCCAGTCAAACCCCAGCGTGGCGGCGCGTTTCAAATGCGGTTCCCATTGTGTGAACCGCCCGGCCAGCAGCGGAAAGAGATTGTAGATAATCATGGCTCGAGCGTCAGAACGTGCGCCGGGGTCATGGCGTCAGCCGGCCGCCTGAAGATGCCTCCACGCGTCGTCGAGGTCCTGGTGGCAGCGGGACACCCACGCTTCGCCCCAGAAAAAGTTGCAACTGGTTTCGGCGCGCAGCAGGCGCCACTGGGCTTCGGCCAGCCGGTGATGTATCGCGGCGTTTTCCGGGGTGGGCGGGCCGGCCCGGCGCAGCGCTTCGTGGAGCGCCTGGCTGGTTTCATGCACCCGCCGCAGGGCGTCTTTTTGTGCCTGCGAACCTGTCCATTGGGTGAACCCGATGCCCGAATGCCAGCCCGTGTTCCACGCCGCCGTGCGCACCCGCACTTCGCCCTGGGCGCCGTATTGGTCCAGATAATCCTCGATAAACGTCGGCCGCACCTCGGTCTCGCCCCGCCGGACCGTTTCAAGCAGCGGCTGGTAAAAGACTCCCCAGAAGTTGCCGCGATACGAGGAGTTGCGGAACCAGCCGCCATTGTCGCCATCCGAGCAAGTCGTGACCAGCGGCGGAAAATCGCAATGTTTCACCCGTTCATGCACCTCGTACATGAACCAGCCGTGGTCCATGCCGGATTCCTGTGCGTAGGACAGCTCGCGGTCGCGGACGATGACGGTGATTTCAGCCTCCCCGTGCCGGGCCAGGTGCGGCCGGTAGCGGATTTCCTCCCAGCGCATCGGGGTCACCGGCTCGACGTGTTCGCTGTCCACCAAAACATACCGGTAGCCCAGCCGGCGCAGCAAAGGGATCAACTCCATGCAAAACCCCATCTCCGGCGGCCAAAACCCGGGAAAGTCCCTTCTCCAGAAAAGATGGGAGGCAATCCCCTGCCAGCGCTCCAGGTGGGCCGCCCAGTCCGCCGGCGGAATCAGCGGCAAAACCGGGTGGTAATATCCCGTTCCCAGAATGCGGAACAGGCGGCGGTTCTGCAGGTGCCACAGCAAATCTCCGCACTTTACGATGCCATAAACCCGCTCTTGAAATGCCGGATTGGAGAGGGTTTCCAGCAGCGTCCCCGAGAGCGAGAGGTGGACCCGGGCGGTGTCCTCGAAGTTCCAGAGTGACCGCGGAATGCGATCCAGCGCGTAGAGAATTTCCTTGGCTTCCCATTCGTTGCTGGCAAGCAGGGTTTCGAGGTTGCCTGCCGGTTGATGGAGGTTGAGAACCAGAGCGTGATAAACAGTGGCCATACAAGGTAATTGTCAAGTTGCGGGTGGACGGGAGTTGCCGGCCCGCGCGGACGACGGCGAACCGGTCCGGCTCAATGAAGCCAGGACCTCGGCGCACACCTCCGCCGCCAGGCCGGCGTTTTGGGTCAGCGTGTCCACCCAGTGATTCATCTTTTCCGCGTTGGTTTTGTCCGTCCAATGGGCGAACAGCGGCGCCGCGTCCGCCAGCGGCTTCCGCTCGAAGGTGGGGTGAATCTCCAACGTGAGAGACAGTTGCTCCGGGCCGGCGCATTGCAGGGCGCGTTCCAGGATGCGTTTGAGCCCCGCCGGACCGAACATCGGCGGGACTGACCGGCGTCCGCCAGGCGCTCCAGGGAGAGGAATTGAGGTGAAAAAGCTCAAGTGGTCCGAAACGCCGAAGGGGCTGAATTCAGAGAGGGGATGGCCATCGTGGAGGTGGCAGTGCAGCGGCTTGCCCAGGGAGCCGATGGCCGTCAACAAGTCAAGCACCGCCTCCAGGGCGGTTCCCACCGCCTGCTCGATGTCGGACAGGTATCGCGGCAGTTCTTCCGGCCGGGATTTCAACGCGCAAACATCCTGGCCCGGATGCCTCTGAGCGAAGGCTTTTCGCGCCTGCCAAATCCCCACGTGCCCGATGTCGAGGCACGCGCTCACCCGGGGGAGCCCCCGAATCGAATGGAAAAACTCCGCGAAGACTTCAGGTTGCAGGCCCGCGGCGTATTCAATGAACAGCATCGGCCCCGGGCTCAGGGCCGCAAGGTCCGCGTTCACAACCTCGCCGGCGCCGCGGAACAGTTCCGGCTGGTTCGCCAAATCCGGATGGTCATGAATGACGAAACCCTCGACGCGCCGCGAGAACCGCCTGGCCAGTTCCACAATTTGCTGGCGGCAGCCGGGGTGAGTCAGACTGAACTCCCGGGGCAGGTGGACAACTACCGGCGCATCGGGCGCGGGGCGGAAGCGCAGCAAATGCTCGAGCGGGTCGGCCATGCCGGCATGCACTTCCACGCCCAGGCCGGCTGCCTGGAACCGGCGCCGCGCCAGCTCGAGCAGACAATCATCCCCCTCGATCCGTTTCTCAAACAGACCGAGCACTTTCGGCCCTGCGGTCCCACGGTCACTCATGAGCATCCTCCCCCCGGCCAATGCCTGGCTGGGGCCGGGCCTGAAGCAGCCAAAGCTGACCCTCCGCCACCGCCCCCTCGACGTCCAGCGCCGTGCCGAACGCGGATTCCAAGACCCGGCTGATGGCCGTCACCTGGCGGGCAAACCGGCGCCGGGTCTCTCCGTCGTACGAAAAGGCCACCCGCGAGTAGTCCAGCAGGCGCGAGGCGAAACCGCCCGCCGGCGCCGGGTATTGGGCGCGGCTGAAGCTGGCGAATGCCCGCATCACATGCTCGCCGGAGGCTTTGTCGCAGACGAGGCGGTAAGGGCAGCCGCGCACCGCGCCGGACACCAGGGTCTCACCGAGGCCGACGGTCACTTCAACATAAAGCTCGCGCTCGTTGAGGGTCATCGGATGAACGGTGTGAAGGACAAAAGAGAGGTCCGGTTTCAGCAGGGGTTGGAGCACGACCGCCATGTGAGCCTGGTCGGGCGGGATGGCCGCCGCCTGACGGCTCAAGACCGCCGCCCGGCTCCAGAGCGAGGCCCAAACCCGGCGAATCGCGGCCGGAAGCTCGGCGACCGCGACATTGGCAACCGACTCGTAAAGCCCCGCGCCGGCCAGGCCCGGCAGGTCCTCCGCGTTTGAGCTGGAGCGTACCATCAGGCGAGCGGCGCCTCCGAATTCACTGGCGGCGCGCTCCAGGATGTCACCGGGCACCGGCGCCTGTTGGACGAGCGCGCGCAGCTCCTGCGCCAGGCGGCTGGCGGCCTCAGCAGTGCCCGCCGCGGCCAGCTCTTGAATCCGTTGATGATATCCGGCTTTCAACCCCGCGATTTCCTCCAAGCCGGCCTCCAGGACGCCAAAGGGAACGACCAAGGTGGGCGGCACGCCAAAACCCGCGTCGTTGCGCAAAGCCAGTTCCGCCAGCTTTCGCAAGCCGCTGGCTTTTCCTCCCGCGGTTTCAACCGTCGCGTGGACCAGCGGAATGCAGGGGGCTTCCGGTTTGAGGACACAAGGTGTCACGGGCCGCGCGGCTCGTGGCTTGGCGCCGCCATCGGTGGGGGCGGCGGGGGCGAGTTCCACCGATTCCGCGACCGCGCGCAGTCGAACCGTGCGGCCCGCCAGCGCAGCGAATTCAGAGAAACAGTCTGTCTCCGCGCAGGTGGCCAGCACAACCCCCGCCTGCCGGGCCCGCACGGCCAGGTGCGACAAATGCGGCAACTCGTGCGCCACCACAATGCCCCGCACCGCGCCCGGGATTTCCTCGTCTCCGGCTGCGTTACGGAGCAGCAGAATTACGGGCACGCTCGCGGAACACTCGAGTTCGTCCAGGCTGGTTGCGGCCATCAGGCGGCCCTCGGCGGTTCCCGCGGCAAGAACTTCCCACGGCGGCAGCGCCAGGCGCTCGCGAAGATGCTGCCGGAGTCCCGAGGTCAATTTGGAGAGCTGAAACACGATTTGGGCCCGGAGGTCCTCCTCACAAAACGCGCGGACGGCTGCCGTCGGAAGGTTCAGCGCGCGCCCCAATCTCTCCGCCGGCGCGGCAAATTGCTCGAGGATTCGGTCCCGGTAATCCTCCGCCAGCCGTTGGGCCCGGTCCACGGTGGCCTTCAACCGCAGCAGATCCTCCCGCTTGTCGGGGTCGAGGGCCGCTGCCCACGTCCGGCTTTCGGACATAATCGCGGCGCACTCGCCTCGTTCGATGCCACTCAGCAACAGATGGTTCAAGGCGAGTCTCATGGCCTCGAGCCACGCCGGCCAGTCCACCGGCCGCCGGCCATGGGCGAGGGTGTTGATCAATTGGCTCAACACCACAAACGCGAAGTCCTCCAGCGCGATGTCCGTCACCCAGAGCTCCAAGGTCTCCGGCGAGGTGTCCGCCTCGAGGCGGCTCGAAAAACGCTGGCGCAGGTTCGTGACCGCGCGGAGCAAGGCCAGTTGCCCGGCCAGCGAGGAATCCGGGGCGCGATTCAACAGTTCCACCGCCAGGGAGGCCGAATCCGGGTCCAGCTCCGGCAGCAGCGCCCGCAGGCGCGCATCGAGCGACCGGGCGCTGAAAAACTCTTCAAGTTCCTCGTGGAAGCGCTTGAATTCCTCCACGAACGCGGGTGGATATTCAGCTCCCGCGGCGGTGATGCGCCTTAACAAGGCGCCCGAGGTGGCCAGGTCTTCCGGCCCGGCGCATCGGTGCAGCTTGTTCTGGAGCGTGTGCTTGATCTCCTGCTTGAGTCCGGCGGGAATGTCGTTGCGATGCGCAATATCCCGGATTCGTGTGAGGGGCTCGGCCGTGCGAAAGACGGGAGACGAGGACGGCAGCCAGGGGAGGATTCTGCGCCGCAACCACGCTTGCGCGGGCGTGGTCCGCCGGGCCAGCGCCTGGCGAATCTCGAGGGCGATGCGGGCGTGGTGGCCGGGCCGGAAATGCCGTCCATCTTCAGCGCAGGGGATTTGGCCCAGGTGCAGGAACCGGCAATAGACCGCCAGAACCGCGAGCGTCTCGTCTTCGAGCGGGCTGGCCTCGTTCGACAACAGGCTCGACACCGCTTCCAGTTTTTCCCGCCAGCTTCGCGCGCGGCGGTTGGCTTCGGCCAACCGATCAACGAAGGCCGCCGGGGGCGAAGCCGGGGCGGGGGCGGGGAGGGCGGTGCCGGCTTCGTGCGCCCCGGAAGGCATTGGCCTTGGGCGCCCGGCAGGGCGGGGGACGGCTCCCCCCTTGGGCCAAAGCTGAACCAACCGATCCCGCGCCCGGTCAAGCAAAGCCGGGGGTTGCGGCCACTGTTCGAGGATGGCCAGACCGTCAAAGCCCCTCCGCGCCAGCCGTTCCAACAGCCCGCGGATGCCGGCCTCGCTGGCGGCCGAGGGGCCGGTAAAAAGGACCAGATGCGAATCCGAGTCGCCCCAGTTCTCATGCAGGTGCAGGTGGATGATCGGGACCTGTTCAGCCAGCCGATCCAGGAAGCCAAGGTAATCGTTTCGCGTGGCGGCGCACAGATTGGCATGGCCCAGGTCGAAGCACATGCCAACCGCGTCGAACTCAGGTCTTTTGGCAGCCTGCATCGCGGCAAACAGCTCGTTAAACTGCTCGGGGGAATGCAACGGCGTGTTCTCAATCGCCAGCTTCAGGCCGCGGTCCGCCGCCTGCCGGGCCAGCGGCGCGATGGCTTCGAGGAAAGCCCGAAGACCCTGGTCGTGATGAAAATGGATGTTGAACAGTTCCGCGCCCAGATCGCCGGCCAGGTTCAAATCGGCTTCCAACAGCGGCGCCGACTCGGGCAGGAGCGGGTTGGCTTGCCAGCGGGCATGGACCGACATCCGCAATCCGGCATCAAGGGCCTGCTGGCGGATTTGGCGCCGCAGTTCCGGCGACAAATCGGATGCATCCCAACCGGCGCCGGGTTTCTTGTCCGGAAACCATTCGAAGGCGTCGAAGCGCCGCGCCCGAGCATAGTCGAACGGCTCGGTTGGCATGGCGGCGAAAGAGGTCTGATTGCCAACCCGTATCATGCGCCCGCGAAATCAACCAACCCCGGCCTGCGGCCGGGTCTGCACCAACCAGCAGCGGCCCTGCGCGATGGCGCCTTCGATGTCCTGGGCGCCGCCGCAAAGTCTTTCCACCTCGACACCCAGGCGCCCAATGCGGGTGAGCAGCTCCCGCCGAAAACCCTCGTCCCACACCAGCGGTTCCTGGGAGTAATCCAGCGTGACTTCGCGCGGCGGGGCCAGCAGCACGCTGTCATACAGCCCGGCGCCCGCATAGCCCTCCAGGTCCTCGCCATTCGAGTCCGAGCGGAAGATGAGGCCGCTGCCGTAAAGCCCAAGGCTCTTGCCGGGATAGGACAGCAGGGTGACCTGGCCGCTGCTTTTTTCATAAACAAAGCTCAGGGCCCGCCCGGGGAAGTTGCCGACGAGAGTCTCGCCCAGACCCAGCACCACCTCCGCAAAAAGCTGGCGGGAGTCGTTGGTTTGCGGATTGACCGTGTGGATGACAAACGCGTAATCGGCCGGAACGACCTCCTGAATCAGCACTGACATGAACAACGAATCGTGCGGAATGCCCAGCTTCTGCCGGCTTAACCAGGCCCGGTCATTCCACTTGGACGCCCAAACCCGCTTCACCGCCGCCCACGCCCCCTCCCACACTTCCGGTCCCCCTAGTCCTGCCCGGCCCAAGGTGTCCACCAAGGCCCGGCGAAATTCCTCGTGAGCCGCCAGCGAAAGCACGGCGTCACGCATCTCCGCCAACCCCTGCTCCGGCCTGACGGCATTCGGCCCGCGTTGGGCCGCACCGGGGTGCGGGTGGGATTCTGCCAGCCCGGTTCCCTCGCTTGCGGGTCTGGGCGACCCACCGGATGCCGGCGGCGGGCTTTCACCTTCCCGGCCAATTCTCTCGAGCGCCTGCTCGTATCGCTGCGCCACCGGCCGGTTCTGCGGGTGCGCCAGAACTTGCTCGAACACGCCAAAGGGAATCGCGACCGAGGCGGGCAGGCCGATCCAATCCGGCAGGCGGCCCCGCAAGCGGGTTTGGTGAAGGGATTTGCCTCCAACGGTCGCTTCGCTGAAACGGTCCGCGGTGATGGCGTAGTCGGTGAATTGCTTGCGGACCAGGCGCACCGGGGCAGGTCTGGCTGGCGCGTGGACAATGGCGTCGCGGCTCACCTCCTCAAAATGAATGTCGCCCGACGCCGTCATCTCGAGCCGCACCTCGCGCCCCCGCAGCGATTTCAACCGCGCCAGGAGCTCCCGGTCGTGGCAGGCGGCAAACAGCACGTTGCCGTTGCGCGCGCGAACGGCGACATGAGACACCACATCGGTGACGTCCGGCGCAAGGACCGCCGTCACGTTTTCAGGGATTTCCTCGTTGCCGGCCACCTGGTCCGCGACGATCACGACCGGCTGCGGGTAGTGCGCGTGCTGAACCGAACGGAGCGCTTCAACCACCTCGACTCGCCCCGCGCCCGCGCCGCGACTGATGATTTGCCAGGCGCCCAGGCGGGCGGCCTGCCGGAGCACCGGGTCCAGTTGATGCAACAACATCGAAAGCACAAACCCGAGGCTGCCGCCCCGCACGACCTCCTCGCTGAACAGGCGGATGGCCCAGGGCTCCGCCCCGAATCCCTGGCCGAGATATTCCGCCTTCGGCTGCAACCGCGCATAGCACTCATCAATCAGGGCCGTCAGGACCCGGCTCACGCGGTCGGCGACGGACCGCGCATGCAGGGCCCAATCGGCGTGGAAGCGCGGAAGGCTTTGCAGGCGCTGCCAATGGCGGAGGCACGGGGTTAATTCGGGGTGTGGGTTCGAAATCCCGAGATTCTCCAGCACCCGGCTTATCAAATCGGCCAGCGCTTCACCGCCCGGCCGCCGATGCAGGTTGCGTTCGACCGCGCTGCGCAGCAACTGCTCGAGGGCGAGGTCGAGGTAGAGCCGCTCGCGCAAATTGCCGTCCCCCTGAAGCAACGGAGCCAGGCGGCGACGCGCTTCGGTAACGGCCTCCACCAGGGGCAACAGCCCCGGCCCGTCATCCTGCCGGTGCCGCAAAATCCAATCCAAATGTTGTTGAAAAGCGCCGTCCAGCCCCCCGCGGGCCGCCTCAAGCGCGGTTTCATAATCCGTGCCCGAGTGAGCCGCCTTGAGAATGCCGAGAAAATGCTGGAAATCCTGCAACAACCCGTCGCGCAAATGCGGCACGAAATCCGGCCGGCTGCGAATCGGCCGTTCAAAACTTTCGAGCCGCTGGCGGGTGACGCCACCCGCCTCGAGGACCTGGTAGAAGCGGTCGGGATTGCCGTGACTGCGCAGAAACTCGAGGTAAGCCTCGCAGATCACCACGTCATCAGGCGTCGTGTTGTTATGGAGTTTCTGGTGCCATTCCTCCAGGAAATGCCCCGCCACCTCCTTGATATGATGCCGGTGCATGATGTTCAGAATCTCGTCCCGAATCCGCTGGCCTTCGCCGCCGCGGCCGACCGTCGCCAGCATCAGGCGCACCCACGGCCGCGCGGCTGAATCCGCGCGATAGACCTCGGCCAGCTTGCGCGTCAGGCGATCCTGCGCGTGGGCCAGCTCGCGCGGCTTGGTGTTATAGTTCCGCTGCCAGGTGAGCTGCCGGATGGCCGAGAATCGCAGCCAGACGTAAAGCAGCGCCAGGCCGTCGGCCCCGTGCGGCCGCGCCCGGTCCACCAAATCATGGCAGAGATTGAACCGGTGCATCAGGGTCCACGAATGCGGCGCGGTTTCGGCGCGAATGATTTCGTCCGCCAGCGGCGTCAGGGGCCCGAGACCGCCGGCCGCCGCAGCCGGGGCGGCTTCCTCCCCCGCCGCCAGCCGCAGCTCGTAGTTCCGGCCCCCGTTGTTGTCCCAGCGATTCTCGCGGGGAAAATACAGCACAAACTCGAGCCGGGCGGACGGGTCGGGGGCGGGCAGCCGGATCACGACCTCGGCCTGGCCCCGCGCCGCCACGAAAGGCGACTGAACCGCATGGGGGCCGGCGGGCTGGGACCCGGCGGGCCAGGCCGCGGCGGGCGGCGCGACCCAGCCGGAGGCTTGGGCCGGCCGGAGGCCCCAGTGCAGCCGGCAGTCCACGCCCGCCGGGGCGCGGAGCGTCACAAGCACGCTTCCGTTCTCGCCGGCGGTCTCGGCCAGCAGTTCAAAACCGGAGCGGGTGGGAATGACGCGGACGCGATTCACGGGACTTCAGGGCTCGCGAATGTAGTCATAAATATTCAAATAATGCCGGCCGGGATGATTCCAGGAATAGTCGCAGCGCATGCCGTTGATCATCAGCTCGCGAAAGTGCTGCGGATAGGAATACCACAGGCCAATGGCCCGCCGCAGGGCGGACTCCAGGCCGGTCCAGTTATAGTCGTTGAACACATACCCGTTGCGCTCATGGTACGGCCGCGGGGCGTAGTTGGCGTCAAAGACCGTGTCGGCCAGGCCGCCCGTGTTGCGGACCACCGGCACCGTCCCGTACTTGAGGGCGATGATCTGGGTCAGCCCGCACGGTTCATACTCGCTGGGAACCAAAATCAAGTCCGAGCCGGCGTAAATCAGGTGGGCCAGGTCTTCGTCGTAACCGATTTCGAGGTGGCAATCCGGGTGGTCATTGAAACGCTGCTTCAACTGCCAGAACAGGCCGTTGATATGGCCGTGCGGGCTGGAGCCGAGCAGCACAAACTGGCAGCCGTGGTTGAGGCAGTAGGGCACCGCCTCAAAAACAAGGTGGACCCCCTTTTGGTGATCCAGCCGCCCGACGAAACTGACGATCGGTTTGAACTCGTGCCGGAGCCACAGCCGTTGCCGCAGCGCGGTTTTGTTCTCGTATTTGTCCTGCACCGTGGCGATCGAGTAGCGCCGCGCAATGTGCGTGTCCACCTCGGGATTCCACACATTATAGTCCACGCCGTTGAGGATGCCGCCGAACTTGCGTTCGTGGACGTTCAGGATGCGTTGCAGGCCCATGCCCAGGTGGGTGTGCCGCACCTCATGGGCATAGGTGGGCGACACCGTCGTGACAAAATTCGAGTAAACAATCCCCCCCTTCATCAGGTTCACCGTGCCCGGACGATGATCGTCCAGCAACCGGTCGGGCGTCATCAGGGCGCCGGGATTCAAACCGACCTGGCGGAGGATGTGTTCGCCCTGATGCCCCTGATGGCCCAGGTTGTGCAACGTGTAACACACGCGCGGGTGGCGCATCCCCAGGTGCTGATACACCTCGTAGAGCAACACCGGCACCAAACCCGTCTGCCAGTCATGGCAATGGATGATCTCCGGATGCTTGTTCGCCTTGAGCATGAACTCCAGCGCCGCCCGGCAGAAAAACGCAAACCGCGCCCCGTCATCCTGGTGCCCGTAAAACACCCCCCGGTTGAAAAAATTCTGGGGGGAATGCGGGTCAATGAAAAAGCATTTGAGGCCGTCCACCCACCCAAAGTGAACGTCGCAATGAATCCATTGCCCGTAAAACGGCACCCACAGGTCCTGGTAGCTCAGCGTCAGCCCGTAGATGCGGTCGTACCGCATGCAGTCATACTTCGGCAGGATGATTTCCACCGCGTGCCCGCGAATGCCCAGCTCCTTGGAAAGCCCGTGCACCACGTCTCCCAGACCGCCCACTTTGGCGACAGGAGCGCATTCCGGCGCGACCATTACGATGAACATAAGCTGATGCTGTCAGTCACTTTCGAAACCTTTCCGGCGCAGACCGCCCGTGTCATCAATACGCCAGGAACCGCTTTCGTGCCAGTGAATTATCTGCCTGGCGCTGCGGCGATGGGATGACCGGTGGCGGGGGGCAGCGGCCGGACGGAGGCTCCGGTCCTTGTGCTCACCGGGCCGCCGCAGCAACCCCTCCCCCTCCACCATGGCGCCGCCGCACACACGGCAACCGTGTTACAACCCCACCTCTACGCCAGGCCGGGGGGTGCCGGTAAGGGGGTCAGGAGTGGCCAAAGGCGGCCAAAAGTGGACATGTGAAGTTTGCCAAGATTCACATTGTTTGCTAGCGTTTGGCATGGCTGTAACGCTGAATATTTCTGTTTCCGAGGACCAGGCGGCTTGGATTCGTGCCCAAAAGGAGAAAGGCGACTATGCCTCCGCCAGTGATGTCATTCGGGACTTGATTCGCCGCGAGCGCGATAAAGAGCAGGCCCGCTTGGAAGCAGAGTTTGACCGCATGGATAAACGCGACGGGGCGCCGGGACCGGAGCCGGTGGCGGAGGTTGTCCGGGCGGCGAAACAGGTCCGCAAAGAGTTGCGGGGGCGTTATGAAGCCAAAGGCGGTGATTGACACCAGCGTGGTGGTGTCCGCTATCGGCTGGCGCGGTGAGGCGCGGGGGGTGTTCCGGTTGCTCATTTCGCGTTCGTTTGATTCCATCCGGTCTCCTTACCTGACGCTCGAGTGGGCGGAAACGCTCGCTCGCCTGGCCTCCCAGCCGGGCTGGGAAAACCGGAATTGGCAGAGCTGGCTGGAATGGTTCAAAAGCAAGTCCCGGTTGGTGAATGATCCGCCGGCAAAAATGATCGTCCGCCGGGATCTGAAGGACAATCCCGTCGTGGCGCTTGCGATCGGCCAGCGCGCCCGGTTCTTGGTGACGTTCGACAAAGACTTGCTGACTCTGGAGAAGCCCTACGGAGTGCAGTGCCTTCCCCCCCGCAGCTTTATCCGGGCAATCCTGTCCAACCCCTGATTCTTTCCCGCAGCTCCCCGCCGCTATCTAGGTTCCGCCCCACAAACCACAGGGCCGGCAGCCCGCGCAATTCCTCCGGGTCGAAGCCGCAGGCCGCCGCACACACGGCAACCGTGTTACACCCGACCTCGAAGCCGGGCCGGGGGATGCCGGTAAGGGGGTCAGGAGTGGCCAAAAGCAGACAAAGGTGGCCAGCAAGGCGGCTTGATTCCTGATAGTTGTTATAGGAAATTCCCATTGTGAAAACTCTGAAAGTTGATGCGTGCAAACGTATTCGGCTCCCGGATGCACGTCCTCGCCAGGTGTTTGCTTACGAAAACCGCGGGGATGGCACTATCCTCCTCACTGAAGTCAAGCCCAAGGCCCAAGAGCCGTTTCCGCCCGGCAGCCTGGCCAAGTACATGACCAAGGAGCGGGACGAACTGGAAACCGCCATTGTGCGCGGTTGTGTCCAGGGGCCGGTATGAAGGACCAGTTTGATGTATGGGAATTCGACTTCCCGCAAAAAGGACCGCATCCGGTCGTTTTGATTTCGCCGCCTGATCGCTGTGCCAGGTCAAAAATCGTCAATGTGCTGTTTTGCACCAGCCAGCGCCAAAGTCGGATGCCCTATCCCTTTGAAGTAACGCTCAACGGCGCCGATGGTATGGACTGGGAAACGTTTTGTGATTGCTCCATAGTGTATGCCATTGAATCGGCAAAACTCACACACCGCCGAGGCCGCGTCAGCCGGGAGCGCCGAAACGCAATTCGCGCCAAGATTCGCGATGTGTTTCGCCTCGCAGCGTTGGACTAACCCCTGATCCTCCCCCGCAGCTCCCCGCCGCTGTCGAGGTTCCGCGCCACAAACCACACGGCCGACAGCCCGCGCAGCTCCTCCGGGTCGAAGCCGTGCGCCGCCGCCAACTCGAGCGCCCGCAGAAACTGCATCTGGAAGCAGACAAATCCGCCAGGCCGCTCCCCCTCCAGGGGGTTGGTACCCCCACCCTGAATTGAACAGGGATCAACGGTTTAGGAAACCGCCGCTCTATCCATTTGAGCTATGGGGGCAAGCCTGCAGCAAAACATACGGAAACAGGGGGCCGAGGGCAAGGAGGCGTTGGGCAACCTCGGTGCGGCTTCCATCCTGTGGCATCCGTTTTTCGACGAAACAACGCCGCGGCTCGAGGGCGCAACCGATTGAAATCTCGTTCGCTTTGGCGAAACCGCCGGACGTGGGTTTGCCCCTACAGCCCGTGCCGGGCGGCTCATCTCGAAGCAGCCGGCCAGGGTTTCGGATTGCGGGGAACCACCAACCGGCTGCGTCTGGAAGGGCGCATCTCAGTTTCTTGCAGGGTTGAAGGCGGTGTGCGGGAAGAGGAGGGACCAGCGGTCGTTGCGCCAGAAGGTTTCCAGGCACAGCAGCGCTTCGTCGCCCGCG